>JABLTK010023004.1_pt1 | contig 31509 bp, 27 predicted proteins | sample 7160131 | NCBI WGS metagenome assembly JABLTK01 (sample SAMN14651221, study PRJNA627086) | human gut metagenome | isolation source: feces | host: Homo sapiens
CCCCCAGGTCGCAATCATAGATTGCTCCCCGGGATTTCTAAAAACAATTCACTGAATTGTTTTTACGGTGCTACGCACCGCCGCGTCGCGCCCGCAACTCCTCTAAGGTCGGGAATGGGAATAGTAACTGTATCGCGTGACAACCGCAAGGTTGTTTAAGGTCGGGAACAGGGTATATATAGTGTATCGCGAAATAAATGTGAGTATTTATTGGTAACGGAGATTTGACAATTTAAAGGCTCCTTTGTGTAAAGGGAGCTGTCGGCGAAGCCGACTGAGGGATTGTCAATAATAACGCGCAATCTCCGTCTAAAACGTCATCCTGAGTGCGCGGCTTTCCGCGCGCGTGAGGAACCCCTGCATGGAACGTATAACCGACTTTATAAAAAAGGGTCAAAAACGTTTTTGTAGCATAGGATTATTACGGTCGCGGAAAGCCGCTCCCTCATAATGACGACGTAAAACAAAAGCGGCTTGCTAAATCTAAATTTTAACGTGTACTCTCCGTGTTATCCCGTCATTCAGAGCGAGGCGAAGCCGAAGCGTAAAATCCCCGACGGGAGAAAAGTAATAAAACTTTATTGTCGTTACGCGAGTAATAAAGGATGAAAAATATTCGATTAAAGACGGATAATAGCTTTATCGTCATTCCGAGCGCTAAAGAGTGAAATCAATAAAAAGAACGGCGGCTTACGAAAAGTAAGTCGCCGTTCGCGGTTTTTAGTTGTCTAGCCGATAGTCGTAATCGTTTGAGCGATTAGCAATCGGTTTCGTCGTACAGCCGATTAGCAGCCGAATACGATGGTCTTGGTCTCGCCCGTCGTGGTTGAGTAGGGGAGGTAAGCGTACTGATAACCGTCAACGCTGCTTACATAGTACTGCAGGCTGGCGGCGGTGCAGTAGCCGGTGAAGGAAGCAAGCACGGTGCCGTCGTAGTTTTTGACGGTGAAGTTGTTTACGCCTTCTACAACCTTCTTGATTATGACGATACCGTTGCTGCTGTACTCGAGCGACTCTTCGTCGGATACGGTAAGCTCGGTGCCGTTCGGGTTGGTCTTGCTGACTGCCATGCGAGCCTTAACTTTATTGTTCTCGTCGTAAACGCCGGTAAGAGCGGTGTTGCCGTAGAATTCGAGGTTGGTGTACTTGGCTTCGAGAACGACGTTGCCGTCAAAGTCGATAGCAGCGTACTTGTCGTTCTCGGCAAAAGTGATAACGCCGAGCTCGTTGTTTACATGGTAGTTGCTTCCTTTGAAAGCCGCAACGGTTTCAAGCTTCTCATTGTAGATGTAGGTGACGCCGCTTCTCGTGCCGATAAAGCGGTTATCCTTCAGCTTCTTGCCGATGGGGTAGGGCTTGCCGGTGAAATCTACGCCGACCTTGAGGTCTTTGTCTGCGATTGCGACGATTTCGGTGGACAGGTTGCTTGCAACGCCGTCAACCATCTTGTAGCCGTAAACCATGAGCGCGTCGAACTTGGAATCCTTGTAGTTGTACAAGGACTCTCCGCCGACTACGATGTAGCCGGGGTTGTACTTGGAAACCTTGTTCTTCACGATATCGTATCTGTAATAGGTGTAGTTGAGCTTCGTTGCGGTGGTGAAATCGGATACGGTTTTGTACTCGATGTAGTTGTAGCCTTCCTTAGCGTCGTAGGGAAGAACCTCGATTTCGGCATAGTAGAAATACTTGCCGACTACGCCGACGGGGCGACCGTCTTTAATCGCGATTTCGCCGGTCTTGGCGCCGTCCTTAAAGAACTCGTACTTGCCGGCAAGACCGACTTTGTTCATCACAGTGCCGTCGATAAGGGAATAACCGCCCATTTCTGCGTCGGTCTTGATGCCGTTGGTCTTGTAGAGGGGCTCTTTATCGCCGGAGTGGTTGATGACGGAGCCTACGGTATAATCGTCGTTCTTAAGGGATGAAACGTTGACTTCGGAGATAGTGGGGCAATCGGTTCTGCTGCCCTCGGAAGCAACGAAATACTTGTAGGAAAGGTCGGCTTCGGTGCTGCTGGGTCTATACGCAACGGTGAAAACGTCGGTCAGCTTGCCGTTTATGTACTTCTCGGTCGTGCCGGTCTGGGGCTCGGCGTAAGAGGTGAACGACGTGAGCAAGGCGAGAGTCGTGGCTTCGTACAGGTCGCAGTCGTACGCGGTGGTTTCGCCGAGGGTGACGTTAACGCCTGCGAGTACGCCGCCTGCGGCAGCGAACTCGTCGTAAGTCTTGCCGTTAAGCACGTCGGCACGATTTACAAAGTCGTAAAGCGTCCTTTTGCCGGCTTCGTTGGTCTTATAGCCGTATCTGCCGTTGACCTTGCCGATGCCGCCGTCGACCGTGGTGGCGGTGGTGTAAGCCTTTCTGGACACGCTGTTGGACACGCCGTAAGTGGTGTCCGAGTAAGACTCGACGTAATTGTTAAGATTGAGCTTCTTCGTGGTGGGGTACCCGTTGCCGCCGCAGCCTACGAGCGGAACGCACGCAAGCGCAAGCACAAGCAAAAGGGCGACCAAAGTCTTCTTTTTCATTGTTTACAAGTCCTCCTGAACTTAATTTTAGGTATTTTTACCTTATGTATGAATTATACGATAAATTGTCGGCGCGTGTCAAGGTTCTCAACATAATTTTTCAAAATATCCGACAAATCTTTTTGATTTCGGCTTTGAATTTGACGGTTCGTCTACGCTTTTTCGCGGACATGCGGCAAAGCGAGATAAATCGTTGACAAAACGAGGGGCAGGGGTTATAATGTATAAGTTGCTTTATGCTCTTTTTCGGGCAGGGGTGACGCGGCGGAAGCGAGGAGAGAACGGGGCTTCGCCGCGGACTAAAAATGTCAGAGGAAATCGAAATGGAAACCGAAAGAGAATTTTCGTTCAAGAGCTATTTTATCTACGCCGTGAGGAAGTGGATAGTGCCGGTGCTGTGCGTGCTTATCGGCGTGGGCGCAGGCGTGTACTACGCGCTCGCGTACAAGACGACCAACATTATAATGTACGAGGGCACGCTGCGCTTCGAGGTCGACGAGTACAGAACGCTGTACTACGGTCAGACCCAGCTCGGCGACGGCGAGTACAGCATTTGCGAGGCGAAGGGACGTTCTATGATAGACATCGCCGCCACGCCCAAGCTCAAATCGAAGGTGTATGAGGAAGTTAAAGGCGACATATATCCCGACATGAAGTCGGAGAGTGAGAAGCGAAATAAGTTTCTTTCTAATTTAAAAGTAACGCGCGACAGCAACTTTTCGGTGCGCGTCGACTTCGCCTACAACATCGTGCGCGACGAGGACAAGGGGATTGCCTACCGCGTGGTCAGCACCTACCTGTACGAAGCACGGCTCGACATAAGGACGGCAAACCAAACGCTTTACGAAAAGATAGCCGCAGCCGAAGCTACCGGCACCAAGGTGGACGTAATCCACGAGTCGTCAATCGACGAGAACTACGACACGGCTGAGTTCAGCGGACTTACGCAGAGCAACAGCAAGCCCTCGCTTGTGACCAGCTCGCTTATCGGCGGCGTGGGCGGACTTGCGGTGGCGGTCGCGATTATAACGATTTTGTATCTGTGCGACAAGCGTATCAAGAGATTGCAGTACCTCGTTTCCGAGGAGGACGCGCGCGTGTTCTCGGCAGGCGCGGACCCGTATGCGGACGGCTCGCTCGTCAAGCTCGCGACGGCTGTGACTTCCGAAAAGCCCGAAGCGTTGCTTATCGCTTCGATTGCGCCCGACGAGGAAGCGAAAAAGTACGCCGCGGCTTTTGCGGAAGCTCTTTCCGCAACCGGCAAAAAGTCTAAGCTCGTCGAGTTCGGCAAGGGCAAAGAGGATTGGAAAAAGTACTTTGCCGCGGACAGAACGGACGACGAGTTCGAGATATTCTCGTTCGACGGCTCCGAAAAAGGCGCGCTCGGGTTTATCGCGGCTAAAGCCGGCAACGCGTGCTTCGTCGTCAATCAGGCGACGGTCAGGGCAAACGACTTCGCCGCAGCAGTGGACGAGGTGAACGCCGCCGGCGCAAGATACTTCGGCACCGTGCTCTACAACGTGACCGACAGCTATACGGGCTAAGTCTCCGAGGGAAACAGCAAGATGAAGAAGAGAGAGAAGGAAAAAACAAACTCCTCCGCAATGAAGCGTTGGAGGTCGATACTGATTACCGTGCTTTGCGACACGGCGTTCGCGGTGCTTGCCTATTATCTGGCGCGCACGATTATGTTCTTCAAGCTCGACGAGGCTTCTCAGCCGCTCGGCTACAAGGACGCGGAAATCGCGATAGCGGCGGCGGCAATCGTCACCACAATCGTGATGTTCGACATCTTCGACTGCTACAACGCGCTGTGGCGTTACGCAGGGCGCGTGGAATTCTTTAAGTTTCTGATGTCGTACATCGCGGATTTCGCCGTGCTGTTCGTGTTCAAGATTATTCTTAAAGTAGTCGTCAGCACCGAGGTGTGGGTGCCGCTGATACTTATGTACCTGTTGTTCAGCGCGATTTTCAGCGGTTCCATACGCTTTTTCTACGGCATTGTGCAGTACTTCAAGCACATCCGCTACATGGTGGACGACAAGTCGATGCCCGGCATGAAGCGTACTATCGTTATCGGCGCAGGATACACGGGCTCGCTCGCGATTAACCGCTTTATCAACAACCCCTCCGACGGCTATTACCCCGTCGCGGTCGTCGACGACGACGTGAACAAGCAGGGCAGGCGCATTTACGGCATCGAGGTCGAGGGCGGCGTGGACCAGATTCCCGAAATCGTCGCGCGCCACAAAGCCGAGGCGTTCGTCATCGCCATTATGAGCATTACGAAGTCGCAGCTTCGCCATATCTACGACGCATGCGCGCCCTTCAACCTACCCATTAAAATCATGCCGTCGATTACCAACGCGAACGAAATGGCCAACAGCGTCAAATCGCTGCGCGACATCAAGATAGAAGAGCTTTTGGGTCGCGACGAGTTCAAGGTCAAGCAGGAGCTTATCGACGTCGCGGTCAAGGATAAGGTCGTCATGGTGACTGGGGGAGCCGGCTCTATCGGCTCTGAGCTCTGCCGCCAGGTGCTCAACTTCGGCTGTAAGCACCTCATAATCTTCGACCAGCACGAGAACGGCATGTTCTTCCTCAATCAGGAGTTCGTCAAAAAGTACGACACCTCGCGCTATACGCTCGTCATGGGCACGGTGCGCGAGCGCGACAAGCTTATCGAGGTTATCGGCGAGTTCAAACCCGATATTATTTTCCATGCGGCGGCTTACAAGCACGTCCCGATGATGGAGATTTCCGCCACCGAGGCGATTAAAAACAACGTGTTCGGCACGCTCAACGTCATAGAGGTAGCCGAAAGCATGGGCGTAAAGAAGTTCGTGCTGATTTCCACCGACAAGGCGGTCAACCCGTCAAACATCATGGGAGCCAGCAAGCGTATTGCCGAAATGCTGATTGAAACGCGCGGCAAGACGGGCAAAATGCAGATGGCGGCTGTGCGCTTCGGCAACGTTCTCGGTTCGAACGGCAGCGTCATTCCCGTGTTCCTCAGTCAGATAAAGGAGGGCGGTCCGATAACGCTGACCGACCGCTATATCAAGCGTTACTTCATGTCGATACCGGAAGCCGTAAGGCTGGTGCTCCAAACGGGCGCGTTCGCCGACAGCGGCGAGATTTTCGTGCTCGATATGGGCGAGCCCGTGTACATCTACGACCTCGCGTGCGACCTTATTCGCCTCAACGGTCTTGTGCCCGAGCAGGATATCGAGATTAAGGTCACGGGGCTCAGACCGGGCGAAAAAATGTTCGAGGAGCTTCGCTACGACACCGAAGCGGTAGACACCACCGCACACGAGGGCGTGTTCGTCAATCGCCTCGAATCGATTGACAGGGCGGCGTTCGACGAAAAGCTTGCGCGGCTCAGGTCTTTGGCGTTCGAGGAGGACGTCGAGGGCACTACCGACATGATTTTCACGATTGTGCCCAGCGAGTACCGCAAAAAGAAGGAAATTCCCGAGGGCTAGTTTCCGCCCGTCCGGCAGTCGGGCTTTAATCGGTAAATCCGCGTTTTTGCCGCGGCGGTTTTTGACTTTTGCCGTAAATCAATAATGAAATTTTTGGATATATTATGCTGGAAAGTATAAGGAAAAACAAGATAATAGCCGCTGTTGCCGCCTTTATGGACAGGAAGTATTTCCCGTTTATTATGGGCGCAATCATCGCGATTTTACACATAGCCGGGCTTAACGAGGTCGGCTTCGTGTTTGTCGGCGTAGTCCTGTGTTTTATCAATCTTTTCTCGTCCGATACGCGCCCGGCGGTGCCCGTGGTTTTCACCGCGGTGCTCGTCGTTTCCACGCGCTCGGACAAAATGCAGGCTTCGGTGGAGTACTTTACTCGTCCGTCCGTAATCGCCGTACTCGTGGTCGCGATGTCGCTGATTATAGTTTCGGCGCTGCTGCGGCTGTACTACGACAAGAGCGTGCTCGGCTGCTTCAAGGTGCGCAGACTCAGCTACGGCTTCGCCGCGTTCTCCGCCGCGTTGCTTCTGGGCGGACTCGGCAGTAAATTTTTCGCCGTCGACAGCTGGGAACTCGCCGTCACGATGATACTGACGGGCTTGATACTCTACATGTATTTTTCGGGCACGCTGAAGCGGCGCGATGACGACCTCGAATATCTGGCGTACTGCTGCATGACGACAGCCGCCGTGATAATCGTCGAGCTCGCCGCGCTTTATATCAGAGTATACGAGCCCGGTATGCCGCTCGACTCGTGTTTTAAGAGCAAACTCGTGATAGGCTGGGGCATCAGTAACCCCATCGGCGAGCTGCTGGCGTTTATGCTCGCGCCCGTGTTCCTGCTCGTCTACAAGAAAAACCACGGTTGGCTGTACTATATCTTCGCAATCGCCATACTGTGCGCGATATTCTTCTCGCTCAGCCGCAACGCTCTGCTGTTCGGCAGCTCGGTTTTCGTCGCCATGACCGCGGTTTGCATAGTAAAAAGCCGCAAAAACAGACTAGGCGTTTCGATTTCGGCAGGCGTAGTGCTCGTCGCGTTTATCGTCGCGGCGGCAATCGGACACGACGGCGAGTTGGAAAACAATCTGTTCGCGTTTATCGAAAGAATGGGCATGAACGACAACGGCAGGTTTCGGCTGTGGAAGCAGTACTTCGGCTTTTTCCGCGAGTACCCAGTATTCGGCGCAGGCTTTGCCGCGTGCGGAACGCTGGGCAACGCTACCATGCGGCTTGCGCACGACACGATTTTTCAGCTTCTCGGCAGCTGCGGCGTGGTGGGGCTCGCCGCGCACGTCTATCACAGATACCAGACGGTCACGCTGTTCGTCAAAAAGCCCAATATTTATCGCACGATTTTCGGAGTCGCGTTGCTGGCGTACATAGGTATGGGACTGCTCGACCCGATTTACTTCTTCGCAAACTTCACCATTTACTACACAGTCATTCTCGTGTTCGCCGAAAAGGATTTGGAGCACAGCCTCGCGGCAGACGAAGCGCGGGAAAAGACCGAAACGTCCGGGATAAGCGAGAACTCGGCGGTTGTGCCCGAGCAAGCCGAGGTAAAATAACCTATTTCGCTTGATTTCGATACGATTTGATTTCGATACGATTTGATTTCGATACGATTTGACGTAACGTGCGAATACGCAGCGGCGTAAAGCGCATAAACGTATAGAAGGGGAACGTCGACTGCGGTTTCGCCGCCGCAAAAATTTGTTACGGAGTGCATAAAATCATGACTAAACCGAGAGTAATATTCCCGTTCACGGAAGCAGGGCTCGGACACATTATGCCGATGCGGAGCATAGCCGACGAGTTCGAGCGGCTGTACGGTGACCGCGTGGATGTCGTGCGCTCGGAGTTCTTTACAGAGGGCGGCAACGAACGCCTTATGAGCTATGAAAAGCATCTTCACGACGAAGTGGTCAAGCATAACGAGCACTCGCTCTACGGCCGGTTCGCCACGTTTTCCATGGATTTCTGGGGGACGAGAATAGCCAGCTGGGCGACTATGCGCAAGTGGATTAGGGGAGCCTACGACGCAGGCGTAAAGCATATCAAGGAGTTAAAGCCCGACCTCGTGTTCAGCACGCATTGGGCAACTAATTACTACGCCTACAACGCCGAGCCCCGTCCGCTCACCGTGATGTACTGCCCCGACGCGCACGTCAACACGCTGTTCCGCTATGACGCCGACCTCGTGCTCACGTCGATGTCCACGGGCTACGAGCGCGCGCTGAAAATGCATCCCGGAAGATTTAACGCGGATAACTTAAAGCTCGTGCCCTTTCTCATTCGCGAGGAAGCGTTTTCCGTGCCGCAGGACAAGGCGCTCAACCGCCGTAAGCTGGGCTTCGACGAAAACAAGTTTACCGTCGCGCTCGCCGAGGGCGGCTACGGAATAGGCAAGATGCAAAAAATCTGCGAAGAGGCAATCGAGCGCGATTTGCCCGTCACGCTGGTGCCGATTTGCGGCAAGAACGAGAAGCTTTACGAGTACTTTCTGACGTTGAAGAGCAAGGGAAAACTCGACTTCCGTCCGCAGGGCTTCACGCAGGATATTTTCACGATACTCGCCGCTTCCGATTTGTTCTGCGGAAAGTCGGGCGCGAGCATGATGGCGGAACCGTGCTTTTTCGGCGTGCCCGTCATCGTCACCAAGTACGCCACCAAAATCGAGCAGCTTATCGGCGAGTATTACATAGACGCCGTGGGCAGCGCAATCAAGGAGTTTAACCCCTCGAAAGCGGTGGATTTGATAGAAAAATTTGCAGCGTCTCCCGAGCTTTTGCAGCCGTACAGGCTCGCCGCCGAAGCGCAAAGGAGCAATTACGGCCCCGAAAAGACGGCAAGGCTGGTGTACGGACTGCTGAAAACGCGGTTTCCCGAGCTCGGCGACTAGCGGCGCGGCGAAACGGAGCCGCCGCAAGATAATCGGTACGGCAAAATTCACAGCCGTGAAGAAAAAATCATATATTGTAGGCGTGGCGCATTTCGCGTTACGTCTATTTTTTATGGTTCGGGGCGGTTTCGCGGTGAAGCGCGCCCTCGGGAGGGAGGCGAAGCGATGACGGTTGCGGTATTTTACGGCGGCAGGTCGTGCGAGCACGACGTGAGCGTGGTGACGGGTGTGCAGGCGGCAAAGTTGCTGGCGGCAAGCCACACGGTAATCGCCGTGTATATCGACAGGGATAAGAGTTGGAGCGCGGTGAAGAATTACGACGAGCTTTCCGCCTACGGGTCGGGAAAACTCAAACGCGTACCCGTGTTTTTAAAGCCGGGCGACGATTTTCTGTACGCTAAGAGCGGTAAACGCTATGCGAAAATCGACGTCGCGCTGCTGTGCGTTCACGGCGCGGGCGGCGAGGACGGCGCGCTTCAGGGTGCGTTGGAAACATCGGGAATTCCGTACACGGGCAGCGGCATTGCGGCGAGCGCAATCGGCATGGATAAGCGGCTGAGTAAGCGCGCGTTCACGGCGAACGGACTGAAAACCGTGGACGGCTTCGAGGTCACGCGAGCCGAGTACGAAAACTCGCTGCGAGAGCTCACCGAACGAGCGGCGGCAATCGGCTATCCGCTCATCGTAAAGCCTGCTTCGCTCGGCAGCAGTATAGGCGTTACGAGAGTAAACGGCGGCAGGGAGCTGTTGAACGCGCTCGGCACGGCGTTTTCCTGGGATAACGCGGCGGTGGTCGAGAGGGCGATAGCGGACTTCACCGAGCTCAACTGCGGCGTAATCGGCAGGCACGGCGCGTTCGCGGTCAGCGAGCCCGAATCCCCGTTCACCGAGGGCGAACTGTTAAGCTACGCCGATAAGTACGGCGGTGGCGGCTTTAAGGGGCGCGGCTCGGGGCGAAAATTCCCTGCCGACGTTTCTCCCGAGCTTCGCGGCGAGGTGCGGCTGACGGCGGCGAGGGCGTTCGCCGCGGTGGGCGCGAGCGGCGTGGCGCGAGTCGACTTTTTGTACGACAACGCGAGCGGCGAGTTGTTCGTCAACGAGATAAACACCGTGCCCGGCTCGCTGGCGGCGTACCTGTTTCCCGGCGGCTTCCGCTATGAGGGGCTTGCCGCGCTCGAGGAGGAATACGAGAAGGCGAAAACCGTTTCGGCGGCGGTGGGCGACGGCACGGGTAAGCACGGGAAAACGCAATCCGCGCCCTCAAAATACGGCGCAGGCAGCGCGGCGGTTATCGAGGAGCTTCTGGAAATAGCCAAGGAGGACTTTTCCGCTCGCGAAAAGCCGCGCTATCGCTATAACGGCGCGCTCTCGCGCGGCAAGGGCTGAGAGGAAAACTCCATGCAGGCGAGCAAACCCAATAATTTAATCAAATAAATTGCGGCAGCCGCAGCCTTAAGGTTGACTAAATCGCCGATTCGTGGTAGAATACGCGTGTTGCGGATATAAACGCGAGTAAAGAAACCACGGAGGCGGCTATGGCAAAGATAACCTACAAGACCCCGATTGTCGAGATGCAGGGCGACGAAATGACGAGAGTGCTCTGGGATTGGATTAAAGAGATTTTAATCGAGCCTTACGTCGAGCTCAACACCGAGTTTTACGACCTCGGGCTCGTCAATCGCGAAAAGACCGCCGACAAGGTGACGACGGACGCTGCGGAAGCGATAAAGAAATACCATGTGGGCGTAAAGTGCGCCACCATTACCCCCAACGCTCAGCGCGTCAAGGAGTATAACCTGTCGAAAATGTGGCTGTCGCCCAACGGCACTATCCGCGCGGCGCTCGATGGCACCGTTTTCCGCGCGCCCATTCTCGTGGACGGAATAAAACCGTATATCCCCGGCTGGACTAAGCCCATTACCATTGCCCGTCACGCCTACGGCGACGTTTATCGCAACTGCGAAATCCGCGTCGACGGAGCGGCTACCGCCGAACTCGTCGTCAAATACGAGGACGGCAGAGAGGAGCGGAAAAAGATTGCCGATTTCCCGGGAGCGGGCGTGGTGCAGGGCATACATAACCTCGACACGTCGATAAGCTCGTTCGCGCGCTCGTGCTTCAACTATGCGCTGTCCACACGGCAGGACGTGTGGTTCGCGACCAAGGACACGATAAGCAAGACCTACGACCACCGCTTCAAGGACGTTTTCGCCGAAATCTATGAGGGCGAGTATAAGGACAGGTTTGAAAAAGAGGGCATAAAGTACGAGTACACGCTTATCGACGATTCCGTCGCGCGCATAATCCGCAGCAACGGCGGCTTTATCTGGGCGCTTAAAAACTACGACGGCGACGTGATGAGCGACATGGTGGCGACGGCTTACGGCTCGCTCGCCATGATGACCAGCGTGCTCGTTTCCCCCGACGGCAATTACGAGTTCGAGGCGGCGCACGGCACCGTCACGCGCCACTACTACAAGCACATAAACGGCGAGGAGACCTCCACCAATCCCGTCGCGACTATTTTCGCCTGGAGCGGCGCGCTGAGAAAACGCGGCGAATCGGAGAACAACGCCGAGCTCACGGGCTTTGCGGACAGGCTGGAAAAGGCGACTATCGAAACCGTTTCTTCGGGCTTTATGACGGGCGACCTTATCGGGCTTTTCCACAGGGGCGGCGTAACCCCCGAAAAGCTTTCGAGCCGCGACTTTCTGCTTAAAATCGCCGAAAGGCTGTGACGCGCGTTATCGTTTCTCACGGATGTATGCTCGGCACGAGAAGCGACGTGTAGTTTAGTGCGGATTTATTGTCGGCGATTTAATAAAGATTATCGGAAGATAAAATATTAAAAGAAAGTAAAGAAATCAGGAAGAAGATATAAACGCTTGTTACGGGTAAAACCGTCGCAAGCGTTTTTTTTGTATCGAGTAATTGTTTTAACGGGTAATACCTCGGCTACATGCATGGAGCGAATGCCGACCCTATACGTCATTCCGAGGCTCAGTCAATGAATCTAACGAATCGTAAAATTATAATAATTATGCGCCTACGGCTGGATTTTCAGGGCTGCGCCGTCGCTCCGCTTATAATGACATAAGGATTGTTATTATTATATCCTGTCGTTTCGGTGACTTGCTTAGCTTTATATTCTTATCCGGGAAGGGCGGAGGCGTTTATATTTTCCCGAAACGGAAAAACGCGGTCGTCATTTTCTGTGTTGATTTTTCGCGGAAAATTTTTGAAAAAGTATTACGAGTAAATGCAATATTGACAATACGCTGTCATGTTATTTTCGCTATATTATGGGTGAAATTGAAAACGCGCCGCGGAAATGCCCCTTCGGCGGCGCAAAGGAGGAATAAGTGAAAACATACGTTCTGGCAATTTTCAGGCTGAGCGACCGATTGGAGAAGAGCATCGACGCGATGGACAAAAAAATCGAAAAAATCGCTTACAATCCCTTCGGCGACACGATTAAACAATACGATAAAATACTCGAAATAACCGACAAGCGAATGCGGCTTATAAATCTCAGGGTGATGTACGAGCTGATGCTTCGCAAGCTCGACGGCGAGGAAACGATGCTGATTGCGCGCCATGCGCTGGGGCTTTCCGCAGGTGAAATCGCCGAGAGCATGAACATGAACGGCAGTACCGTTTACAAGAGGCTGTCGCGCGCTCTCGTAAGAGCCGAAAAGATTTTGAAAGAAGCCGGTTTCGACGAGCGACGAATGGAGTGCGACTATGCGGACGTGGCGCAGCTTGCCGCCGCAAAAAGGCTGTTTGACAGGCGAAGCGCGGCTTGCGGAAAGCGACGGCGCGTCGAAAACAGGGCAGAGCAAAAGCCCGTGGCGTAGCGGCTATTCGCGCTCGTTGCGCTCTTTCCCGGGCTTGCGGAACAGGAGGTAGGTGATGACGATGACGGGCAGGCAAAGCGCGACTATCGTTATCGCCTCGCCGCCGATTGAAAGCGCGGAGCCGTCGCTCGTCCGGCTTTCCGAGTCGTCGTCATTGTTTTCGACGGGCTCGGGCTCCGGGTCTGGTTCGGGCTCGGGCAGGGCTTCGATGACGTTTTCGGGGATAGGCTCGGCGGCTACGTACAGCGAGTAGACGTAGCCGCGTTTGGTTTCGCCGTCCGCGGCAAACCGAACGTAGTACCACTCGTCGCCCACTGCCGAGATTTGCGCAGTGCCCTTGACCGTGCCGTAGTAGAAAAGCGTTTCGCCGTCGGTCAAATCCGCGATGACCTCGCCGTTTTCGTGGTCGGGCGCGCTCCTTATCCGCACGTTGTGCCCGTCGTTATTCAGCCGCAGCGAACCCTCGGCGTACTTGTAGCGCGGTTCGTAATCGACGAGAGAAAGCTTGCTCTCTTCGATTTTGCCGGCAAGGTCGAGGTAGCTTACGGACACATAGCCGTTTTCGGGCTCGCCCAGCACCGCCGTGAAATAGTTTTTTGGCAGCGACGTGAGGGCGGTCTTGCCCTCGTCCGCATAGAGCACGGCGCCCTCGCCGATGAGCGCGTAGGGCAGCGCAGAAGCTCGGGCGCGGCGACAGGCGGAGCGGTCGCAAAGCGTCGACATCAGCGCGATAAAGACAATAAGGAACGCGAATATCCGTATTTTCAGACTAAGCTTCATAGGGCGATTGTAACGCATCGGGCGCGTCGAAAAATCGGAGATTCGGTCGAAAAATTACTTGTTTGGGAGAAAAAAGTGAACGAGAGGGAGATTATCGAGAAAATCAGGCGGCTGGAGCGGCGCGAAAAGCAGCTCTACCGCAACAATCGGATTTTCCGCTACAACACCGGCGAGAAAGTGCACTTAAAGCAGCTCGAGTTTCACAAGTGCCAAAAGCGCAACCGCTGGGTGTTCGGCGGCAACCGCTCGGGCAAGACCGAGTGCGGCGCGGTGGAAACGGTGTGGCGAGCGCGCGGCATTCACCCGTACCGCGAAAACCGCGCGGACGTCAGCGGCTGGGTGGTGTCGCCAACGCGCGAGGTTCAGCGCGAGGTCGCTCAGCGCAAGGTGCTGTACTACCTTAACCCCGAGTGGATAGCGGACGTGGTGATGGTGTCGGGCAAGAGCGGCAACCCCGACGGCGGAATAATCGACTACATAGCGGTGAGAAACGTGTTCGGCGGCATAAGCAGAATCGGCTTTAAGAGCGCGGAAATGGGCAGGGAGAAGTTTCAGGGCGCGAGTCTCGACTTCGTGTGGTTCGACGAGGAGCCGCCCGAGGACGTGTACGAGGAGTGCAGAATGCGCGTCGTCGACCGCAAGGGCGATATTTACGGGACCATGACGCCGCTCAAGGGCATAACGTTCGTGTACGACCGCATCTACCTCAACGACCGCGGCGACGACAACGTGTGGCATATCTTTATGGAATGGGCGGACAATCCCTACCTCGACCCCGAGGAAATCAAGTCGGTTTCGGCGGCAATGACGCGCGAGGAGCTTGACAGCCGCCGCTACGGTAGGTTCGTGTCGGCAAAAGGGCAGGTATATCCGGAGTTTCAGGAAGCCGTGCACGTCATCGAGCCGTTTGACGTTCCGCGCGAGTGGTACGACAACATTTCGATAGACCCCGGGCTTCACAATCCGCTGTCCTGTCACTTTTACGCCACCGACGGCGACGGCACGGTGTACGTCATCGCCGAGCACTACGAGGCAGGGCAGTCGGTCGCCTGCCACGCGCGGAAAATCAAGGAAATCGCGGCGCGGCTCGGCTGGCACTCGGACGGGCACGGCAGAATAAGCGCGCTCATCGACAGCGCGGCTTCGCAGCGCACGCTGGCGGCTTCAAAGTCGGTTGCGGAGCTGTTTTACGACGAGGGCATAGCCGTCAACACGCACGTCAACAAGGAGCTTTTCAGCGGAATAAACCGCGTAAAGGAGTATCTTTCGCCCGTCGGCAGCCCCGACAAGCCCCGGCTTTACGTCTTTTCGAGCTGCGTAAACCTTATACGCGAAATCAAGGGTTATCGGTGGGGCGACGGCGACGCGCCGGTAAAGCGCGACGACCACGCGCTGGACGAGCTGCGCTACTTCATAATGTCGCGCCCCGAGCCCTACAAGCCGAAAATCGAAAAGACGGTAATCGAGCTCGACAAGGACAGGTTGATAAGGCGGTTGGGGCGACGGCGATAGCGGAAACGGAGGGAGAAATGCGAGAAGAAAATATGGACGCGATAATCGCGGCAATCGGGAAAAAGGCGATAGGCTATGAAACCAACGAAACGGTGGACGAGTACGCGCTTGTGGACGGCGTGCTCACGCTGGTGAAGCGACGCGTAAGCGTCAAAGAAGTTCCGCCCGACGTCGCGGCGGCGAGGTTGCTGATGGAAATGCGCGGCGACGTGACGGCGGAAATGACGGAAACGGAGCTCGCGACGGAGAAATTAAGACTGCTTAAAATGTTAAAGGAGGCGGAAAATGCTGATAACGACGCTCAAAAGCGCGTCAAGGTGCATGGCGGGCGGCTGCAAAAACCGCGCGTCGATAGAAATCGCGACGGGCAAAACGGGGATAAGGTCGCGGCTGAGGCTGTGTGACGAGTGCGCGGCGAGGCTGTATTCGTCGCTGGGCGCGCGCTTTGTGCCCAAAAGCTATGAAACGGTGGGGAGAAAGCGCGGCGACGACGGCGCGGTCAAGGGCGCGTGACGCCCCACGGGAAACCGACAAAAAACGGAGGAGTAAATGGACAAAAAATTTATCGAGGACTTGGTTGCGGAGGTTCGCGACGACTACGAACGGCGACAAGCCGAGCGCAGGCAGTTTGAAGCGCAGTGGCAACTGAACGCCAATTTCGTCGCCGGCAATCAGTATTGCAGGGTAGGCGTGAAAGGCGAAGTCGAGGACTGCGAAAAGGACTACTATTGGCAGGAGCGCGAGGTGTACAACCACATCGCGACGATTTACGAAACGAGGCTGGCAAAGCTGATGCGCGTTCGCCCGAAAATGAGCGTGCTGCCGGCGTCCAACGACGACGGCGACGTCAAGACGGCAAAGGCTTCGGGCAAGATTCTGTCGGCGGTCTGCGAAAGCCTTAAGATGAACGAGCTTATCGGCGAGGCTACGCTGTGGTCGGAGCTGACGGGCTCGGCGTTTTACAAGATTTCGTGGGACTATAAGGGCGGCAAGGAAGTGGGGCGCGACGAGAAGGGCAAGCCCGTCTACGAGGGCGACGTGCGCGTGGACGTGTGTCCGCCCTACGAAATACTGCCGGACAGTCTCGCGGCGCGCGGCATAGAGGACTGCGCGAGCATTATTCACGCAAAGGCACTGACAACCGACGAAGTGAAGAGGGTATGGGGTAAGACGGTAGAGCCCGAGGAAACGGACGTCATGTCGTTTTCGGGAATCAGCATGCTGGGCGGCATGGGGCTTACGGGCGCCGTGGGCAAAATCGGCAGGGACAAAACCCGCGACCGGGTAACGGTCATAGAAAGATATTCGCGTCCCACTGCCGACAAGCCCCATGGCGAGCTCGTGATTGTCGCCGGCAAAACGCTGCTTTACTACGGCGAGCTGCCGTTTATAAACGGCGCGGACGGAAAGCGCGAGCTGCCGTTCGTTCGCCAGAATTCCATAAACCGCGCCGGCTGTTTTTACGGCACGGACATGGTGGAGCGCACGATACCCATTCAGCGCGCTTATAACGCCGTCAAGAACCGCAAGCACGAGTTTCTCAATCGTATCGCGGTGGGCGTGCTGGCGGTGGAGGACGGCTCGGTGGACGTCGATAACCTCGAAACCGAGGGGTTGAGCCCCGGCAAAATCCTCGTCTACCGTCAGGGCAGTAATCCCCCGAGGCTGATGAGCCCGGGTTCGGTGCCGGCGGACTTCACGGTAGAGGAACAGCGGCTTTTGTCCGAGTTCGTGGACGTCAGCGGCATAAGCGAAATCATGCGTTCGTCGTCGGTGCCGAGCTCGGTGACGAGCGGCGTGGCAATTCAGATGCTCGTCGAGCAGGACGACACGCGTATTTCCGTGACCGCCGAGAACATCCGTAAAGCCGTCAAGGCGGCGGCGCGGCAGATTCTCAGGCTGTACCGAAGCTACGCGACGCAACCGAGGCTTACTCGCTATGTGGGCGACGAGGGCGAAACCGAGCTTATCTGCTGGTCGAAGAGCGACATCGGCAGCGACGACATCGTGTTCGACACGGAGAACGAAATCAACTCCACGACGGCTACCCGTCAGAGCATGATGTTCGACCTTCTCAAAGCCGGGCTTCTGTACGACGAGAACGGCAAGCTCAGCGAATCCACGCGCTATAAGATTCTGGAAGCGTTCGGCTACGGCGGCTGGGAGCGTTCGCAGAACGTGCGCTCGCTGCATGTGGCGAAAGCCGACAAGGAGAACGAGAAAATCGCCGCAATCAAGCCCGAGGTCAGCGAAGTGGACGACCACGACCTGCACGTCGCCGAGCATATCCGCTGCTTCCTCGGGCGCGAGTTCGGCGAGGCGGCAAAGCGCAAGCCCGAGCTTAAACAGCGCATGCTCGAGCACATTCGCGAGCACAGGGCGCAAGCCGCCGCCGAAAAGAAAATCGAAGGAGGAGAAAACTTATGACGGACAAAAAGCGAATAGACGAAGCCGTCAAAAAGGAAATCGCGGCTGCCGAGGCGCAGCCCGAGCCGAAGGACGTCGCCGCGCCGCAGTCGGAGAACGCGGTTCCGCCCGTGACGGCAGAGCCGCCTCAGCCGCCGAAGCCGCCCGAAAAGCCGTGCGATGACACGTCGAGGCTGGTGGACGCGATACTCGGGCTGAACGCGAAAATCGGCGCTTTGGAGGACAGTATAGCCGCGCTGAAATCCGAAAACGCCGCGCTGAAATCCGAGAACGCGCGGCTTAGCGCGGAAAACGCGCGGCTCGGCGCGCCCGTGGACTACGCGGCGGCGATTGAGAACGACGAGCGCGCGGAAGCGGCTGCAATCGCTTCCGAGAGGGTGAGAAACGCCGTGGTTGCGGCGTACCTGAAAAACTTGGGCAGCGCGGAGAGAATAAGCGTGCTGACGGGGAGCAACGGCGCGATACCGCTCGCGCCGCCGGCAAAGCCGAAGAGCCTTGCCGAGGCAAAAAAACTTGCGGAAATCTTAATTAAAGGATAACGGAGGAAATTATCTATGGTAACTTTGACTAACGCGGAAAACGCATTGAAAACCGTATACTTAGGCGCGGTGACCGAGCTTCTGAACACCAAAGCCAATCCGCTGCTCGGCAAAATCGAGCAGACGAGCGTGGACGTGTGGGGTAAGGAAGTGCGCACCGCCGCGCGCGTGGGCATCAATGGCGGTATCGGAGCCGGCGACGAGGCGGGCGCGCTCCCGGGAGCTTACGGCAGTAACTACATTCAGTTTACTTCCACACTCAAAAACCTCTACGGACAAATCGAAATCTCGGACAAGGCGATAAGAGCCAGCGCGGACGGCAGGGGCGCGTTTACAGACCTGCTCAACAGCGAGCTTGAAAGTCTTTTGTCGGCTTCGCGCTTTAACCTCGGGCGTATGCTGTACGGCGACGGCTCGGGCAAGCTCGCCACGATAAACGCCGTGACGAGCGGCAAGTACCCCGTGAGCGACACCAGAAACCTTATCGAGGGTATGGTAGTCGACGTGTACGGCTCGGACGGAGCGTTGCTCGACAGCGGCTTGCGCATTTCCTACGTCGACCGCGACGCCAAGAAAATCACGTTCGCGACCACGCCGACCACGGCTATCACGGCAAGCAGCTCTATGTACCTCCAGGGCAGTAAGGACAAGGAAATCACGGGACTCGGCGCAATCTTCGATTCGAGCAAGTCGCTCTACGGACTGTCTAGAACGTCCTATCCGTACCTCGCGCCGTACACCAAGGCTATCGACGGCGCAATCGACGAGGTGACCATTCAGAAGGCAATCGACCGCCTCGAATACAACGCGAACTCGCAGGTTGACTTCATCGCCGTCGCCGCCGACGTCAAGTACGCTTATCAGGAGTACATGAAAACGTACAAGCGCAATATCGACATGATGGAGCTTGACGGCGGCTATAAAACGCTGGCGTACAACGGCATACCGCTCGTGTACGACCGCTTCATCGAGGACGGCACCATGTACCTTCTCGACACCTCGGCGTTCAAACTGCATCAGCTTTGCGACTGGCGTTACCTCGAAAACGAGAACGGCAAGATTCTGCGCCAGACTCAGGGCAAGCCGACCTACACCGCGACGCTCGTCAAGTACTGCGACCTCATCTGCTCGCGCCCGAACGGTCAGGCTAAGCTCACCGGTATCGGCAAGACGACCACCACGGGAGCTTAAAAAATGAAGCCGGGAGAGGGCTATGAGGTGACGGGCGACCTTTACGACATCGCGTGGCGCATAAGGGCAATCGACCCCTTGTACCGCGTGTGGTACTCGTACCGCAAGCGCCGCTACGAGGTGCATCACCTCGGGCAAAAGGGCGACACCTACGCGCTTACCGTGCCTTACGGGACGCTTGACGAGCGCACGCTGCGGCTGGTGAGAAGAACGCGCGCGGAAAACGCCGCCGCTCTCATACGCGAAACGGAAGAAAGAAACGCCGAGCTGAGAAAGGAGGCTGTGCGCCGCGCCGCGAACAACGCCGCGCGAGCCGCAGAAAAAGCCTTGTCGGCATTGTAAAAGCCGGGCAAAAAAGCTTTGTCCGCGTTGTAAAAGGTCAGGGTGAAAAGCCCGGGGAAGCGACCGCTCGCGAGGAATGTAAGTCCTTCGGGCGGTCGTTCGTTCCCGGCATTAACGGAGGGAGAAATATGAAACTAAAAACCGCCGTGTATTACGCGGCAATGTTTTTGCAGCTCGATGCGGTGTGTACGGCGCTCGAGAGCGCGTCTACGTCCTACACAGGGGCTACGAAAGCGGAAATAGACAGGCTGGTGCGCTGCGCAAACCTCGTTATCGGCGAGGCGGCGAGCGATTATCTGCCGCTGAAAACGCGCGAAACGGTGACGACGGACGACGGCGAGATAGAGTATTCTAAGCTTACCAAGTCGATTATCGACGTGTATTCGGTCAAGGACGAGTACGGGCGCACGGTGCCGGTCAGGGAGTACTTTGACAGAATACTCGTGCCGAAAAAGGGCAGGTACGAAGTCGAGTACAGCTACATGCCGCAAAGCGTGGGGCTGGACGACGAAATACCGTACACGGAAAGGCTGGGCGCACGCGCGATAGGCTACGGCACCGCATGCGAGTACTGCATAATCTCGGGCATGACGGACGACGCCGTGTTGTGGGACAAGAGGTACAAAGACGCGTTGCACCTCGCCGAAACGGGCAAGACCGACAAGCGAGTCAAGCCGAGGCGGTGGGCGTGATGAGAAACGATTATCTGGCAGTTTCGGGCGCAAAGAAGAGCCGCGTGGTTATTCCCGATTTCTCGGGCGGCGCGGACTACGACAAGGACGAGGGCGCAGGTTCGCTCTCGCGTGCTTTAGACAGCTTCAACTTCGATTTTTCGGGCGGCGAATTAAAGACGGGCTACGGCTTGAAAAAGTACCTGCCGCTTGCGAATTTCACCGTCAGGTCGGCGTGGCTGTTCACGCGCTATGACCACGACAAGGACGAGCGCGACGACATAATGCTGGCGACGGACGACGCCGGCACGCTGTACGAGCGGCACGTTTCGCAGGGCGCGGCGAGCTTCAGCCAAGTCGAGGGCGTGAATTTTGCCGACGTGCCGACCTATATAAACTACCGTCTTTACGGCGACGACGTGGTGCTGATGTGCTCGGTCAAGGACGGAATGTACGTTTACGACGGCGTGAGAGAGCCGTACAAAGTGGATGACGCGCCGCTGATAACCTCGATGGCGCTGCACGGCGAAAGACTGTTCGTCACGGTGGGCGGCGAGAAAAAGGACTTGTGGTTTTCCGAGGATCTCGACCCCACGAATTGGGACGCGTCGCTAAAGGGCGGCGGCTTTATCGAGATGACCGACGAGCGCGGCGACCTCAACCGCGTGATAAGTTTTCTCGGCTACGTTTACGTTTTTCGCGAACGCGGCATATCGCGCGTGTACGCCTCGGGGCGGCAAACCGACTTTGCCGTGACCAACCTGTTCGTGTCGGGCGGCAGGATTTACCCGGGTTCGGTGACGGTGTGCGGCGACAGAGTGCTGTTCCTCGCCACCGACGGGCTGTACGCTTTCGACGGCGCGAACGCTACCAAAATTCTCGGCAAGGTCACGGGCGTGATTTCGAGCGGCGAGAGGTGCGCTTCGGCTTACCGCGACGGCAAATACTACCTGTCGTTCCGCCGCGACTATACCGCTAGGGAAGAGCCGATAGGCTGCGAAAACGAGTATGCAAATCCCGTCAACAACATGCTGCTCGTTCTGGAAATCGCGACGGGCAAGTATTCGCTCTCGCGCGGTCTGGACATCACGGGCTTTACCTGCGCGGACGACGCAGGGGTTGTCGCAATTACTTCGCGCGGCGAAACGGGCACGGTGGAAAAGTGCGGCAGAGGTATAAACTGTTCGCTCAAAAAGGTGTGGGTAGTGCCTAAAACCGACATGGGCACCGCCGACAAAAAGACAGTGCGCGAAATACGCCTGTTCACCAAGTCCGCGGTTAAAATCACGCTTAAATCGGACACCGCAAGCCTCGAGGTAAGCTTTACGGGCGGCAGGGACGTGCAAAGAAAGCGCGTGTCGTTTTCGGGGCGCAGGATAGGCATGGAGATTTCGTCCTACGCCGACGACGTGCTCGTGTCGCGCCCGTCGCTGATTGTCACTCACGGCGGCTTCTGAGAGGAGAAAAAGCTATGGACTACGGGAAAACGGCTTACCTTAAGGTGAGCGAGCTGGAGGCGCGGCTTGCGGACAGGCTGACGGCAAAGCCGAAGAACAGGACGGGTATGAATTTCCGACCGTTTTTCGACTTTGCGACAGGCGACTTTGAAGCCGCCGAGGTTTCCGCGGACGAAACGATTGCGATAATCGTCAAGGCGGAGGTGCGCGCCGATTCGGATATAAGCGGAGCTAAAATTTCGATGAAGCTTGACGGGATAGTCGCATCGGAGAGCGCGGGCGCGTCGCTCACGGGCGGCGAGCGGTACGATTTTATGCTGCTTGCCGCGCTCGACCCCGGCAGCGGCGCGACGCTTTCGCTGTCGATGGACGGCGCGGACTGCACGCTGCTATCGTGTCAGCTCGTCGTTTCGGGCACGGGCGCAGAGCTTCGCTGCGGCTCGGGCGATTGCGCCGCCGACAAGAACGGCAACGGCAAGTGGCTGACCGTCACCTGCGAGGACGACGACGTCGCGGCTTATATTTTCGACGAGAGCGAGCCGCTTTACATCGGAGCACCGCTGTACGTCGGCACGGGGCGAAAAGCCGATTGCGCAGGCGGCGACGGAGATTCGTTCGTCGTGGCTTACGTCGACGTGCGCGGCAACGCCTACGTCGCGACGGTGAGCGACGCGCCTGCCGTAACCGGGCGGACGTTTATCGCGGACGGCGTGACGGCAATCGCGATAGGCAGGTGCGGCGACGGCTATATAACCGCCGAAATCGACGAGAGCGGCGCGGTGGCGTGCAGGTACCTTAGCCCCGGCGGCGGCATATCGATGCCGTTCGACCCGGGGATTAAGGACGCGGCGGTGCGCGTGGGCTTCGTCAAGAACGCCGAACGCCCCACGCTGATAGTGGGCACGCCCGAGCGCAGTTACGTCAAGTACCTTGAGATAGACTACGGCGGCAGCGACGAGTTCGCCTATACTGCGACCGTCACGCTGACCCCGGTAAAGGAGGAATGATGCCCAAGGCTTTTAACAGATTTACGATAACCTGCGGCAACAGGGTGATAAGCGTGCACAACGAAGCGTTCGACGTTTCGGCGGCTCTCACGGACGGCGAGCCGTTCGGGAAATACATCGTCGTGGGGCGCGAGGGAGCGACCGCCACTTCCGAGCGCGAGATGAGCAGCGAGGTGTGCGTGCTCGAAACCACGCTCGCGGAATACAACACCGACTTTTCTAAAGGAAAAGCGTTCGCGGCGTTTACGGCAAGGCTGGACGACGAAGCGGCGGCAGACGGCGAGAAAATAGGCGCGGTGGGGCTTTCCCACTTTTTCAAAGGTTTTCCGCTCGTCGACTTCGCTTCGTTCCCGGCTGTTACCAAGCGCAAGGGCGAGGACATAGTGGTGCGCGCCGAAATCGTGCTGAGAACCGACGGCGACGCCTTCAAATTCACGAGCGGCGACAACAAGCTCGCGCGCGTGCTTCTGGGCATCGACGGGCTTGGAAGCTCGACGTTCGAGTTGGGCGTGGGAGGCAATTACCACGGCAACAAGGTGATGCCGCGCGGCACGGGCGATATTTCCGCGCGAGTGAGCGTAACGCCGGTAATTACCGACGGCGGCATAAAGTTTTCGGGCGCGTTCACGGCGCCGCCCTACGAGTTGCTGCTGCTTATGGACGGCGTTGCGGTGATGCGCGGCTTCGTGCCCACGGGCGCGCACGTCGAGCAATGCACCGCCACGCTGAGAGAAAACCGCTCGGCGGAAATCGCGGGCAAGCACGTTTCGGGCGTGCTGAATATCAAGAGCTCGTCCGTGGCGGTAGGCAACGAGTACGACTTTCCCAAGGCGAGCAAGCTGACCGCCGACTGTCCGCAAATCGTGCAGGGCAAGCTCGGCAAGAACGTCGAGCTTCTGTCGGAAACGACGGGCGCGCATTTTGCGATAAAGACGGACAAGGAAATCACCGTGTATAAGGCGACGGGCGGCACGTTCACGCCGCTTTACAAGGTGGGAAATCCCGGCGGCAAGACCGAGCTTCTCGGCGACGGCGGACTGATGAACGCCAACGGCAGGCTCAATCGCTACAAAATCGGCTCGGACGGCTCGGTTAAGCGCATAACCTACGGCGGCATAACGGAGGCGACCGACGTCGCCACGGTGCTGGATTCGAGCGGTAAGGCGCGTTTCATCGTGATAAACGGCGGCGCGGTTTCGTACAGGAGCGAAACCGCCGACGGCGTTACCACGTCCGTTAGCATCGGCGCGGTGGCGGACGACAGCATAATCGGGCGCATGGGCAAGAGCACCGTGTACTACGCCTCGAACAGCACGCACATAATCGTCGCTTACTGCGGCGGCGCGCGAAACTCCGCATACGAAACGCAACTGCGCGCCGTGGTGACCAATCAGAGCTTTCAACTGACCGAGCGACGCGACCAATGGGCAAGGCTTCACCCCGTCCACACCGTGACGATGGAATACGTTATTCCGCTCGCCGCCACGAGCTCGAGGTATTTTGTAAGCATAGACGAGAAAACGATATTCTGCGGAAATTACTGCATGGCGTTCAAGGACGGCAAGCTCGTGAGGTGCTATCAGTTCAAGACGAGCGCCAAGCTCGCGGTGGAGCTGATGAATTTCGACGAGGGGATAGCCGAGCCCGAGGACGCGATAATCGCCGGCGACTACATACTCGCGCTGTACGCGGACGGCTCGGTGAAAACGCTTTACCCCGTGCCCTACGGCAGAGTGATTTACTGCCCCGACCTCGAGCCCGGCACGTCGATAACGTTCGACGCGATAGTGGTGGACGACCCCATGAGCGGCGCAAGCAGCGTCAATGCGGAAATTACGCTTGCGAGGTGAAAAATGACATTTACCAACAATACCGTTACGATAGGCAAGTACCGCGTGTCGTCGGCGCGAAGGGCGGACGACGGCAGCGTGGGGTTTATTCTGGACGAGGGCGGCACGCTCGTGATGAAAACCATTCCAAAGGGCGCGAAACAGCCGATATTCTCGTCGGCGCAAATCGTGGGCTACGGCGACGACGCGTTCAGGCTGGACAACGGCGTACTCGTGCGACGGGGAGGCTTTCGCTATGTCGAGGATTGACTTTCGGCGGCTGCGCGAGAGCGTGGCTCGCAATCGCCGCATGCAGTTTTATTATCGATTAAAGGAGAGAGGAGAAAATGAACATAATTTCCTATGTGCAGGATTTATTGAATCGCAACAAGCCGAAGGACAAGTACGCGACGAGTGCAGATTACACGGACGTAATCGGGAAGATTGACGAGATAGAGAAGTCGCTCGAGCCCGAAAAGCCGTCGCTGGGTGAAAACAAGACCTACGACAGGCTGGTGTACGACGCGCCGAGCGACGAACAGATTACCGAAACGGCAAAGTCGGGGCTTGAGGATTACAGAAAAAAAGGCGTGGAGTCGGTGGAAAACGAGATAGCCGCGCTCATCGAAAAGTACGCTTCCGACAAAGCCGGCAATTCCGGGAGCTACCAAAAAACGCTTAAATCGCTTAGCGAGGCTTACGAAGCGGCAATAGAAGAGGCGAGGTACGACGCGCTCAAACGCGGACTCGCGCGTTCTTCCGTCGCGGCGAACACGACCGCCGCGCTTGTGGGCGAGCGCGCGGCAAAGACCGCGGAAGCCGCAGCGGAGTACGAGGCGGCGCAGGCGGACGTCGACGCGAAGATAAGCGAGCTGGACGTAAAGCGGCAAAAGGCTATGGACGACTTCGACATCGCCTACACCGCGAAGCTGACGGAGGAAATCAACAAGCTCAAGTCCGAGCGCGAAAAACTGAAAACGGAGGCGCTGAAGTACAACAACTCGCTTACCGAAAAGGAAAACAAGGAGAAAATCGACAAGGCGAAAGCGGAGTCGGATTTGTACACCGAGCAGCTTGCCCAGAAGAAAGCCGAGGAAAAGCTTGCCGAGGGCGACACCGCCACCAAGGAGAAACGCTATCAGCAGATTTACACCGTGCTCAGAGATAAGCTGCTCACGATGAGTCCGCAGGAGGCGAAACAGGAAATCACGAACAACCCGATTTACTCGAGCTACCTGTCCAAGCCCTACTACTACAAGCTGTTCGACGAGTTCGGCAGATAGTCCGCGCGGCGTTTTTTTAAGGGTGGGCGGAGGGAAATAAAGGAGGAAACGAATGGAAGGTATAATAAACTCGGTGAGAAATCTTTTCGGGACCTACGGCTTCCACGCGGCGGCGGTAGTGCTCGCGACGATTGCCGTCGTCAACGTCGTCAAGCGACCGCTCGTCAAAAAGGCGGAGGAGCTTGCGGCGAGGACGGGCATAGACAAGAGCGTCGTCACCAAAAACGTGACGATAATCCCCGTCGCCGTGGCGTTCGTTATCGAGCTTGTCGTCGCCGTAATCGCGGCGCGCTTCGACTTCCGCGCGGTGGACTACGGCAAAGTCGTCACGACCTCGGTGCTGTACGGCGCGCTCGCAATCGCCACCTACGAGAGCGTGAAAAAGCAGCTCCGCGCCTACGCCGCCTCGCTTAACGGCAGGTTCGGAGCGGACGACGGCGAACAAGCCGCGCCCGAAAAATCGCAGGACGACGGCGAAAAATCGCAGCCCGATTCCGACCAATCGGATTGCGGCGGCGAACAGCCTATAGGCGGCGCGGCGGACGAAACCCGCGAGACGAACGGCGTGAGCGCGGACGAAGCGAAAGATACTGCGGACGAAAGCGCAGGGGCAGAGAAAAGCGAGCCGCCCGTGTTTTCCGCTAACGGCGACTAGCGGAGCGGCGGCATAGCTCGCGGCTTTACTCGCGCGGAGAAAAAAGCTCTCTTTCCGTCAAAAACGGAGAGGGAGCTTTTCTTTTGCGAATGTACGAATGGTGAATGTGCGAAACTCACGCGTAGAATGTGATAAAATCCGACAAAATCGGTGAAGTCTACCGCTGAAATTCGCGTAATCTTGACAAAAAACAACAGAATTGCTATAATTTCGGCATAAACTTGCCCGTGCGGCGGTAGACGAGATTAAACGGAGGTGCAGCTAATGAGAAGATTTTTGGCTTCGATTATAGTGGCGGCGTTGTCGCTGCTCGCGCTTTCGTTTGTGGGCTGCTCGAAACCCAAAAGCGGCGACGAGCAGCTCGATTTCAGACTGTGCAAGGGCGGCGAGTCCTATTACGTCGCAGGCGCAGGCAAAGCCGCAGGCTCGGAAATCGTCATTCCGGCTGAGTACAACGGCAAGCCCGTCGTCGGCGTGGGCGGCAAGAGCTTCAAGGACGACAAGAATATAACCGCCGTCGCCATTCCCTCGTCCGTCGAGTGGGTGGAAATCGCGGCGTTTAAGAATTGCACCGCGTTAAAGCGCGTGGAGTGGAATGCCGTCAACGCACGCACGAGCGAAAGCGAAGAAGAATACCAAAATCGCGTGTTTTTAGGCTGTGAAAACGTAGAAGAGTTTATTATCGGCGACGGCGTGGAGTCAATCCCCGGCGGCTTGTTCGCGTACTCCGACGGCAGTAAAATCAGCGAAATCGCGCTGCCCGAGAGCTTGAAAAAAGTGGCTGCGAGCACGTTCTCGTCGGTAAACCGCATCGATATTAAGGTTGCAGACCTCGGGAAATGGCTGGCAATCGAGAAGCCCGTTTTCGGCGCGCCGCTCGCCTCGTCCTATGCGCTGTACTTCGGCGATAGCGAAGCAGAGTCGCTTGACCTCGGCGAAGCTTCCGAGCTCGACCCCTACGAATTTGCCGGTTGCGTGAGTATAAAGAGCGTGGCTCTCGGCTCGAAAATAGAAAAAATCGCTCGCAGCGCGTTTTCCGGTTGCCGCAGTCTTTCGGAAATCACCGTCGGCGAGGACAATCCGAATTATTACCTCTCGTCGGGCGTCGTTTATTCGCGCGTCGACAACATTGTCACGCTGGTGCCGCCTGCAATGACGGGCGAGGCGGTCATTCCCGACGGAGTGCCGTCGGTACCTGCAAACGTTTTCAGCGGCACCGCGATTAAAAAGCTGATTATTCCGGGCACGGTGCGCGTGGTCGGCGGCGACTCGTTTTCCGATTGCGCCGAGCTCGAAACCGTGGTCATCGGCGACGGCACGACGGAGATAAGCGACTTCGCGTTCGGAGGTTGCCCGTCGCTTAAAACCGTAATCGTTTCCAAGACCGTCAGAAGAATGGGAGCGGAGCTTTTCAAGGACAGTACGGACGTCGCCGTCTATTACCTCGGCGAAACGCGCCCCACGGGCGAGGGCTGGGAGCGGCTTTCTCCGTGGATTTACAGCGAACTCGAGCCTTCGGTCTCGGGCAGCTTCTGGCATTGGGCGGAGGACGGAGAAACGCCCGTAAAGTGGGATGTCGTTTCAAACGACGACCGCGTGAACATGCCGCATCCCATGCCGAGAAGATCGCAGACGCTTAACGCCGCCGTCAACAGTTAAACGGATAAATCGCCGCGAACTTAAATATCGCTTTGAAAATATAATCGCGAAACCGACCGAAGCCGTAAAAACCGGCTCGGTTTTTTGTTGCCGTCCTGTTTGACGCAAATTGCATATTTTTTGCCGAATATCGGGGATAAATCGCGATTTTACAGTGGTATAATGCCACTTGAAAAAATACGGACGGTGGAAAAATGAAGGCTCGCGACGACAGAAAAAGGAACAGAATATTGTATATTATCGAAGCCGCTTTGGAGTACTTTGTATCGATAGCGGTTTCGGGCGCGTATCTGGCGTGTCTTACGACGGCGATAGGAATGTCCGACGCGCTTACGGGCGTGCTGACCTCGTTCGTCAGCCTCGGGTGCGGTTTTCAGATACTCGCGGTGCTGTTTAGAGGCAACGTCAGGCGCAACGTAACGATATTGCATCTTATAAACGAAACTGCGTTTACGCTCTTGTACGTCACGCCGTTTTTCCCCGTTTCCACGACTGCGAAAACTGTGATTTTCACCGTGCTGATGCTGGTGGGCTTCGCGCTCAACAACGTCGCCAACCCGTCCAAAACCGATTGGTTCATGCAGTCGGTGGACAAGGATAAGCGCGGCGTTTTCACGGCGACTAAGGAAATCGTTTCGCTGATTTCCGGTATGCTGTTTTCGCTGCTCCTCGGCTACGTCATCGACGGATTCAAAGCAGCCGGCAACGAAACGGGCGCGTTCGTTCTGTGCGGCGCGTTTTTAGGGGTTATTACCGCCGCGCACGCGCTTACGATAATTTTCTCGAAGCCCGTGTCCGCGCCCGTCACGGCGGAAACCGCAAAAGCGGAGGGCGAGGTTAATGCCGATAGCGCCGTTGCGAATGCCGACACCGCCCCGGCGACGGACGATAGCGGCGCGGCTGATGAAATCTCGGCGGCAGTATGCGAGGTTCCGGATAAAAATTTGTCGGATATAACCTCGTGTAATTCGGATAAAAAAGAAAAAGCCTCGGGGCGCGGCGTATTCAGGCGCGCGCTTGGGGACAAAAACCTCGTAAAAGTAGTGATAACGATTGTTTTGTGGCGAATGGTGCAATACTCGACGGTGCCGTTTTACGGAACTTATCAGATAAAGGAGCTCGGGTTTTCGATGGTGTTCGTGTCCGCGCTGGCGATAGTATACGCACTCGTTCGCGCGGGTTTCGAGCGACCTATCGGTCGGCTTGCCGACAAAAGGGGCTTTGCCGCCTCGCTCAACGTCTGTTACCTTGCCGAGCTCGCGGCGCTTGCCGTGGCGGTGTTCATGCGCCCAGAAAACGGCGCGATTACATATTCCGTGTACTACGTTCTTTTCGCAATCTGTTCTGCCGGCATATCGAGCGGCGAGCTCAACCTCATCTACGATTACGTCGGCGAGAACGAGCGCGTGGCGGCGCTCGCAATCAAGGCCACGGCAGGCGGACTTGCCGGTTTTCTCACCACGCTCGCGCTCAGTCCGCTTGTGGCGCTCATTCAGGCTCGCGGACTGACGATTTTCGGCGTAAACATCTACGCTCAGCAGGTCACGTCGCTGATTGGTTTGGTTTTATGCGTGATTTTAATCGTCTATAATACGGTCGTAGTGAAGAAAATCAAGCGTTGATTCGCGCTTGTAGGCGGCAGGGGTCATTCCGAACCTCGACTTAAACAGCCGAATAAAGCCCGAGCAGTCCGTAAAGCCCGATTCTGCAGCGGCAGAGTAAACGCTTGCGCCGCCGCGGAGCAGTTTTCGGGCGCATGCAAGCCGCTTCGATTCGACGTAAGCCTTGGGAGTGACGTGCAGATATTCGTTAAACAGCCGCTCGAGAGTGGAGCGCGACACGAAATGCGCCGCCGCAAGCTGCTCGACGGACGTTATTTCTCGAAAATTGGCGGAAACGTAGCCGAGCGTCGCCGCGAGTACGGGCGGAAGCGGACGAGAGTTGTCCTCGTCGGGCGCGACTTCGGTGGCAGGGCGCAGGAGATTGAGGAGATAGATGAGGTAAGCATACTGCGACTGCTTGTCGTGCGCTTCGGCGGCTTCGACAAGCCGCTCCAGCGTGCGGAACAGCTCGGCTTTTCCGGGCGCGTCGAGCGAAAGATGATGCCGTTCGGTCTTGAGAAAAGCGTCGAACAGAAACCTGTCGCCGGGCGCGAACCACACGCAGGCGTGCGCGTGCCGCGTCGCTGTGTCGTGTATGCAGTGGTGGAGCTCGTTCGGGCGCGACAAAACCGCGTCGCCGGGGCTCAGCTCGTACACCTTGTTTTCCACCGAGAACGCCGCTTCGCCCTCGAGCAGAAAGTAAAATTCGATTGTGTCGTGAATGTGCGACGCGTACCGCTTCGGCGGCTGAACCGCGCCGTCGTCCTCGACGTAATACGCCGCCTCGAACGCATTGCCCGACATCGGAAGACTGACCGTCACCGTCGGTATGGTTTTTCGCTTTTCATCCATGATTTTTCTGTTCCGCAGTTTTTCCCAGATTATACCACGCCTCGCCGATTTTTGTCAACGCCGAGCTATGCGCAAAAGAAAAAGCGCCGCGCCGCCGCGGCATTTTATAAAAGAAAATACCGTTGCCGGTATTGAAACGGATATGTGGGAATATAGTCCGCGCTATGGCAAAACGACGCCGGAACACGGATCGGACAACGTTCGGAAAAGTATTTCATTGTTCGTAGTTTTTTGCTCTGTGTTTTTTCCTCTCGGCATAACATTCGCCGTTTATAAGATCGTCTATGCTCACAGAAAACAGTTTGCTTAGTTTGCGCAACATATCGATGTTGGGCTCGGTTCGCCCCTGTTCCCAATTTGCATAGCAACTTTCCACCACGTCCAAAAAAGACGCGACTTGTTTTTGCGTCAGACCGCATTGTTTCCTCGCTTCTTTAAGATTTTGGCAGAATTCTTCGTCCATATATATAATATTTTACAAAACACTAGATAAAATGTCTTTACACTAGACAAATTATCTAGTATAATAGGGGCATACAATTCTGAAGGAGGAATAAATTATGGCAGACAGGATAAGACGGTGCAGAGACCGTCAGGAAATGGAGCATGTAGTTGACGACTATGTAACTCTCGGGTACAAGATAACGAGCAGGGGAGAAGATTCCGTAACGTTACGTCAGATTAAACCGCATGACAAACATTTGTTTGTTTTCCTGGTGTTCGGATGGTGGACTTGTGGTTTGGCAAACCTTATTTACGCGGCGATTCCTCGCTACGGCGAAGAAGTTTTTGTAAAAGTAGATAATGCCGACGGCAATTGATTAGCAAAAAAAACGACAGCTTCAATTATTATTTATAAAAACAACGGATTATGCCGGATATTACGGAAGCGTGTTGTCGGAAGTCAACGGCAAAAATTTTTGCCG
>JABLTK010134232.1_pt1 | contig 31268 bp, 29 predicted proteins | sample 7160131 | NCBI WGS metagenome assembly JABLTK01 (sample SAMN14651221, study PRJNA627086) | human gut metagenome | isolation source: feces | host: Homo sapiens
AAAACCCCCTAGAAAAACTAGAGAAGCACCAAAGAAAGTGTAGAGCTCGTTTTAAACTTAACATAGGTTTATTTCTATGTCAAAGTACAGAAAAAGAATAATTGATGTTAAACACTCTCAATTATTCTTTTTTTCTTTAAACAAAAATCTTTATGTATTACGTTTCTTCGTTTTCAAAAATTTAAAAGTTGTATAAATTTTATTTTTTTTAATTTATTTTTATCTTTTTTCTTTTTAATCTTTTATTTACTTCATCTCTTAATAAATAATATATTACTGAACATAATGGAACTCCAACAAGTATTCCCATTACTCCACCTATTGCACTACCAATTACTACAGCAAGTAATATCCAAAATCCTGTTAGTCCTACTGATGCTCCTACAACTTTTGGATAAATTACATTTCCTTCGAATTGTTGTAAAATAATTAGGAAAATTACAAATATTACAGCTAGTATTGGATCTTCCATTAATAGTAAAAATGCTGAAGGTATTGCACCTAAATATGCACCAAACATTGGAATTAAACTAGTTATACCTACGACAACACCAATTAATACAGCATAAGGCATTCCTAGCGCAAACATTCCTAAAGTACATAATGTACCAAGTATAATTGCTTCTGTTAACTGTCCACTTACAAAGTTTGTGAATGTTTTTAAAGTTTTTTTAGATACATCACATATTTTATCTGCATGAGTTTTTTTAACAAAAGCATATAATGTTTTTTTCAAATTAAGTAGTGTTCTTTCCTTTTGATATAGTAAGTATATTGCAAAAACTATACCTAATATAAAGTTTACTATAGAACCAAATATTCCTATAATACCGCTAAAAATACTAGGACTCATTTTAATAAACCAGTTACCTAATCTTTCACTAATACCTACCCATGATGATACAAATTCATTATAAGCATTTAAAAATAATTCATTTTGTGTTGCGATTTCTTTTCCGAAGTTTGTTAATTCTTCAGTATAATTACCAATATTATCAATTAACATTTTAATACTATTAAATAATTCTGGTATAAGTAAAATAAATACAAACGCTAAAACTAATAATACTGTTAAAATTGTTAGAAATATTGATAATGCTCTTTTTAAGCCTGTGATTTGTTTTCCTTGTTTAATATCTTTTTTAAAAATTAATTTTTCATATTTTACCATAAGTATATTAAATAAGAATGCGATAACTATACCCATTATAATAGGTGTAAGTATTCCAAGTATAGTATTTATACATGATAAAAGTGAAGAAATATTAAATACTAATGCAATTACAAGTATAATTATTACTGCAAAAAGCACGGCTTTTTTAAAATCTATTTCTTTTAAGTTCATAACTATCCCCCTTTAGAGTTCTTATTATACATATTTTTTCCAAAAAAGCAAGAAAAAAACCTATTTTTATAGGTTTTCTGGATCCCAAAATCTTTTTTCTGATTTTTCATTTTTTAAAGCTTCTTTTGCTTCTTCTATAGAAAAATCAAATTCATTCATATATTCTGTTAGTTTTTGTTCTTCTAGTTGTTTATTTCTCTTTACTTCAAAAGTTTTTATAGCATCTTCTTTTGAAATATCTAATTCTTTCATTATGTCCTTTATTTCATTTATTTCTTCTTTAGTAAATTCTCCAACTAAGTCTACCATTGGATCATTTATTCCATCATACTTTAATATAATTCCCAAAGCTGTTTCTTTAATTCTATCTAAATTTATATACATTAAGTTTTTAGCTAATTCTAATCTTTCTATTTCTTTTTCTCTTTGTTTTGTTTCAAAGTTACGTTCAACTATATTTTCTTTTGAAATGTATTCCCCCTCTGTCGTTTTTTCTTTAAACTCTTCTAACATTTCTATTGTTTTTGCTAGTTCTTCGTTTTTGTAAGTTGTTTCTTTTTCTATTTGTTCTTTTTCTTTTAAACATTTTTCAAGTTCAACTTGAAATTCTTTTAATTGTTCTTCATTAAATGTTTTAATTTGTCTTAGTTTTTCAATTTCTTCATTTAAAAGAACATAATCACTTTCTTCACATAATATATATGCCATTGAATATCTTATTTCATTATAAGAAAGTAATACATCATTATTTCTTCGAATTTCCTCTTTAATATTTTCAATTATTTCATTATAAAAATCAATTGATTCATTAACTAATATTTTCTTTTCTGTAAGAGCAGATATTGTATTTTCAATTAATTGTTTTTTATTTTCATAATGTTTAGCAACATTTGAATAATTATCTTCTTTATCTTTTTTTGTTGGTTTTGCTCTTAATTTTATTAGTTCAATATTTTTTTTATTTATTAAATCCCAAATATTGTTTGTATCATTTTCTACAATAAGTGAATTAATTTCGTTAAATGATTTTGTAGCACGTTCAAAAAGTATGTTAAAAAGAGATGTTATCTTTTCTTTGTCTTCTCCATTTTCAAATCCATCTAATATTTTTTTACCTATAATAGAGGCAGATCTTTCTAAGTATTCTCTTCTAGTTTTAGCAACATCTAAATCCATTTTATCATAACTAGATAAAGTAGGTAGATTTTCTAACCTTTCTATTTTTGTATTTGCTCTATCTAATTCTATTTCTACTTTTCTTGGATCGTTTTCTTCTCCACATATATTTACTAAATCTCTTATTATATCTTTAAGTGCATCAATATACATAATATCCCTTCTTACTCTTTCTATTCTATATAAAATGATAACATATTTTTTTATTCATATCAATTATTTTATTCTTTATCCTCTAATAATTTTTTATCTATTTTAACTTCATTTATAGAGTCAAATCTCTTACTTATTTTTTCTGTAGTTATATGTATATCCTTAACATCTTTGTTAACTGTATCAATGCTTCTTGAAAGTTTATCCCATCTTTCTTTATATCTACTAAAATCAATAGATAATTTTCTTAGTTCATCTTGTATTACTGCTGAGTATTTGTCTCTTTCAATGTTAGTTAAAACATTTAATATAATTGTTAACATACTCATTAAAGTTGTTGGAGAAGTTATCCAAACTCTTTTTTTGTATGCATATTTTATTAAATTTTCATGATAGGCATTTATCTCCGCGAATATTGCCTCAGCTGGTAAAAACATTATAGCTTGGTCACTAGTTATACCATCTATAATATATTTACTACTAATCGCATCTATATGTTTTTTTACATCGATTTCAAATAGTTTTTCATATTTTTCACGAGTATTTTTATCAATTTTTTTATCTACCATTGCTTTATAATTTTCAAGAGGAAATTTTGAATCTATACAGATAGTTCCAAGTGGTTTTGGTGCAAAAATAATTGCATCCACTATAGTATGATTAGGCAAAGAGTACTGTAAATCATAAACTTTTTTGTTATTTTCTCCAAATATACTTGAAAGAATTATTTTTAAATTTACTTCTCCAAATATTCCCCTACTTTTTTTATCAGTTAATATACTTTCAAGTGAAACAATATCAGTACTTAAACTATCTATTTTCTTTTGTGCTTCATCAATTTTTGCAAGTCGTTCTAAAACGCTATTAAATGTTTTATTTGTTTTTTCAAAATTTTGGTCTAATCTTTCATTTACTTTATTATTTATTTGATCAAGTCTTTTTTCTATTCTTTCATTAAGTTCTAAGAAATCTTTATTTAAATCTTTAGAAAAAGAAAATTTAAAATCACTAATTTCTTTTGTTAAATTAGTTTCTGTTTTTCCAAGTCTTTCTGTTATATTACTTTCATTTATATTTTTAATAATTGCTATTACAACAAGTATAATAATTAAAATTAAAAGGCCAATAATTATATAATCTATCATATTCTTCACTTCCTATGATAATTATATCAAACAAATGTTTTTTAGTCTATCTTTAACTTTTTATTAATTGCCTTAGAAATTATATAGGCAATAAAAACTAATGTAACTATCCTCAAAATTATTATTGGATTAGTTAAACTTTGAATTAGGCTTGTACCAACGTATCCCCAAAAATAAACCATAAAACATTTTCCAATGCAAAGTGCGATTATAAATTTTTTCTTACTCATATCAGAAAGTCCTGCGGCAATATTAACTAAAAAAGCAGGAGTAAAAGGCATAGCTATAATAGCAGCTAAACTTCCAAGTGAAATGTGTGAAAACTTTATCATTAAGTTTTCAATTTTTTCTTTGTCTTTTATTTTTTTATTAAACCAATTATAAACTCCTTTTCTAAAAATTGTAAAAGATATTAAGCACCCTATTATTGTAAAAAATAAAGATATTAGAAATCCAAATATATGACCAAAACTTAAAAAATTTAAAGTAACAAACACTCCTAAAGGTAAAATAGGTATAATTGATTCAATAACTATTAAAAAACAAGCCAAAATAGGGCCGAAAGCCCCTAAGCTATTTAATAAATTTTCTATTAAAACATCTAAATTATTTAATATTTCCATATAAAACCTCTTTAAGTATTATAATATCTATACTATTCTTTTTCAAGCATGATAACATTATATCCTAAACATTCTAAGATTGTAACTGCTCTCTTACTAAGATGCCCTTTTTCACAAGTAATATAATATATATTTTCTTTTTTTAAATATGTTTTATAATTACTCATTAATTCATCATATGGAATATTTATACTACCATTAATATGATTCTCTCTAAATTCATGTTTTGTTTGAACGTCAATTATTTTTATATTTTTGTTTTTTAATTCACTATATTTTACCTTTCTCATAATAATCCCCTAAAATATTTTATAATAAATATTTTAAAAAGTTTTTACTATAGCACAAAAAAAGCCTTTTTTAAGGCTTTATTCATCTTTCTTAGAAGCTGGGACTGTTCTATTTTTTGCCCAATTTCTTACAATGTCTATTTTTTCTTTATTAGTTTGATAACTTGAAACAGCATTTGTAAATAAATTAGTAAGTATTTCTTCAGTTATTTGTAAATTATCAGATACTATTTTATAAGCTAATTCTCTAATTTTAGATTCTATATCTGAACCACTAAAGTTTTCAGTTAAAATAGAAAGTTTATCTAAATATGCATCATTTACTTTAATGCTTAAATATTTATTTAAATACAAGCTAATTATTTCTTTTCTTTCTTTTTTGGTAGGAAGATCTATAAAGAACATTTCATCAAATCTCCCTTTTCTTAAAAGTTCTGGAGGTAGTTCATTTACATTATTAGCTGTTGCGACTACAAAAACATCTTTCCTACACTCTTGTAACCAGAATAAAAACTGTCCAATTAATCTTTGAGTTACACCTGAGGAGTCCCTACCATCTCCAGCAAGCCCTTTTTCAATTTCGTCAATCCATAAGATACAAGGAGAAACGTGTTCTGCAGTTTCAAATGCTTCTTTTAATTGTTGCTCACTTTGTCCAACATATCTTCCTTGAATAGTTGCAAAGTCAAGTCTATAAAGTGGTAATTCCCACCTACTTGCGATAGCTTTAGCGGACAGACTTTTTCCACATCCACTTACACCAAGTAATAACACACCTCTTGGAGTTCTTATTCCTTTTTGTTTTAATATTTCTTTTTTTTCTGGAGTAAGTAATTTCTTTTTATCATCTAACCATTGTTTTAAGTTTTCAAGTCCACCGTAAGCGATATCTTTTTCCACATCTATTTTTTCAAGTCCATTTATATTAGAAAATAAACTATCTTTTGCAAATTTAAGTTCTTTTAAATCTTCTTTTGTAATGTTTTCTTTTGCAATTAAAGCAGATATTACATTTTTAACTTCTACTTTGCTTATACCAAGAAGTATATTTGCTGCATCTTTAAAATCATTTTCGTCCCATTCTATATTAATCATTGTTTTATATGGTTCGATTATATTTTTAATAATATCAAGTATTTCTTCTTCATCTGGCAAGTTTAGTTCAATAGACATTCCAAGTCTTTGAAGTTGTACCCAAATAGGGCTAGAAGTTATTACAATTATTGAAGATGATGCTGCTTCAGCAAGATTAACAACATCAGCAAAATATCTAGCAGTAAATGTATCACTTTCAATCTCAGAAACATCTGTTAAAACAAATACCATATTCTTTTTAGTTTTTAACTCTTCTGCGATATAATCAAGTACTCCCATTATTAGCTTTTCTGGATTTACAACTTCCTTAGTTTGAAGATTTATAAACCCTTTACTCATAGAATGAATTACTATGTTAATATTGTTTTTTTCTCCAATTTCTTTTAAAAGAGTAGTTGCTCTATTTTTCTCAGAAGTGATAAGAGAAATAAATGGAATTCTTGCTTTTAAATATCTTATCATTAAATTTTCTGTATTATTGTAATTCATTATTTACCTCCATTAAATTTAAATTTTTAACCATTAATACAATTTGACTATTTGTATTTCCATCAAAGCTTTTCTTAATAGATTCTTCTATTCCCCTAACAGCAGTATTAAGATAATTTTTAAGTTCAATTCTTTTATCATCTGGTACATAACTATATGAAATAAGTTCTCTTAAGTAATTTACTTCTTTTTTTATTTCGTTTAATTCTACTAATAATGATTCTATAACAAAATTGGTTTTACGTGCTTTATTTAAAAATGAATCTAATGTATTTTTTAAACGTGTATTAATTACATCCACTATATGATTTACAAAAAGTGTTTTAGCATTCCCCTCATAAGAAGTAGATAAAGTTTTTAATTTTTCTAAATATTTGTCATTTCTAGGGCTTTTTTTTATTTCGTCAAAAAGCATTACCCATTCATAATATGTCATCTTTTCCCCTTTCTACTCCCGTCATTGGAGGAAGTAAATCCCAATCTGGTAAGTTGTTTATGAACTCATCTTTTGTTTCTTCTGGTTTTTCTTTTTCTTCTTCTTTTATAAAAACACTTTCATTTGTATTTTCTGTTTTTATATTTTTTTCATTATCCATTAAATCCACCTACACTTATATTTCTTTCTACATTTACATTAGAATAATTTTTATAATCTAAACTACTTAAAAATGTTATTATTTCATTATTTACGTTTTTACTTTCTTTAACCATGTAATTATAATCTACTATTTCACAAATAATATTTTCTAGAATAATAAATGCATCTTTTGTTTCCTTATCTACTCTACTTATTTTCATATTTCTTCTTTTATATGTATTATAAACTTCAAATGCACAGTAAGCTACTGCAAGTCCTATAAAAAGAATTATAAATTGTGGTAAGCTTCTTAAAAGAAAACATGCGACTATTGCGATTATAATAGCAATCATCATTTTAAAATTAAAGAACTTTTCACTATTTATATATGGAATGTTTTTCTTGTTTATATAATTTTTTAAAGATATTTTAAGTTCGTTTTCGTTTTTACCATCAATTGTTGTAGCAGTCCACTTATCAATTTGTATTTGAGTTTCAATTTCATTTTCATTATCATTACCTATATACTCATTATAAGCCTCTATAATAATATCTTTAGAGAGTGCAAGAGCTAGTTTTTTAGTTTCCGGTAATGTTTCTATATCAACAAGAAGTATATTTGTAATGAGTGTCAGAATATCTGTTTTTTCTTGAAAAGCTAGACTTGAAGTTTCAAACATTTTATTTGCTTTAGTTAAATTTCCGTTTAATGATATTATTAGTTTGTTTTTTTCTATTTCTTTTTTTAATGCAAGTTCTTCATTTTCATAATTAAATACTAATAAATTAATTATTTTATCAATTTTTTTATTAACTAATTCTTCATCATTATTTTTGTTAGTTATATTATTTAAAAAATCATAAATATTTTTTCTTGATGTGTTTTTATCAAATGAATTTTTAATATCAACACTTGTAGTTGTGTATTTTTCTAAATATGGAAAAACTAAATCTTTATTTTCAACTGTAAGAGATGCAAACTTATCTTTCCATCTATTTTTTTCAGTAGTTTTTATTTTTTCATTGTTACTTAAAAGTTTAATCCATTCTTCTAGTTTTCCAATAATATAGGTTTTTGCATCTGGTCCAAATACACCACTTGATACTGCATCAAGTACAATTATAAACATGTTTTCAATGTTTTTAGGGTCTTGTTTATCAATATATCTTTTTAACCATAATAAAGCTGCACTATTTCTTTTAGCACGCAAATGAAGTAATGAAAAAAGTAAACTAGTCTTTTCATCATCTCTTTTAAGCGCTTCATTTACTGCTCTTGATGCTAGGTCTTTGTTGTTAGTAAACCATGCACAAAGTGCTACTAGTGCTGGGCTTAGCCAATATGTAGGAGTATTAAGTAATGTTTTTTCACTTAATGCTTCTATTGTTGACTTTTTAATTGTATTTAAGTCAGTTGCTTCTAAAAGTCCATTTACTTCTCTTCTAATATTATCATAATGTCCATATTTTTTATCAAGTTCACTTTGAGACATTAAAATACTTTGTTTTGCGTTAGAAACAATTGTACTTTCTCTTATTTCAAACATAAAATTTTTTATTTCTTCTTCTAAAGTTTTAACTGTATCAGTGACTTTATTAACTTTAGTATCAACACTAGACATATTAGTAGATAAACTACCTAAATTATTAGCAAGTGAGTTTAAATTCTTTTCCAAAATATCTAAATTTGCCTCACTTAAAACTACTGCCTCGTTACTCATGTCCCCACCTTCTTTTAACAAAATTATAACATATTTAAAACATTTAAAAAAGCCTTAAATATAAAGGCTTAAAAATCATCATCATCGTCCCCAAAGAAATCATCAAAGAATTGATCGTCTGTTACATTATCATCAACTATAATGCTATCAACATCAACATTAATTTTTGGTTTTTCGCTAATTTGCTCTTCAAGAGTTTCTTCTTTAGGTGTTGAATTTGAAATATTATTTGTTTTTTCTGGTTCAAATATATTTTCTTTTGAAATAATGTTTTCTTTAACATTAGTTTCTATAGGTTGTTTAGTTTCAACTTTAGGTGCTTCTGTTTCAAGTTTTTTGTCTTTAGATAATATTTCTTTAAATAAATCTCTTGTTTCTTCTTCGCTAGTTTTAGGTTCAGTTGCAAAGACATTTGGAATTTTCTTTTCTTCTTGTTTAGGCATTTCTTCTTTTATTTCTTGCTTAGGCACTTCTTGTTTTACTATTTTTTCTTCATGTTTGTTTTTGTCTTCAATATTAGAAATATTAGCTTTTGTTAATTCTTCTAATATATCAGAAGGTAAAACTTTTGCGTTGTCTTGTTTTTCTTCTTTAGGTTGATTTTCTATTTTTTCTTTGTCCTTCTTTTCCTTTTCTAAACGTTCTTTTTCTTTTTTCTCTTCCTCTTCTAGTTTAGCAATAGTCTCATCAATACTTTTAATAAATTCATCCATATCTGGTATTCCGCCACCAGAAGATAATCCCATATTTGGAGTTTTAAACGCAGAATTTTGATTCATAAAGTCTGGTGTGTTTAATTGATTTTCTATATTTTCTGCGGCTTCTTTTTTAACAAAATCTTTTATATTAAATACTTTTATTTCATGAGGAGTTCTTGTTGGATAATCTACCTCATCGTAAGTTGCACCCCAACCGTTTGCTTTTTGTATTTGGAAATCTGCGGCAAATTTTGTTTTAAATGGCATGCATCTTAACCTTTTAATAACAAATTGAAATTTATCTAATTGTTGAAGATCACTTACTGTAACAAGTGGTCTTATTGGATCATCTGGTTTATCTTTGTTTTTCTTAGGTTTAAGTTCTCCACAAAGTTTACTAAATTCTTCTAAGGCTTTTAATTCAGATGTACTTAAAAAATAAGTATTAGTACAATTACCTTTTATAGTTTCTGCGATATCTTGTCCATAAGTTTTTGACAATTGAGAGTAGTTTTGAATGATAAAGTTAAATCTTATTGACCTACTACGAGCAGCCGATACCATTGCATCTACATCTGTTATAGCTGGCATGTTTGAAAACTCATCAAGTAAAAAATTTGTTCTTACTGGAAGTTTACCCTTAGGTGAATGATGAGCAACATTAACAAGTGCTTCATATGCTTGTTTAACAAATATAGTTGCAAGTGGATGGTATGTTTTCTTTTCATCATGTATGATTAAGAAAACTGCTGTTTTTTCTTTACCTATAGTTTCATAATCAAAATCACTTTCACTTAACATTTCACTAAGTGAATCTCGTGAAGAAAATATTTTTATCTTTTGTCTAAATGAAGATATAATTGAAGCTCTTGTTTCTTGTGGCGCATTTATTGTAGTAGATCCTGCGATATATGCTGGGTGTAGTTCACCTTTACTTTTAAAATAATGTTGAAGATAAGTTCCACCTTGATATCTTTCATTACCAAGTGTTTCCATTAAGTTAATACTATTAAAGTTTGCTTGGTCTTCTTCCGCATCCTCAAAAAGTCCTAAAGTAAGAGCTGTAAAATAGTCAGCTGCAGCATCTTGCCAAAACGGATCAGCTTTACTATCAACATCTTTTATAGTGTTATTAGCAAGGTCTTCAATAAGTTCGGTTGCTTTATCTTTATCTCCACTTTTAAAATATCTATATGGAAGAGAAAATGGGCTCCATGAGTTTCCTCTTTGAGGTTCTCTAAAGTTAAGCAAAATTATTTTATAACCTTTATCTTTTAACATTCCTGCAGTTTTATGATATATTTCACCTTTAGGGTCTGTTACTATAATACTTTCTCCAGCTTTAGCTAAAATTTTTAATGTAGGTAAAATAAAGCATTGTGTCTTACCACTACCTGTTGAACCAATAATTAAGCTATGAGTATCATCTGTATCTAACCAGGCTTCTGTTTTAGTTAAAACGAGTGGAGTTCCGCCATATGGTAAATTATCTTCCCCTAAATTAACGTGTTCAACGTTTTCATCTTCTTTAATTTCTTTATCTTTAGCCCATCTAGTGTAACCTGTTTCCTTCTTCTTTTGACTTGTATATCCAAAACCTTTTTCTCTTTCAAAAAAGTATGAAGATATCCCCATAGAAACACCAACTAAAGCAAGAAAATAAAAAGCAATTGTTGGAAGTAATAAATTAGGTGCAAACGCAGGAAGTGGATTTAAACCTGCAAATCTAGCACTCGTAGAAAACGAATGCAAATTAACTACTGCGATCGCTACTAAGTAAAGTAAAAATATTGCAAAAATTATAAATATAACAACATCTTTAGGATCAGCTCTAAATTTAAGTTTCATTATTTACCTCCAAACATTTTAACATTTTTATTATATCATTTTAAATAATTTATGTAAATTAAAAAAGGCTAACTAATTAGCTAACCCGTCTGCTCCTCCAGCGATTGATGAATCTGCTTGTTTATAAGTTTCAACTTTTAGATTGATTCATAAAAATTGAAGATTTTGAAATATTAAATTTTATTTGAGTTCTTTATTTTAAGTTTAACAAATAAGAAAATTATTCCAGCTAAAGAAAGTATTCCAATAACAATTAAAACCGTTATAAATATATCTTGCATTGTATTAATTGGAGATGCTTTATTGATATCTGCAAATTCGATATCTATATTAATATTTTGTGAATTCGATGCAAATTCCCACTTGTAAATTCCTCTTGCCTTATCAACACTGTTAGCATTTGAAACATTAACTTCTCTATCTGTGTGTAATGTTACTGAATAATTAGAAATAATTGATCTTTCAGTATCTTGAGCATAGCCATTTAATTTTAGTTCATTTTTTGTAATTAAAACTTCATTAAACAGTGTTTCATATACATTATGTTCTTTCCATTCTTCTAAAGAATCATATAAATAATTTAATTCTAGTATAGCATTATTTCCGTTTTCTTTATAATCATAACTATACTCAGGATAACTATCTAAAGAATGAAGAGAATTTAATGTATTTCTAACATATGTCTCACATACTATACCTTCATCATTACAATCTTTTTTATCAAATTCCATAATTATATTTTCTTCTATTTTACCGTTTTCAAGATTCAATTCATAATTTACATTACAACCTGTAATAATAAATATAAGAAAAAATAATAAAAGTGTTTTTTTTAACATAACACAACTCCTTAACAATCTTCTTTCGCTTGTTTTTCTAGTTGTTCAAGCAAAGTGTAAACCCCTTCTTTAAGATTTTGCCCATAACATACTCCTTTAGAACAAGCTGTTGACTTATCAGCTCCACCTAAACTATAATTTAATTCTAAATGTAAGTGAGGTCCAGTTGAATTCCCTGTATCACCAGCTTTTCCAATCATTTCTCCTGCTTTAACCGTTTGTCCAACACTGACATTTCTAGCACTTAAATGCGCATATAATGAATACACATTTTTTCCTTTTTTATAAATATCACCGTGATTAATTTCTATATAATTTCCATAACTATTTCCATATTTAGAAGTTTCTACTTTACCATCTAATATTGCATAAACCGGAGTTCCAATTGTTACACCATGAGAATAATCATCCCCACAATGATAACTACCCCTACTAGCTCTAAATTGACAAGCTGGTTTACTATAATTCTTAGGTTGCTTCTTAAGAGGCCAAGAAAATCCACATATACTAGCATTCATAAATCCACAGTTTGTAGTATCTCCTAAATATCCACTTGCGTCAATTTCACCATTTTTTATACTTCCAGATGCCTCTAAATCTTCAGAGCCAACACTTCCTTCCATATCAATGACTTTACCGTCGATTGTTCCACTAATTTTTACGTCTCCATAAAGTTTTCCCTTGAATTGTTTATAATAATTATTAGCATAATTTTTTCTTGTATCCATATGTGGAATTCCTGGTCTTTCATATTCATCACAAAATATTTCAGTTGCTTTTTCTACACTAGTTGATTTTTTAAAGCCATTTACATCAGAGATCCAACTACCACTATTAATTTCCTTATCTATCCAAATAAGTTGAGTTTCTAAGTCGTCCCATGTTGTTCCTTTTTCATTTGCAACTTCTAATAAACCATTCCATCTACTTCCGTTTACCGTCCATTGCGCTAACCCTCTTCCAGGCCCTCCACCATGCTGCTTAATAGCAGGATCAAGACCACTTTCAACCTCTAAATTTCCCATAATTCCAGCAGTTGCAGCTTCACTGTAACCATGCGTTCTAAAATAATTCCATATTTTAGTGGCGTTATCACCTTGTAAAGCAGCTAGTTCTTCTTCAGTCATTTCTTTTTCAGCAGTAAATTTGCCATCTTCAACCGTACCTTTTATATCACTTATTTCGAAATCACCTTCACCAGTAATATTTAATGTGATATTTTTACCAGATCTTGTTCCAGTTATTTCTATTTCTATTGCTTGACAATCTTCAGTACTATCATAAATTCCATTTTGTTCATCTGAAGCAAAAGCAACTAGTATAATAAAAATTATGATTGCTATGAAACCAAATATAAAGGCTACACCAATAATTAATGGAAAAGCAAAAGATTTAAATAAATTTTTTAAAAACAGCATACTATCACCTTATAATTATTTATAGTCCTCCACCAGAACCAAATGATTCTAATTCTTTAGGTGTAACAATAACTGTTATTTGCATACGTCTAGCACCACATACAAATAATGCTTCGCCTTGTTGATACCTTTTGATAGAATCTTTTTCTTGATCGTTTAAATCAATTAATTTACCTAAATCATCAACGGCTTGTTTTTTAAGCCCCATTACCAAATAATAACTAGCATTATCAAATATTGCTTTACCATGTATTATAACTTCTGGAGCAGCAAAGTCAGTAGGTTGTTGAGTTATTATTATTGTTCCTGTATTATATTTTCTACTACGTCTTTGCATTTGAGCTAAAAATTCTGCACCTAGTGTATTTTTATCTCCTAATAATACATGAGCTTCATCTACCATTAATACTGTATTTACATCTTTATCTAAACACAAGCTCCATGCATATTTTAAAATGTTAAAAAACAATGCATTTCTAATATTAGAATCACTATTCATTAACTCTCTAATATTAAAAGCTATAAAATCAGAATTTGTTTCTATTGTTGTATGACCAGTAAAATAATATCTTAATTCTTTTACTAGTGGTCTTACTTTTAATTCTAACCTTTCCATTATTTCTCTTTCATGTGTTTTTTCAGTCATTGAAAGAAGCCTTCCTTTTATAGTAGCATAAACATCATCAAAAGTTGGAAAATCTTTAGATGTAAAATTAGAAAAGTCAGTATTAAAATCTATCTTAAATCTTTTATAAGTATCTTGTAATACTTCACTAAACATAGTAAGAACATCTTCAGTAATATCTGGACTATAATATTTCATAAAAGCTTTTACAGATTGTAAAGTTCTAGTTAAAATTGTATATCCTAAACCTTGTGAAATTTCTTCTTCATCAGTATCAATAATAACTTCAAGCGGATTTACCATTCCAAACTCTCCGCCCTTACCTAAGTCTATTGAAGAACCTTGGTATAATCTAACCATTTCTTCGAGTTCGTTTTCTGGATCAATAGCTACTACTTTATATCCGTTTCTCAAATTTGTTCTTAAAAGAAGTTTAGCTGCTGTACTTTTACCTGAACCACTGGTTCCAAGTATTATCATATTTGCATTATTTCTGTTATATTCTTTTTTAGTTTGATATAAAAATTGATTAAATAAAATTACACCACCAGAAAAATCAATTCCTAATAAACATGACAATCCAGGATCTTTTATTGTATCAAAAACAAAAGGATACATGGCAGCAATAGTTACTGAAGGAATAGGAGTACCTATTCTATCTTCTATATCATTTTTAGGAAATATTGGTAAACAACTTTTTAACACTTTTTCTTGTTCAAACCTTAAAGCATAACCTTTCATTCCCATAGCTTCTAAATAATTTTTAACTTGAATTTTTTTATTTTCTAATTCTTCTTCACTATCCGCTGATATTAAAATATGCATTTGAAAATCAAAAATTTTAGCTTGAGTTGCAGTTAACATTGTTATAAAATTTTCCAAGGATTCATAGTCTTGTCTAATTTGTTCTTGTCTTGTTCTATCAGGCTCTTTTGAATAGTTTTGTTTTAAATTAGCTATTTCTTTATTTAGCATTTTGCTAAGAGATGTAAAAGGAATTGGTAAATGTTTAATAATTACCTTAATACCAGATATACTAGTAAGTTGCATAAGATATCCAGTTCCGATTTGTTTTGGATAAGAAACAACAGTTAGAATAGTTGTGTATTTATCACTTATTATCATATCAGAACTTCTAAATTCCAACCCTTTAGGAGCCAATTCTTTTTTTATGTTCATTGTGCGATCACCGTCCCAAATTCAGTGGAAGGTCCACCATTTAAAATACCATCTAACATAACTCTTAAATCCGAATTAGTAGTCTGTGTAGCTTGTAAACCAGCTTGAGCAAGACCACTTATTAATTGTTGAATTCTTTTTTGAATTATTTCAGGTTTTTTCTCTTTAAACAATATAAAATATTCTGTATCAGTTACATTTAAATCCTTTTCAGAAAACAATCTTGCTTTATCTATGTCTTCCATAATCATTTTTCTTTTTACTGGTGATTGTACTGAATTAAATTGTATTTGTAGTTGTGATAAATAAAGATTTACATCAACTGGTCTATCTGTAATTATTAACCAAAATTCATAGTCTATTTGATTATAAAAATTTCTTAAATTAAATATTGTATTATCTTGAGTTTGATAATCTAAAATAAAAATGTTTTTTGGTTGAATCTTTATTCCTGTAACTTGATATCCATTATCTAATACAATCGCTCCATTTATAATATTTCTAATAGGAAGCCAATTTTCTGTATATTTTGATATTGTCCCCTTATTTTTCTGTGTACTCACTAGTAAAACACCAACCTTTCCAAATATATACTCTTCGCATTGTATAATACTCATAAATTTCTCTAATTAATACCCTAATATTATGGTAATTAGGTAAAGGAAGCACTAAAAATGTTGAAAGTAATGCTGGAGATAACTTTAGTAAAAATGCTAATGCAGAATTACCTTGAATTGCTACCAAAAAAATCAATGATAATATTATCCCCGTTAAAAATATTCCTAAATCAACCGGTCTAAAGAAACCAAAAAGTAGCATAGACCTTTTTGAATTTGCCGGTATTATATATACTATTTCTTGCCTTTCCATTTTACTCTTCCTTTCCTACTGTCCATTCTTATACATGTTTTTATTTTTAATATTTTTAATTTTAGCGTTTGCATCAGCAATTTCAGAATCGTGTCTGTTTGCATCTGCATCAAAATCAGAAATAATATCTTTAAAGTCTCTAGACATTAAATCATCTTGTGAAACATTAACATCAGTATTAGCCGATATATTTGATAATTCTGCTGCTGCATTTCTTACATCTGCATCAAATTTAGAAGAATCAACATCTATAGTATTATCAAATGCATCTGTTCTAACATCTCCCATATATCTTTTGTATTCTGCATCTACTCTTTCTTTTTCTTTTAACATTTCTGCATTCAACCTATCTTGATATTGTTTATGTTCTTCAGCATTTAATTGACGATCTACTCTTTCTCCAGTCAATAAGTTTACTTCTCCTTTTATTCCTTCTTTTTTAGCTTTTTCATATTCAGCCATAATTCTGCTATATTCACCGGATTTGTTATATGCTTCATTTATATTTGTATAATTAGTTCCGTTTTCTTTATTAAATCTTTTAAGTGCTGCAGCTTTAACAGCGTTTTCATAATTTCGTGCAGCTTGTGTTCCTCTTCTTGCATTGTCAGATTTTCTTTCATGTGCACTTTTTGCTTTTTCAATATCCTTAATTTGTTTATCATAATATTGTTGCTGTCCACTAACAGAACCTAAACCATGGAATATTCTCTTCTTTAGTCCGCCTTCAGCCATTGTTTTGTAATGAGAATCTCTTACACCAGTGGCAGTGCCTTTCATATTCCTCATAATATCACTTGCTTTTGTAGATTTAACACCAGTTACTGCACCTCTAGCTGAACCAGTTATTGAGCCTCCTAAAAATCCTTTAAGTCTATTTCCTACTCCTGCTCCAGCATGAGCAGCACCAAGAGCTCCTCCAACTATTCCACCAAGTCCCATAGCAGCTAAACCACCTGCGGCTCCAAACATAGTTCGACCAAACCCTTTTACAGGATTAAAACTTGAAGATCCTGAAGCTTGAATTCCAAGAATATCTTGTAATAACTTAGGAATCATTTTTGCAAATAAGAAAATAGCTATTACTAACATAAAATACGCAATTGCATATGTAATACCCCGTAACTCAGAAAACGCTTCAGTTGAAGTATCCATAATACTTGGAATGTTAGAAAACAATACCATTGCTAGCAACATTAAGGCAATTCTCAAAAATAAATCTATAAATGTTGATGCAAGTGTCTTCGCCCAATTAGTAAGGTTCTGTTTTGTATTTGGATCTATGTATGAAATTATCGGTATAGGAGCAATTATTTGTAAAAAAACTAATTTAAAGGCACGAATACCAATATCAATAATATATCCTACTAACATAAAGATCAAAAATATTCCTGCCACTGCTGATATAATGGTATGAGCTTTTATTTGGTCTCTGTTAAAAGCATTTAAATCATCAATACTACCAGAACCTAAAACACTTGCCCCAACTGCATTTCTCACTTCTTCACAAGCAGATTCATATCCCTTATCTACATCACTTTGCAAGCAGCTTTGACTTTTAAAATCAGAATTTCCAACATCTTCTTCTGGATCAACAGTTACAAAAAACGAAATCCACATCATGTACGCCATCTGATCCCCTTTAGTTATCTTATCATCTTCAGTATCATTAAGATTTTTATTTGGCTCATCAACACCTAATATTAATCTTTCAACAAATGCATCTTGTATAAGAGCATCTTCTGCCCTATAAATCAAATCAAAACCTATACTATTGCGATCATCTCCAGGCATAAAAATTACAAGTAATATAAGTGTTATAAAAATATTTTTAACTACAACTCCTGCTCCAGTAGAACTATCTGTAAGTTTATCTGGAGAAACCAAGTAAGTTAAAAATGAAAATAATAATTTAAATAACATAAGAATTCCCAACAACAAGAAAATTCTATTCATTATATAAAAAAGTGCATCAAAACTTTCTAAAATATCTAAATTAACAAATGCAAAAAATATTTTGAATAAAGATGAAACAATAGAATAGATAAAATCATTTATCCATAACATTATATAATCCAAAACTTTACTTAATTGATCTGTTACCCATCCACCTGTTACAAATAAATCTGTTATGAATCCCATCTTTTCCTCCTAACTACAAATCTAAACCACACGTTCCATCAGAAATTCCTGTTATATCCATTAAAAATTCTATCAGTGTTGGTGCTAAGAATATCAATACTGCAGCTATTGTCCTTTTTACAAAACGAGTAATTGCATTTTGTAATTCATTTTCATCTGCTGCTATAGCTTTTGAAAAATCTAACATAGTTAATACGATTAATATTATTGGAGTAGCTACTCTTATAACTAAAAATATATACTCTAAAATTTCTTTTGTATCTTCGCCAATCAATTGTTCACAACTATTAAAGTTATTATTTATTTCAATCGATGTTAAATTCTTTATTTTGGCATATTTATGCTTTTTTTTATCCTCTTCTTGTTCCTGTTTTTCATCCATATATTGATCGTTTAAATCCTCTAATGTTTCTGCATCTTTCTTCTCTCCCACAGCTTTCTTTCTAGTACCATTCTTATTGTTTTCAAAATAAGCAAAGAAGCAATAATAATCAGCCGCCGCAGGATCAGCCATAGAATTTCTACTATTACATTTGTATTTTTTAGTTCCTATATATAAATCAGGACAACCTCCTTGTTCGTCATACTTATCACCAAACAACTTAAAAAATCTTTTATCATTATTTTTTTCACCACGATAGTGATAGGTATTAGGGGAAATATCCCAAACATCATCCTTTCCAGCACCTACTCCCCCTTCATTAATACATGGAGTATAGGTCATATCACGCAAACTAGGAGCAGCATATCCCCAACCGTTATCTCCTTTGTTTAATCTTAAAGTACACTGAGGATAATCCGGGTGTTTATAATAACAACTTTTTGTTGAATTAGCGGAAAGTTCTGGTAAAAAAACAAATAATATTATTATCAAAAAAACAATTTTAAATACATGCTTATTATTCATTCTTTCCTCCACTATCATTAGTAATTATAACATATTTAATAAGTAAAAAAAAGGAAAATAACTAAACACTATAAATCTAGTCCACATGTTCCATCAGAAATTCCTGTTATATCCATTAAAAATTCTATCAATGTTGGTGCTAAGAATATTAGTATTGCAGCTATTGTCCTTTTTACAAAACGAGTAATTGCATTTTTAAGTTCATTTTCATCTGCTGCTATAGCTTTTGAAAAATCTAACATTGTTAATACAATTAATATTATTGGAGTAGCTACTCTTATAACTAAAAATATATATTCTAAAATTTCTTTTGTACTATCTCCTATTAACTGATCACAACTCTTATAATTGTTTGTTATCTCTATTGCTGTTAATTCATCTATTTTCGCTTTTTTCTTTTCGTCCGCTATACCACCCAATGTCTTTAAATTTGCTTGTTCTTTTTCTAGAACTTTACCCAATTCATCACTATTCTCATAAACCGTCGCTTTGGCCGTCACTTTTGTACGCGTTTTATTAGCATTATTTTCAAGATAAGCAAAAAAACAATGATCTAAAGAATTATAAGAAGTTTTGCTACCAGCTTTTTTTGTACACTTATATATAGTTGGTCCAATATAAAGCGTTGGACATTCATTATTCTTTTTATATCTTTTAGTAAAAATTTCTATAAAATCTTTATCTTGGCTTTTATAATGTTCAATATTTGGCAAAACATTTCTGATTGGATTCCCGCTAGGATGATCTCCAGTGCAATAAGTTTGCGAACTCAATAATGTATAATCCCATTCAGCCTCTAACCAAGTTCCTTCCTTATATACATCACCATTTGCATCAAGTTTTAATCTCATATCTAAAGAACAACTGGGATAAGAAGGGTGTACATAATTACACCTTAAAATATCAGGCATACTATCTTTACCTGCATCAATTTTTGGCATAAATATAAACAACACAGTAATTAAAAACACAAAATATATAATAAATCTATTCTTATTCACACTACCACATCTCTCTATAGTTCACACAACAAAATTATAACATAATAAAAACATAAAAAAAAGCAGTAATCCAAAACTTGTTTCTCTGCTTTAACCACATATTATAATTAATCAGATATAGGGCAATCAGTAGGATTATCTATACAGTTCATACATTCTTGCCAACTATCGTCCCCTATAACACTCATTAAGAAAGTAACTAAAGTTATTACTAAGAACACTACAACTGCGGCGATTATTTTATTAATTAAACCTTTTTGTGCATCTTTAATTGCATCATCTTTTTGAGACATAACTGCTTGAGCCATTTTTAACATACCAAATAAAATTAACATAATTGGTACAATTATTTTAATACCTTGAACTACCCATCCAATTATACCAAAAACACCGCTTAGGTCTCCGTCTCCTCCTCCACACATTTCACTAGCTACATCCATAAAATTTAATAAATAATTCATATTTCTTCCTTCTTTCTTTTACTCTATTATAATTTTATCTAAGAAAAGTCTTATTGTCAATTATATTTACATCTTAATTTGCATCTTATTTAATAAATTAATTATTTCTTTATTTGTTTTTGATCTATCACTAAGTGGTGGCATATTATAAAATACTTTAGTTTTTGCCTCATATTCAAAATCTTTAATATCACTTTCATTAAGCAAGCTTTTATTTAATATAATCTTTTTCCCCTTTAATTTCTTAAATGTATCTTTATCTTTTAACATTAACTTATTTAGCATAACCATACTAGGCTCTACTAAATATAATACATCATCACATATACTTGTATCTTCATATGTATTTAAATCTAATAATATAAAATCTGCATTTGGATATTTTTGTATTGTTTTTACTAAATCACTTTTAGTAACATTTATAAAATTTCTTTCTTTATAAATAACAAAATCAAATTCATCTACTTCTATTGCAATAACATTATAAGAATTTTTAACTAGCTCTTTATACATCATATAAATAAATGAAGTTGCACCAGCATGTTGAGTTAAATTTTTAACTCCTATTACCTTTCTTCCTGAAGTGTAATTAACTGCTTCATTTTCGTTTTCACTTCCTGTGATGTCTTCATACTCAGTAAAAGCATTGGGTGTATAAGTATAGTTCATTTTGTCATCTTCTTGCTGATATTGGAACATTGAATCGTTATTAGTAGAATTATCAACATCTTCTTGAATAAATGTATTGTTTTTATTTTCATTATTCACATCATTATTTTGACTATATGTACTATATTTAAGAAAATCATTATTCACAGGAGCATTATCTACTACTCCACCCTCTATTTTAGTAGGTTCACTAACCTTTGGTACATCAACATCTAAATAGTTAACAGATGTTGGTTCTACAAACGCATTTAACTTATTTTCAGATTCGCTAGTATCAAATATCGGAATATTATTAACATTTTCATTTGCTTTTTCAAGATTTTTATCTATGTCTTTTTTTTCAGTTTCAATAGTTTTATCTATTTCTTCTAAAGCTTCGTTATTGTCTTTATTGTCACCTAAATCTAATTCTTCTATATCATTAGTTTCTTTAGGCATATCTTCTTGAGGTTTAACTTCATCTATTTTTGTATCTATTACTGTATCTTCTTTTTTTTCTTCTTTTTCAATTTCTACTTTTTTTTCTTCACCTTTTACAACTGAGGCAACAACATCAAAAGTATTTGGTGAAGCAAGTAAATGTTTTACCCCCTCTAAATTTCTAGTAAAATTATAAAATCCAGAATTTACAAGTTTTGCTAAAAATTCTTTAGAAGCACATTTTTTATTATCATCTAAAAATAAAACCACACTATTAGGATTTAAAGAAGCAAGTAATCTAATATTACCTAAATCACTATAATTATTAATTGAAGTTAAATCAATTATAATCTTGTCATATCTAAAATTCCTTAACATTTCAACTAAAGAATCAGCATTATAAGTTCCTTCTAACATTTGTGTATCTTCTAAATTAGAAAGTAAACTTTTATATTTGTTTGCTATTACAATGTTCATATTTATCACCTTTTTATTCTAAATAAATTATATAAAAAATAAAGATTAAAATCAATTGTTTTAATTTTTTTATTAAAAAAACTAGATATAAATCTAGCATTAAATCTTAAGTTCCTTCAGAAGCAGTACTTGGTATATTATGTAGTAATTTAGTCTCACCACTTACTGGTACAGTAAATGAACCATCAAATAACATAGGTAAATCAATTATTACAAAAGTAGAAACTTTATAATACCCCTGTTTTACACTACCTGGCGAATACTCTGAAGTAGTAATTAATTTATAACAATAATTATTTCCATCTCCAGTTTTAGCATCCTCACCATATATTTCTTTTGGACATCCAATATTTAAATCTCCTCTATTATATCCTATTCTATCTAAATAATCCGAGATTTTCTCTTCAGTTGTTTGTCCACCATTTGCATCTTTTTCTGTAATAAAACCTTCGTCTCTTTCAATTATATTAATAATTTCGTTTTTTACACGAAAAGCTTTCGTGTAGTTTATAGCTACAGCAATAAAGCTTGCAAAAAGTACTATAAAAATTACAACTAATCCTAAAAGCCAAGTCCCTCCTATAGATTCTTTCATTTAGAAAAACCTCGCTTTAACTACTAGCCATAGGTATACAGTTGTTTCCTTTGCAGCATTCCCATTTACTAGTTTTTACATTACCACCTTGTGATGTTTGTGAGTTTGCAACCTCACGTGCTGTATAATCGCTTCCATATGTTTTACATGATTGTTCAGCAATTTGTCTTTGAATTAAAGGCCAAACAAACACTGCAAATAACACACCTACTGCAACTACTGCAATAATTGTTATAACTGTCATATTTAATTCTCCTGAAGCTTCTCTCATCTTTTAACTCCTCCTTATTATCTATTAAATAGTTTACCCTATTTCCACTTTTTTTTCAATACTTTTTTATTTATTATACATTTTTACATTTTTTTAGACTTTTATGATTTTTAATTAGTGTTTTTACTCCAACATTATGTGAAAAAGCAATGTTTGCAAGATTTTTTTCAACAGTTATTACCACACCTACTCCATATTTATCATGCATAACAATATCCCCTGGTTTTAAATCCTTATTATTTTCTTCATCATACATACTGTTTTTATCTACCTTTTTATCTACAAGTTTATTTGTTTCTAAGTATTTATCATCAATTTCTTTAATAAACCTACTAGGGGCATTTACCATATCTCTTCCATATAAGACTCTTCTTTTTGAATTTAATAAATATAGTCTTTCTTTTGCTCTAGTTATTGCAACATATGCAAGTCTTCTTTCTTCTTCTACTTCGCTATTTGAGTTTAATGAATTAACATGTGGAAATAAATTTTCTTCCATTCCAACTATAAATACAACTGGAAACTCTAAGCCTTTCGCAGAATGTATGGTCATTAAATTAACTGCATCATCAGTATAATTATAAGCTCCTGCATCGCTTACTAAACTTATACTTTCTAAAAATTCCTCTAAAGATACTATTCCCGTTTTTTCCTCAAATGCATATGTTATACTTTTAAACTCTTCTAAGTTTTCAAGTCTTATATCTGCTTCTAAAGACTTTTCTTTTTTTAAAGCTTCTTTCATTCCACTTTTATTTAAAACATCATCTATTAGCTCAGTTAAAGTTAATTTTTTAGAGTCTTCAATAAGTTCTATAATAAGTTTTTTAAACTCTAATTCTTTTCCTTTATCTATTGCCTCAAACATACTAATATTTTTAATATCAGCTTCATTTATAATATTTTCTAATGTTTTAGCCCCTATTCCTCTTTTAGGTACATTTATTGCTCTTGAAAGACTTATACCATCATCTGGATTATATATAAGCTTTAAATAACTAATTAAATCTTTTATTTCACGTCTATTATAAAAGTGATAACTTCCTACTATTTTATATGGAATATTTTCTTTTAAAAACCCTTCTTCAATAATTCTACTTTGTGCATTTGTTCTATATAAAACACAAAAGTCTTTTAACTTGTAATTTTCTTCTTTTCTTAATTTTTTTATTTCTTCTATAACTTGACTAACTTCATGTCTTTCATCATAACTTCTTAAATACTTTACTTTTACGCCCTCTTCATTTTCGCTCCAAAGATTTTTTTCTTTTCTCTCTTTATTATTTTTTATAACACTATTAGCTGCGTTTAATATATTTTTTGTACTTCTATAATTTTGTTCTAAAATAATCGTTTTTACATCTTTATAATCACGTTCAAAATTAAGTACATTTTCAAAATTAGCATATCTAAAAGAATAAATTCCTTGGTCAATATCTCCAACTACAAATATATTATTATATTTTTTAGAAAGCAATCTACAAAGTTCATATTGAACAGAATTAGTATCTTGGTATTCATCAACTAAAATATATTTATAATGTTCTTGATAACTATTTAATACTTCCTTTTTTTCTTTAAAAAGCTTAACTGGCAAAAGAAGTAAATCATCAAAATCTACAGAATTATTTGTTTTTAATGTTTCATCATATTTTTTATAAACTTCTACTGCAGTTCTTTCTAAAGGAGAAAACATAAATTTTGAATATTCTTCTGGACTTAACATTTCATTTTTAGCAAAACTTATTTTATTTTTAATATATCTTGGAGGATACTCTTTAGGGTCTTTATTTAAATCTTTTAATATTTTTTTTATAATTGTATTTTGGTCTTCAGTATCAATAATAGTTAGATTTCTTTTTAAATTTAATTCTTCTAAATTTTCTCTAATAATTTTTAAACCAAAAGAGTGAAATGTTCCAATAAATATATCACTACTAATGCTTCCTAACTCTTCTTCTATTCTACTTTTCATCTCTCCTGCGGCTTTATTAGTAAAAGTAATCGCAAGTATATTATGTGGGCTTACCCCATCACTAATAAGTTTAACAATTCTTTCTGTTATTACTCTTGTCTTACCTGAACCAGCACCTGCGAGTACTAAACAAGCTCCATCTTTAAAATTAACTGCTTCTTCTTGTGTTTTATTTAACTTTCCCATTTTCTTCACCATAAAAATTATATCACACGAAAATTTGTTTGTCTTTATAAATTAAAAAAATAAGACAAATATATCTTATTTTTTAATATGTTTTTTAAGGAAAAATCCAGATGATACTAAAGTAATAACTGATAAAATTTCTAAAATAATATAATAAAATGTAGCATCATATGTTTGTGGATTTTCTTCTGTTTTATTATTTACAATATTTTCATTTTCTTCTATTATGTTTTCTTTTGCTTTAACAGTAAACGAAGTAGAAGCTTCTTCGCCATTACTAAGTACAACCTTTAAATTATAATTTCCTGGTTTTAATTCTTTTAAATATTCATTTTTTAAAGTTATTGTGCTTTTATTAATGTCTATTAAATAATTAGTATTATCTAAAGCTTCTTCATTTATTAACACTTTACTTATTAAACTAATTCCATCATTTAAAGTGAACGTTAAATCTTTATTTTCATATATTTTATTTTTTTCAATAAATTTATATTCTAATTTTGTAAAATCCGCAGATATTAAAACATTTCTTTTAGGCATTTTAAATGAATTATTATTAAACGCTATCTTATTATTATCAACGTCTGTTACTGTTAGAGTTTTAAGTTTGTAGCCTTTATTTGGAGTAGCATTAACTTTAACTATTCCATTTTCATCTATATCATAAGATAAAGTACCATTATTAACATTTGCTAGGTCAATAACAAAATAATCTTTAATAATATTTATCACGGGTTTTATTCCTAGTGATACATTTTTATTATAATGAGTTATAAAGGGATAAGAACCTATACTATAATAATCAGTATAGTTTTCATCTTTTATAGATAACCAATAAAATGAATCAGACTGTAACCAATTAGGTATTTCTGTTCCATACAAACTTGCACTTTTTACGTCAATTATTTTTCTTATATCATTTATATCAAGTAATCTTAAGTTGTTATACTTCCAATTAATAAAAAATTTATCTATTCCATTTGTTAAAATATCATTCATAGATGCTTTTTCTTCTAAGACGTCACTATATAAAACATCTATATCACTTTTTATATTATCATCATCATTACTTATAACATTAAACATCTTACACGCATTAGAAGAATTAGGTGTACACATAATTCCTTTTTGATAATCATAATAAATTTCATCACTTTGTTTATAATCGTTGTAAAAAACTTTTAATTTTAAGTGAAGTGTACTATCCTTTTGAACACTATAATCTTGTAAAGTATCTTCGTCCATAAGTGTTTTACCTGCGAAGATAAGTTTTTGTCTATGAGCTGGAATTTTTTCTTTATCATATATTTTTCCTTTAACATCTTCTATTCTATCAGTTGGTTCTACTTCTAAAGTAATATGTTTACCTGTTAATGTTTTAACAAAAATTTGCATTGCATCTATTTTTATAGGTATTAAAAGCAAAAACAAAACTAAACTAAAAATTAAAAATTTTACCACTTTATTCATAAATATACCTCTTTTTCTAAAAAAATTATATATGACTTTAAAATATACGTCAATATTATTATGAACTACTCTAAAATAAAAACACCTAATTAGGTGTAATTAACAAGTTAAGGAGGAGGGCGGCACACGCTCCCTCATCTCTTTTGACCCAAAGGGTGTGTGGACGTGCCGAAATTGTCCACCTCTCCTATAAATATTATATTATTTTTTAATTTTTTTATCAAGAATTACTTTTACCTTATTATTTCTAATATTTCTTTTTATTTCCTTTGTTCTCATAAGTTGCATTTGTATAACAGAGCTTTTAAAATGTTTATTATTACTTAGTTTTAAAGTTACTTTAACATTTTCTTTATAGATTTTAAACAACCAAATAGTATCTTTTCTTTTTAACTCCTGAAGTATTATATCAGGATTATTTATTATTTCTGGTAATTTATGTATATATTTTTTTACTTCTGGGTGTTTATCTATAATATGTTTTTTTCTTTCCTCAAATAATATTACTTCTTCTGTAACACATTTTATATTACTAGTATATTTTTCTATATTAAAGAATGCAATAACTTTTTTATTTATATTTTCTTTTTTGCTTAGTGTATTATTTATATTTGTATTCATATTTTAATATTCTTTTTTGTCCCCTAATATATTATTATTTGTATTTTTAGTTTTCTCTTTTTTTAAAAAAAGCTAGTAAATTATTCTCCTACCAACTTTTTTAATTTATTTATTTTGCTTTGGAGTAATATAAGTAAATCATAATAACATTTAAACTTTGATTATTATCATAATTAAATTAATAACCAAATAACTTTTAAAGGAATATAATAAAAATGAAAGTGAGGAAAATTATGAAAAAAGTAATTACTTTAATTTTACTTGTAATATGCCTAATTTGTGCAGCAATTGGAATAATGAACGTAAATAAAAATAAAACTAATAATCTAGAAAAAATCACGGTTGCAGAAGTCACTCACAGTATGTTTTATGCTCCGTGGTATGTGGCAATTGAAAAAGGATATTTTGAAGAAGAAGGACTTGAAATTGAACTTATCTTAACTCCTGGTGCTGATAAAGTTACATCAGCTGTACTAAGTAAAGATGCAGATATTGGTTTCGCTGGTATTGAAGCAAGTATATATGTGTATAACAACGGAGAAGAAGATTATATAGTTAATTTCGCAGGTTTAACCAAAAGAGATGGACAATTTATTGTAGGAAACTGCAAATACAAAGATAATTTTAAAATGGAAGATTTAAAAGGTAAAACAGTTTTAGCTGGTAGAACTGGTGGTATGCCACTAATGAACTTTACTTATGCTCTTAAAAATAATAATATCAAAAATGAAGAAGTTAAAATAAATACTTCTGTAGAATTCGCAGCCCTCGCAGGAGCTTATATTGGAGAACAAGGAGAATTTGTTAACTTATTTGAACCTACTGCATTACAACTTGAAAAAGAAGGATACGGATGTGTATTAGATTCTATTGGAGCTCACGCAGGAGATGTTCCATACACAGTTTTTGGAACAACAAAAAGTTATTTTAAAGAAAATGAGGATGTAATAGAAAAATTTACCAAAGCTATTAATAAAGGAATAAAATTTGTTAAAGAAAATAAGCCAAGTGTTATAGCTAACACAATATATGAACAATTCCCAGATAATTCTATAAACGAAATTGAAACAATAGTTAAAAGATACAAAGATGCAGATTCATGGTGGGATAATACATATATAAATGAAGAAGCATATAACAGATTTATTGATATTATGAAATATAATGATGCAATTACTAAAAAGCCTAATTTTAATGATATAGTAAATAATAAATTTAATGAATAACTTACTTGAAATTAATAATATTAAGAAAACTTATTATGGTTTAGAAGGAGAAGTTGAGGCAGTAACAAACTTCTCTTTAAATGTTAAAGAAGGAGAATTTATATCAATAATAGGCTCAAGTGGATGTGGAAAAAGTACCGTTTTAAATATTATTTCTGGTTTAGATAATGATTATGAGGGAAAAATAAAATTTAATAAAAATTTAATAAAAGGATATATGCTTCAAGATGATACTCTTTTTCCTTGGCTTACAATTTTTGAAAATGCTTGTTTAGGTTTAAAAATTAGTAAAACTTTAAATAAAGAAACAAAAGATTATACAAAAAAATTATTAATTAAATATGGTTTAAAAGATTTTTTAGATAAATATCCCAGTGATTTATCAGGTGGTATGAGGCAAAGAGTTGCTTTAATTAGAACACTTGCAATAAAGCCAGACATTCTTTTTATGGATGAACCTTTTAGTGCACTTGACTACCAAACAAGATTAAAAGTTAGTGATGATGTTTATAAAATACTAAAGGAAGAAAATAAGACTGCAATAATGGTTACGCACGACATATCAGAAGCAATAAGTTTATCAGATAGAATTGTAGTTATGTCAAAAAGACCTAGTAAAATCAAAAAAGTTTATGAAGTAAAACTAGAAAATAAAACAACTCCTATCGAAAATAGAAAAGATAATATGTTTAGATTTTATTATGATGCTTTGTGGAAAGAGTTAGATCATGAGTGCTAAAGAAAAAGAATTTTTAAAAAAACATAAAAGAAAAAAAGCATTAATAATATTATGTCAATTATCAATTGGTATATTATTTTTAACTATTTGGGAGCTAAGTGCAAAATTAGGTCTTATAAATACATTTATTACTAGTTCTCCGAGTAAAGTAATTGAAACCATTATAGATTTAGCCAGTTCTAATAATTTATTTAGACACATAAATACAACAGTTATAGAAACTTTAATTGCTTTTCTTATAACTACGATTGTATCAATAATTATATCTATAATTTTTTATGAAAATAAATTTATCGCAAAAGTATTTGACCCATATTTAACTATGCTAAACTCTCTTCCTAAAGTCGCACTAGGTCCAATCTTAATAATCTGGCTTGGAGCAAACAAAGTAAGTATTATAGCTATGTCAATATTTATATCTATTATAATTAGTATACAAAGCATCTATAATGGATTTTTAAATACTGATAAAAACAGAATAAAACTGCTTCAAACATTTAAAGCAAGTAAATTTAAAATACTTACAAATGTAGTTATTCCATCTAATTATAAGTTAATAATAAATACTTTTAAAATTAATATTTCTATGGCTTTAATAGGAGTAATAATGGGAGAATTTTTAACTTCTAAAGAAGGTATAGGTTATCTAATACTTTATGGTTCACAAGTATTTAATCTAGATTTAGTTGTAAGTGGTATATTTATTTTAATTATTATTTCTGTTATTATGTATAAAATTATTGTTTGGTTAGAAAAAAAATTAGTCATTCGAGACTAATTTTTAATTATTTTTAAATATTGAAGCTTTAAACTTCGTTTTGAACTTTTAAAATTTTCTTAATTCAAACATTTGCACTCATTTAATAACTTTATTAATCATTCCATTTATATTTTGTATATCTTCCACCAGAAATTTTAGTAATTTTATTTTCTTTAAGCAATTTATTTAATGTTCTTTCAATTGTAGTTTCACTTAAATTAGGACACTTATTCATTATAAATGCTTTATCTATTGGAATAATACTGTCTTTAAATATATCTATAATTTTATCATAAGCAGTTATTTTTTTGTTTTTAACTATCATACCATTTTACTGAACTTTTTTCTAATGTATCATAATAACTATCTTTTGTTTCTTCAATGATTTTTTCAATACTAATATATTTCCCTACCATATAATTTGCTTTATATAATAATAATAGAGTAAGTAATCTACTCATTCTTCCATTACCATCATTAAATGGATGTATAGATACAAAATCTAATATAAATATAGGAATTAATACTAATAAATCACACGATTCTTTATTTACCAATTCATTATAATTTTTACATAAAGCTTCAATTGCAATTGGTGTTTCAACAGGAGATAAAGGTGTAAATCTTACTTTCTTTTCACCTTTTTCATTTTCTTCTTCGATATAATTTTGAGAATTTTTAAATCTACCACCATAGCTATAACCTGTATATCTATATAAATCTTTGTGTAATTGTAAGATTGTATTTTTAGTAATATCAATAAAATTATAATTCTCATGAATTAAAGATAGTATATCCCTATAACCGGCAATCTCTTCTTCATTTCTATTTTTAGGTTCTAATTTTTGATTTACTATTTCGTTAATTCTTTTATCAGTGGTATAAACACCTTCAATTTTATTTGATGAAGACGTGCTTTGTATTTTAGCAACTTTTAGTAAAGTATCTAAAGTACTTTTTTTAGAATCTAATAAATATGATTGTTTTCCTTTATATTCATGGATTTTACTTATTAAGTTAATAATATTACTATTAGATATCGTACTATTATATTCTTCCATTAAATCAAATTTTCTCAAATTGCACCATTCTCCTTTCATTTGCATCATTATAACACAAAATGATGCAATTAACAATGTGTATGATGCAATTAAATGGAAAGTAATTTATTTTGTAAAATAAAAAAGTAAATTCCAGTTTAAATATATTATAGAGGAATTAAGTCTTACATAAAATTCCGTTTTGAAAATTTGTAAG
>JABLTK010022738.1_pt1 | contig 31106 bp, 25 predicted proteins | sample 7160131 | NCBI WGS metagenome assembly JABLTK01 (sample SAMN14651221, study PRJNA627086) | human gut metagenome | isolation source: feces | host: Homo sapiens
AGCCTCGAAGGTCACCGAAAAACGGACAAACGCGCCGGTCACCGGCGACCCCACAATTCCGCTTGCGGCCTTTGCCGTCGCGCTTTTCATACTCGCGGCGATTGCCGCCGCCGCGGCTTTTCGCGGAAGAATTTTCTGCAACACCATTTGCCCCATGGGGACGTTTCTCGGATTCTTTGCCAATTTCTCGCTCTTTAAAATTTCCATCGACAAGGGAAAATGCGTATCGTGCGGAATGTGCGAGCGCCTGTGCAAAAGCCAATGCATAGACTCGAAAAATAAAACCGTCGATTTTTCCCGCTGCGTATTGTGTTTCGACTGCGCCGGCGTCTGCAACAAAAACGCCGTCGGCTTTGTCCTAAACCGCAAATACGTAAAATCGCCGAACGCCGAAAAAACCGCGCAAGGCAAAAACGCCGCCGCAACGGAAAAACCGCCGTGCGGCTTCTCCGCAAGCCGTCGCTCGCTGCCCAAACTGGCCTTGGGACTCTCCGCCCTTTTTTGTCTCGCGGCGAAAAAAGAATGCGGAAAGGGAAAAGGATTGGGCTTGGGCAAGCGCGGAGACTGCAAAAATCCGCCCTCCGAAGACGCCACCCCGTTTTCGATTGAAGGCGACCGTCCCGACAAGCGCCTTACAATGCCCCCCGGCGCGCAAAATATGGAAAACTTTTTGGAGCATTGCTCCGCCTGCCAAATGTGCACGGCGGCCTGCAAGGCGCACATATTAAAGCCGTCCCTCGGCGAACTCGGACTCGCGGGATTTATGCAGCCGTATATGGATTTCCAGAAAGGTTATTGCATACACAACTGCCACGAATGCTCAAAAGTCTGCCCGACGGGCGCGATTAAGTTCATAGGCGGAAAGGAAAAACGCCACACAAAAATCGGCACCGCGATTTTCAGAAAGGGGCTTTGCGTTGTAAAAACCGACGGCACAGACTGCGCCGCATGCGCCGAACATTGTCCCGTCCACGCAATCGAGATGCTGCCCTTCGGCAAAAAGGAGGACAGCCTTTATATTCCGCATGTGCATTCGGAAGTGTGCATCGGTTGCGGAGCCTGCGAATTCATCTGCCCCGTAAGACCCCACAAGGCGATTGTGGTGCAGGGAATAAAAAAGCACGCAAAGGCCGTCGTTTTTGAAGAGTCAATGCGCCTTTACAAGCCCGAGGAAAAGGCTGCAAAAGAGGCGGACGGAGCAAAAGGCGCAAAACCTTCCGCGTCTCCCGCGACAAACGATTTTCCGTTCTAAGACAGGCGTCCCGCCGCAAGATATTTCCGCCGCGCATTTGCGGCGCGAAAGAATATAAAAATGACGCAACCCCGATGAATCGGGGTTGCGCTTTTACCGTTCCACTGACGGCTTCCATGGGCGGGGGACATTCATTATGCCGATTTTCCTGTCCTTCCGCCGCAAGAAAATGGAATATATCCACACCGATTATTTCGGCAAATTATAGTTTTTATTTACATCGAGTTCCACAACTTTATACGGCAGGCCGAATTTTGACACGGCGTCGAGGAACGGATCGGGATCGAGCTGCTCCATATTGAACACGCCCGCCCCGCTCCATTTTCCCGTGGCGACCATTCTTCCCGCGCATGCCGCCGGAACGCCCGTTGTATAGGAAATTGCCTGGCTGTTTGTCTCCGCATAGCATTCCTCGTGGACGCAGACGTTGTAGATATAATATTTTTTTCTTTCGCCGTTTTTATAGCCGTCGAAAATGCAGCCTATGTTTGTCTTTCCCTTTGTGAGGGGGCCGAGGCTGGCGGGATCCGGCAAAACGGCCTTCAAGAATTCGAGAGGCTCGATTTCCACGCCCTTGATTTTAATCGGCTTGATTGAGGTCATGCCGACATTCTGCAAGACTGTCAGATGGTTGATATATTTGTCGCCGAAAGTCATCCAAAAGCGAATTTGTTTAAGACCTTTGAGGTTTTTCGAGAGCGACTCCAACTCTTCGTGGTATAAAAGATAGGACGGTTTTACGCCCACTTCGGGATAATCGAAATCGGCGCGAATTTCGAGCGGTTTTGTCGTAATCCACTCGCCGTTTTTCCAATACCTGCCGTTGGCGGTAATTTCGCGGATATTTATTTCGGGATTGAAATTTGTGGCAAAGGGAAGTCCGTGGTCGCCCGCGTTGCAATCGAGAATATCGACATAGTTGATTTCGTCGAAAAGGTGTTTTTGCGCATAGGCGCAATACATGTTTGTGACGCCGGGGTCGAAACCGGAACCGAGAACGGCCATCAGGTTGGCGTTTTTAAATTTGTCCTGATACGCCCATTGCCATTTGTATTCGAACTTCGGAATTTCCGGCGGTTCGTAATTGGCGGTGTCGATATAGGGAATCCCCGCTTCGAGACAGGCGTCCATAAGAGTCAAGTCCTGATAGGGAAGCGCGACGTTAATCAAAACGTCTGCGCCGATTTTCTTTATCAGCGCGGCCGTTTCGCCCGAATTGTCGGCGTCGACCTGCGCGGTTTTTACCCTGCCGCCAAGCTCAGCGGAAATGGCGTCGCATTTCGATTTCGTGCGCGACGCAAGCCATACTTCGCCGAACACGTCCGACATCTGCGCGCATTTGTGAGTCACTACGCGGCCTACGCCGCCCGCCCCGATAATCAAAACTTTTTTCATTTTTGCATTTATTATTAAATTGAAGCCTTAATATTTCGTTGAAATAAAAAAGAGTTCAAGCAAGATTTTCATTTATTAACAATATTATCAAAATGACACTCGAAGAAAGACTTGAAAAATATCTCGCAAAAGATCCGCAAATCGACCCGACAGCCTATGTCAGCAAACACGCCGTTCTCGTCGGAGACGTAAGAATCGGCGCAAACGCAAGCGTTTGGCCGGGGTGCGTTTTGCGCGCCGACATCAATTCAATCGAACTCGGGGAAGGTTCGAATCTTCAAGACGGCACAATGGTGCATCTTGCGGACGACGCCGGCGTGAAAATCGGCAAGAACACGACAGTCGGGCACGGCGCAATAATCCACGCCTGCGAAATCGGCAACGAATGCCTAATCGGCATGGGCGCGATTGTCCTCGACAAGGCCGTCATCGGCGACAACTGCATCGTTGGAGCGGGGGCGCTTGTCACGAAGAATACGGTGATACCCGCAGGCTCGCTTGTGCTCGGTTCGCCCGCCAAAGTCGTAAAGCAACTCGACGACAAAACGAAGGAGGGGCTCGGATATTGGTCGAAAAAATATTCGCATCTCGCCGCCGCCAACAAGCTTAAAGAAGAGAAGTCGCAATAAGGAAATGCCGCTTCCCGAAAAATATTCCGCGCTCGAAAACATATCCACGCCGTCCTACGTCGTGGATACCGACGCGCTTGAAAAAAACCTAAAAACGCTAAAAGCCCTCGAAGAGGCTTCGGGCTGTCTCGTGCTGCTCGCCTTAAAGGGTTTTTCCTGCTACGCCGTATTCGATATTGTAAAGAAATACCTTCGCGGCACAACTTCGAGCGGCGTCAACGAGGCGAGACTTGCGCGGGAATTTTTCGGCGGGGAAATCCACGTTTACAACCCCGCTTTTCTAAAAGCGGAAATCGGGGAACTCGCGCAATACGCAAACACGATTGTTTTTAATTCGCAAAACCAGCTCGATAAATTCGCCGGCTTCGCAAGGGAATCCGCGGAAAAATTCGGGAATAAAAATCTCGAAATAGGGCTGCGTGTAAATCCCCAATACGCGGAGGTCGAAACGGAAATATACAATCCGTGCGCCGAAGGATCGCGGCTCGGCGCGACAAGAAGTTCGTTAAGGGACGGCTTTTGGGAGAAAATCGAAATGCTCCATTTCCACGCAATGTGCGAGCAGAATTCCGACGTCCTGCAAAGGATTATTCCGCATTTTGAAAGAAATTTCGACGACGTTATCCCGAAAGTCCGCGCCTTGAATTTCGGCGGCGGCCACCACGTCACAAAGGAGGGATACGATTTCGACCTGCTCGTAAAAATCGTCTCCGAATTCTATAAGAAATATCCCAATATCGAAAAAATTTATATCGAACCCGGGGAGGCCGTCGCGCTAAACGCCGGCGTTTTCGCCACCCGAGTTTTGGAGGTTGCAAACAATTCGCGCAACATCGCAATCCTCGACTGCTCCGCGCCATGCCATATGCCCGACGTTCTGGAAATGCCCTACCGCCCTCCCGTTTTCGGGGGCGGACTGCCGAACGAAAAGAAATATTCCTACGAGCTCGCGGGGCGTTCCTGCCTCGCAGGGGACAGAATCGGGACATACTCCTTCGACAGCCCCTTGCGCGAGGGCGATATCGTCCTTTTTGGCGACATGGCGCACTATACGATGGTAAAAACAACCACATTCAACGGCGTGAACCTTCCGGATATAGCCACATTCTCGCCGTCTAAAAACGAATTTAAAACCGTGAAAAAATTCGGCTACGAAGAATTTAAAGCAAGATTATGAGTCTCGAAGAAGCATTACAAAGAAGAAACGGACGCATCGCGCAGCTGCGCGCGGCCTGCGACGAAATTTTCAAACTTTCGCAAAACATATCCTTTGAAATCGGCTGCGGCAAAGGGCACTGGCTCAGCTCCTACGCCGCCGCAAATCCGGGCGAGCTGTGCGTCGGCATCGACCTGATTAGCGAAAGGATAAGGGACTCCCAACGCCGCGCAAAAAACAAAAACGCGACCAACGCGCATTTCGTCAAGGCGGAAGCCTCCGAATTTCTCGAAGCGATGCCGCGCGATATGCGCCTCGACAAGATTTTCATTTTCTTCCCCGACCCCTGGCCAAAGGAAAGACACCACAAACGCCGCCTTATGCAGCACGAATTTCTCGACTATATCCGCCAATTCGCCCACGGAGGGACAAAGATGTATTTCCGCACCGACTATCGCGAATATTTCGATTGGACCGTCGATGTCATAAACGAGAATTCCAACTGGAAACTGACCTCGGAAACGGAACTGCCGTTGGAGGAAGTCTCGCAATTCCAAAGGATACTGCCCGAATTTTCGACCCTCGTCGCCGAGGCCGTCTGATTTTTCTCTCGCGCGCTAAACCAGCAAAACAAGCGAGCCTGCCACGATTAGGAGACCGCCGACAACGACTTTCGCCGACACCGGTTCGCCAAGAAACACGAACGCCAGCAAAATCGTCATCGCCACGCTGAGCTTGTCTACGGGCGCCACTTTCGACGCCTCGCCGATTTGCAGCGCCTTGAAATAGAACAGCCAGGACATTCCCGTCGCAAGCCCCGACAATACGAGAAACAAAAGCGTATGCCAGGATACGGATTTAATCGAGCGCAAGTCGGTCGTCGCAAAAACGATACCCCACGTCACGAACAAAATCACGACGGTTCTTATGGCCGTCGCCAAATTTGAATTTACGCCGCTTACGCCGATTTTTGCGAATATGGCCGTCAAGGCCGCAAAAAACGCCGACAACAGTGCATAGACCTGCCACATATTCAATCTTCCTTTATCAATGTTGCTGTGCTGTTTTAAAAAATTATCGACACAACCGCCATCATCGCCATTCCCGAAAACACGCCGACAATGCCGTAGTGCTCCTCTCCGTATTCCTTGGCCATCGGCAGAAGCTCGTCGAGCGATATGTAAACCATTATGCCCGCCGTTACCGCCAAAGCCGTGCCGATTAAAGACGACGTAAGATAGGGCGCGAGTATGAAATAGGCGAACAGCGCGCCGGCGGGCTCCGCCATTCCGGAAAACGTCGCCCATGCAAAGGCCTTTCGCTTGCTGCCCGTGGCCGAATAGACAGGCAGCGCCACCGAAACGCCCTCGGGTATGTTGTGAAGGGTTATGGCCACGGCAACCCCCGCGCCGATGGCTATATTTTCGAGCCCCGTAACAAAAACCGAAAGTCCTTCGGGGAAATTGTGAATGGCCAGCGCTATTGCCGTAAGCAACGCCGTGCGCCTCGCCCGCGCCGATTTTGCGTTCCCCTGCGGATTGTCGACCATATCGTGGTCCACGTGCTCGGGAACGAAATAGTCAATCAGCCCCGCAAAAAAAACGCCGCCGAAAAACGACAGCACCGCATACAGATGCCCCAATTTTGCGGACACGCCGTCCGCGCCGTCTCTCATATGGTCGATGGCAAGCGGCAAGATGTCCATAAACGAGAGATAAATCATTACGCCGGCGGAAAAACTCATTCCGAGAGCGAAGATTTTGAAGTCGTTTTTCTTGACCGCAAAAGTGAGAAGCGCGCCTATTCCAGTCGCCGCGCCTGCGACCAGGGTAAATAGAAGGGCAATAATCGCGTTGTTTTCCATATATAATTCCGGATTGAAATTTTTTATTTCTTGACGATAAACGATAATATCAAAATATGGAAGGCGAGTTTGAATTTACAACTCAATTATAAAATATAATAATCCGTAAAATAAGGAAACAAAATGGAATTAAAAGGTTCGCAAACGGAAAAAAATTTAATGTGCGCATTTGTCGGCGAAAGCCAGGCGCGCAACAGATACACCTTCTTCGCAAGCGTGGCTAAAAAAGAGGGATACGAACAAATATCCGCGATTTTCACGGAAACCGCCGACAACGAAAAAGAACACGCAAAACGCTTCTACAAGTTTCTCGGAGAGTCGCAAGTCTCGATTAGCGGCACTTACGAAAGCCATCTCGGCGACACGATGTCGAACTTAATCGCCGCCGCCGACGGGGAATACGACGAATGGCACAACCTTTATTGCAAGTTCGCCGACGAGGCCGACGCGGAGGGCTTTAAGGAGATTGCCACTGTATTCCGCAAAATAGCGGAAGTAGAGGCGCACCACGAAGCCCGCTACCGCGCACTCGCCCAAAACATCAAAGACGGTAAAGTGTTCACAAAAAGCACGAGCGTCAAATGGAAATGCAGAAATTGCGGCTTCATATTTACCGGCGATTCGGCACCCGAAAAATGTCCGGCCTGCGCGCACGCAAAATCGTATTTCGAGGTTCTCGCCGACAATTTCTAATATAAGGCTTCGGCAAGGCGCATGGCGCGCCCTGCGCGGAGTTTGATTTGAAACGCTTCCATGCTTGCCGCAAGCCGGAAGCGTTTTATTTTTTGCGAAGGCGCGCCGCCCGATTGCGCTTTGCGCAGATTAGCGGATTTTCGCCGAAAGCGAGGATATCAGCTTGTAGCTTTTGGGAGATACCGTATCGGATTTATAAACAAACGGCCTGTCGGTATAGTTTACTACGGTTTTGCTTCCGTCCGAATACTCCGTCAAAAATACTCCTGAGGCTATTTCGCAGTGGCGGTCGATAAATTCGAGCTGCAAATGTTTCAATTTTTGGTATTCCGCATACGCTTCCTTGAGTTTGGGCAGGACGGAATCGTCGTTCAATTCGGCGTAAAATGTGAGCCTTCCGCCGAATTCGACAAATTTCAGTTTGCGCTCGACCGACGTTTTATCCGACCTTGCGAGATCCCCCGCATTGGGCTCGGCCTCGTGGCACGGATACCCGATTGTCTGAAAATAGGGGTTGCTCATTATGATGCCGTGGTAGACAATCTGCCATAGCGGCACGATGGAATCGGCGAGCGGAAATTCCCTCCTGAGCCTGATATCGGAAGTTGCCGTGACATAGAGGCAATAATCCATTGTGTTGGCGACCGAATCGACTCCGCTTTCGCTTGTAAATTCGCCAAACAACGCGCGCGATATTTTCCCGATTTGGTTCATATAAAACGCCGTTTGCTTTCGCGTGCAAAAATGCGAGAGGGAAAAGCACTGGTACGGCACGATTGCGCTTGTGACGTCGATGTGCATTATGCTGTCGAACCCCAGCAGCTGCATGTTGGTGTAATTTTCGAGCACCTGCTTGTAATACACCTGTTTGAAACAGGGGCAATATCCCTCGCCGCCCATGCCGTCGTAATGTATGTATCCGCCGTTTTGCTGCAAGGCCAGATCCTTTTCGTCGAATACGGGAGAAACGGTGTAGTTTTCGGTATGCAAAATATGCGGGGCGATTTGGTATCCCAACTCTTTTGCCAAACGCGTAAGTTGGCGGCATTTTGCGTTTCCGCCCAGTTCGGGTTCAGCGACCCCGTATATCGGATTGCGTCCGTTGGAGCGCCAATTCCAATTTGTGAGGATAATGTCCGCCTTGTCGATTCTCATTTTTTTGAGTTTCCTCAAAGTATCCATCATATTGTCGAAATTGCGGTGGATTTGAATATTGGGGGGCGTCGTTATTGTCCCAATGAAAACCGCGGTTAAGCCCCGTCTCGCATTCGCGCATAAAGGAAGCCATTCTGAATTTCAAAAACGGGGAATCGACCGAATATGCAAGACGCGGATTGCCTTTGATGCGCTCTTTGAGCGGCAAGACTTCGCCGCGGGAAAGCTGATAGTCCCGATACGCCCTGCCCATCGCCGAATAGTCGGCATTTTCGCCTTTGAAATATGTGAAATCTATGACGATGTCTTCGTAAATCGGCATACCGATTTGCGAAATATGGAAACGGGGAAATATTGTATATTTGCCGTCCGCGACTTTCACGCACGAAGAATATTCCCAGCGCAAACCTTTCACAATCGCCACAAACGCCTCGTCGCCTTTTTTCACTCCGTAAATCGGAATTTTATTTCTGCGAAGCTCGTAAAAGCCGTCGTCGCGCGTGAATTTGCCGAAGAAGCCCTCCGCAAGAACCCAATAGCCGTCATCGCCCTTTTTCGCCGAAGCGTCGTCGTGTATAAAATCGACATATTTCACAAGCGAATACGGGGTTGACGAACCGTTGCGCGGAAACTTTTTGTGCGATATTTTAAGGCGAAACGTATCTTTCCCGATTTTTTCAAGCTTTAGACAACCTTGCCGTCCGTCCGATGGATTTGCATTTTCAGCGAATCCGACACCCCGAACGAAAGCGAACAAGCCGCCAAATAGACAACCGAATATAAAACGAATTTCATCATATAAAATTATTTCCCGCGTTAACGTTTTTTTTCGAAAAACACCGCTCAATATTCCCGCCGCCGCGGCGGAAAAATATTAAACACGACATTTTACAAAAGCTGTAATTAGCGCCAAAATCTCCGAATTTCAACATCTAATTCCGATTCTTTGGCAATATGCCCGCAAACGCCGATTCGCCGTCGGAACTTCCGTATTGACAGATTTTACTATAAGTTAAAAATAGGGATATGAATTTAGATGCGGATAATTTTCAATACAGGCGTTATCATATCCCGAATTTGGTGAAGTCAATCAAAGTATGGGAAGTTTTGTCCGAAAGCGAAGAAGGATTGACCCAACTCGAATTGATGAAGAAAACAAAGTTCGCGCAATCCGCCGTTTTTAGGATTCTTTCAACGCTTCAGGATTACAAACTCGTGGACAAAAACCCCGCCGACAACCGCTATACGCTTTCAAAAAAATTCGCGCAAATGGCGTTGGGCGCGGAGAAAGCGCAAAAACTCATACGCGGAATAGCGGACATCATGGTCGATATTCGGGACTCGATAAAGGAAACGACCATGCTCGGGATTATGCTCGAGGACACTTTCGTAATGCTCCAGCAGGAGGTCGGCAAATTCAGCTTCAACTATGTCGGCACAATCGGGCTTAAATGCCCCATGCATACGGCGGCTGGCGCAAAAGCCATGCTCGCGTATATGCCCGAAGAACAGATGAAAAAGTACGTCGATAAAATCGAATTTGTAAAATACAACGACAACACAATCACCAATAAAAAAGACTATATCGCCGTCTTGAAAGAGGCGAGAAAACTCGGATACGCAACCGACGTTGAAGAATATGTCCGCGGCATGAACTGCGTGGCGATTCCAATTCTCGACAAGGACGGCGTGCCGACGTCTTCAATATGGGTAACAGGCCCGTCCGAACGTTTAAGGGTCTGCGATTTTCCGAAAATCGCCAAAACGATGAAAGAAAAAAGCGAGCTTTAAAAGCCCGCTTTTTTTTACAACAACCAAAATTATTTTTTGAATTTTTGAGCCGCCGAAACGTCGTCAACCACAATGCGAAATCCAACATTGTAGACTTTTTGCCATTTAAAATAATCCCGACGGTACGTAACGCGCGCAAGTTTCAGGCGGTCGCGCCAAGACGCGCCGCGGGCGACATATTTCAGCGGCCGCGAAATTTCTCCGCCCAAAGTTTTCGTGTAGGGCGAAACCGTCCATTCGGAAACATTGCCGAGCATATCGTAAAGCCCGAAAGCGTTCGGCGCATAGCCGCCGCCCTCGCAGTTGAATTGGCTGCCGTCGTCAACGTTGTCGTCGCGGGGAATGAATGTTTCGAATTTGCTCGGATTTTTCGTGGGAAGAAGGTCGTACATAATTCCGACTTCCTTTCCGTCGTCGTCGAGCTTCTTTCTTACCGCGAGGCTTTCCGCAAATTTTTTAGTGGAGACGTCGGAGAGATTTTCAAACTTGGAATAGTCTTGCCCGTCGAAATAATAGTCGCCTTCCGCGCCCGCTCTGGCAGCCCATTCCCATTGAGACTCCGTGGGCAGGGAAACCTTTACCCCAAGCTTTTTCGACAGCAAACCGCAAAATTCAAGCGCCTCGTCGAGGCTCAACCTTACGGCGGGAAGCTTGTCGCCGTTGATGTTTATGCCCTCGTGCGTATGGTCTTTGTAATGGCGGTCGAGCCAGCCGGAATGGTGTTCTTTCAATATCGCCCGCACCTGCCCGTTCGACACTTCAAATTTCCCCATATAAAACGGCTTGGAGATTTTCTCCGCACGCGCCGCGCCCTCGTCGTACGAGTGTTTGTTGGAGCCGAACACAAATTCGCCGGAAGGCACGAGTGTCAAATCCATAGATACGCTTTCGGAAAGCGGGAGGGAAATCTCTTTCGCCAGATTTTCGGCGGCGATTTTTTCCGCCGCGGTTTTTGCGTCGAACGGGAAACCCGAAACTTTCGGGGCTTTCGCGCTATGGCGCATTTCTTCCGCGCGTTTCGCCTTCTCGACTTTCGGTTTCTTGGCGTGTACCGTTTCCGGAGAAGAGTCTTTTTTGGCGTATTTTTTCAGGAAGAATTTTCTGCGCTCTACCGCTCCGTTTTTCACGGGCTTGTATTCGCCCCAAGTTCCGAGATAGGGAACGTTCAAATCTATCCATGTATAGAGCGTCCGCATTTCGGAGCCCGACAGGCGCACTCCCTTATGCCCTTTCGCAAGCATGCGGACAAGCTCGGTATCGCCCGCGTAATATTCAAGAGGCGCCATAACCCTTTGGTAGCATTCGGGCCCCGGTCTGCGCACATACGGATGCAGGGCGAGATACGAGCCGCCGAAATGTTTCCATACTTTCTTGGTTTCGGCGAAGTTTGGGCGTCCGTCCCCGGCTGCGCCTTCGGCGTTGTGGCAATCCACGCAATGGCGATCGAGTATCGGCTGGACGACCCTGTCGAAGGAGAAGCCGTCGACGTTTTCAGCAAACGGCTCGATTTCTGACGGAGGCTTTCGGGAGGCGATATTGGCGGTAAAAGGAACGGTTTCGCTTGTGCGTTCATGGCAGCCAACGCAACTCTGCGTTTCGCCCGGCATGGACACCGTCCAAGTTCTCATCAGCGCGAGAGCCTTTCCGTCGGCGTCGAGCGGCTGCAGGGAAATGGGCGTGCTTGAAGGAACTTTAAACGACGCCGAACCGTCCTCGTAAACCGGAACGGTGCCCAAAACGCGCTTTACGTCCCACGGGCCCTCATAGCCGACTATATCGTGCATGCCGGTGTCGCGATAGGCAAAGTGGTATTCGAAAATCCGCAGAGCCTTGACCGTTCCCCGCGGAACGTTCCGCAAGCCCTCGCCTTTGTAAATGTCGCTCAGATATATTATGCCGTAGGGGATTTCGTCGTTTCTTCTGTCGGCTATTACCGGCGGACGTTTCCGTTTCTCAAACGGCGTCGGTTCGAGCAGGGAATAGTCTTTCATCTCCTTTATCGGGACGATGTTTCCGAAAGTGTCCAAAAGATAAATTCCGAATTGCGAATTCTCGTTCCATCTCATCGATGCCACAAAATATTTTTCCGAAAGCGGGAAGGGATGCAGGAATTTCGGCCAAGACTCGAAGGTAAGCTCGTCCTTAATCAGCGGCTTGAACGGCTTGCCGTGCGCCCCGAATTGGTATATCTGCCCCTCGCCCTCGCGGTTGCCCCGCGTAATGTCGAACAAATGAAGCTCGCCGGTGCGCGGAAAACCGTGGTGTCCGGAAACGACCCCCACAAACATATTCGGGTTGTTCGGTATTTGACGGCAATAGAAAAGCGAATTCGGCCAATAACTGCTGCTTCCGTAATAGGAATGCTGGTTTGTGCCGTCCGGATTCATGCACATCACGATGCGGGAAAAATAGTGCGAATTGTCGGAATATTCCCAACGGGTATAGAGAATTCTGCCGTCTTCGGTCACCCTCGGCATCCAGTCCTGATCCTGCTCGAACGTAAGCTGGCGGATTGTATCCTCGCGCTCGGAAGGATTTTCCGAACTCGCGTCTATCGAGAATATGTTTCCCACATAGTCCTGCCCGAAAACGCAGGGAACCCCCGCATACGAGGCGGTCGAGCAGAAAATTATTCGGCCGTCGGGCGCATAAACGCCGTCATAATTGTCGATATCGGCGTGTATGTTTGGCGTTGCCAGACGCGGCTTGCCGCCGTCGGCGGAGATTTCGTAAAGCTCCCAATTGCCCTTTGGCGATATGGACGAAAACAGGATTTTGTCGGCGTCCCAATTAAGGCACAAATCGGTAATTGGATTTTTTGCCTCGGGGGCGAATAAAGTTTTTATTTCCCCGCCGGCGGAGATTGTGCAAACGGAATCGTCGGCCTTGCCAGCCATCGCCCGCAAAAAATGGTTGCCCTGCCAATTGGAGGAAAGGCCGAGTTTCAGATAATTTACGTTTACGTCGAGCTTTTTAAGCTCGGAAATCGTCATCGCCACAAGTTTACCGTTTTCGCGGGCGTAGGGACGCCACAAATACGCGTCGGGAAGCGGATTATGCTTTTTCAAAACAAGCCAGTTTTTCCCCTTCACGAGCGGATTTTCCAAAAGGACTTTATGCGCAAAGGCGGTAATTTTCCGCGCGTCTTTTTCGGCAGAGGCGTCGCCTTTTTGCAGGCGCTCCTTCACGGCGGCGTATTTGGGTTTCAGCTTTTCAATCTCGTCGGCCCTGCCTTTGGGATACTCGGGGAAACTCTTTTCCAAATCGCGGACGGCCGCTTTGACATTGTCAAGATTCAGCCGCAAAAATTCGTCCCTAATCGACGTATAATTTTCCGCCGAAACCGCCGTTAGCGGCAATGCCAAAGTCGACAGCGACAATAAAATTAATTGTGTAATTTTATTTTTCATCGGATTTTTTTAAATGTTCACATAATGAAGTCAAATTAAAATATAAAATTTTTAATATTTTTGAGATTATTCTTTAAAACTATTGACTAAATAAATAAGCTGATGTACCAACTTTTTTAATTTGGGGTGCGAAAACTGCAAATTTCAAATATAATAGTTAAAAACAACGCTAATAACACATAAAAGGAAAAAAATGGAAAGACGAGACTTCGTTAAGGCATCGGCCGTATTGGGCGCGGCGACGGTTCTCCCCCGTTTCAGCTTTGCAAGCGCAAAGGGAAGCGACCGCATTAAAGTGGGACTTATCGGCTGCGGCGGACGCGGAAGCGGCGCAACGTGCAATATGATTCAGGCCGACCAAAACATCAAAATTGTGGCAATGGCCGACCTCTTTGAAGACAAACTTCTCAAAGGCAAAAAGAAAATCGCCGACTTCGCAAAGAAATTCGACAACTCGAAGGAAATTTTCGACGAAGACAAGGTAAAAACATTTACAGGCTGGGATTGCGTAGACCAGCTGCTTAAAGAAGACGTCGATGTCGTAATCGAAGCGACCTCCCCCGTATTCCGCACTCCCCACTACGAAAAAATCGTGGCTGCGGGCAAACACGCGTTCCTCGAAAAACCGCCGTGCGTAGACGTCGTTCAGGCGCGCAAAATGCTCGAACTCTCCAAGAAGGCGGACGAAAAGGGTCTGTCCGTGGTCTGCGGCACGCAAAGACGCTATTGCGAAGGCTATCAGGAAATGATGAAGCGCATTCACGGCGGCGAAATCGGCGATATCGTCTCGGCGCAATGCTACTGGAACGCCTCGCTTTATGTCGGCGGCCCCGGCTTCCTCAACCATGAAGAGCTCGCCTGCGACACGATGGAATATCAAATCCGCAACTGGTTCTCGTTCATCTGGGCGTCGGGCGACCATATCGTCGAACAGCACGTGCACAACCTCGACGTCATAATGTGGGCGCTGGGCGACAACCGCAAGCCTCAGGAAGTCCGCGCATGGGGCGGCAGAAGCACCGATTTGCCGGTACAAAAATTCGGCGACCGTTTCAGCCACTTCGCCGTTGACTTCGACATGGGCAACGGACTGCGCCTTTCAAGCTATTGCCAACAAGACCCGAAATGCGCGCCCGAAATCGGCGAACGCATCGTCGGCACAAAGGGCGTCGCCTACTCGAACCTTTATGGAACGATTTCCATCAGCGACCTCAAAGGCAAAAAGGTGTGGGTCGGCGAAAAAGGCCCGGAATGCATGGTTTTGGAACACAAATTCCTTCTCGACGCAATCCGCGCAGGCAAACAGGTCAACAAGCTCGACCAGCTTGTCAACTCGACGCTTTTGGCCATCGCCGGCCGCATGAGCGCATTCTCCGGCAAGAAGTTCAAATACGACTGGGTGCTCGCAAAGTCGAAAGAAAGTTTCCTTCCCGAGAAATTCGACTTGAAGCAGAAAATGCCCTGGAACGGCGTGCCCGTCCCCGGAAAATACGAACTCGTCTAATCAAGCCGAAGGGAAGCCTCGAAAATTCGGTCTCGCGGGCGGGCGGCTTCCGTCCCTCCCGCGAATGCCTTTTTTTAGATTGCAATTTCAAAACGGGAGAGGAAATTTCTTCTCCCGTTTTTTATTAAAAAAAACAAGAAATGAAAATAACTTTTTTAGGAACAGGAACATCGCAAGGCGTGCCGGTTATCGGCGGAACTCATTCGGACTTGAATTTGGCAAACCCGAAAAATTGGCGCACCCGCACAAGCGCGCTGGTGGAAATCGCCGGCTTGAAGATTTTAATCGACGCCGCCCCCGAATTGCGCCTTCAATGTTTGAACAACAACATAGATTTCATCGATATTTTTATCCTTACCCACGGACATGCCGACCATATCGCGGGTATGGACGACTTGCGCCGCTTCTGCGACAAACTCGAAGACAACGTCCTGCCCGTCTACTCCAACGAATACGGGCTGGAAAGAATACGCGCAATGTTTCCCTACGCGCTCGACCCCAAGCCGCGTTCAAAAGGCTATCCGTGTTTCAAAATCGGTGAAATGCCGAAAGTCCTGCCGCTTCCGAACGGCGCTTCCGTAAAGGCGGAAAACCTGCCGCACGGGCCGGTCGAGTCGCTCGGTCTCGTGTTTGAAGAGGAAGGGAAAAAAATCGCCTATTTCACGGACTGCAAAAACCTGACTCCGAGAGCGATAAAATTGGCGGAAAAAGCCGATATACTTGTTTTGGACGCACTTCGCCCGAAGGAGCATCCGTCGCATTTAAGCGTGGAAAATGCGATAGAATACGCAAGGGAACTCGACGCAAAGACGGCTTATTTCACCCACACGACATCGCATCTGGACTACGACGTATGGGAGCCAAATCTGCCGAAGCCGTGCCATCTCGCCTTCGACGGCCTTTCTTTGGAAATTTAGGATTGAATCTTTCCCGCGCAAGATATTATATAGTGCGACTCAAAAACAAGTAATCAATTAAAGAAAGATTATGAAAACAAAAACTGCGGCGATAGTTCTGTCGGGATGCGGCGTCTTTGACGGCTCGGAAATTCACGAATCGGTAATAACCCTGTTAAACCTCCAAAAACTGGGGGTTAAGGCCGTTTTCTTCGCGCCCAATATTCCGCAAACCGGCGTGGTAAACCATCTGACCGGAGCGCACGAACAAAACCCACGCAATGTTCTTGCCGAATCGGCAAGAATCGCCAGAGGCGAAATTCAAAATCTTTCCAAATTTAGCGCCGACGATTTCGACATGCTCATATTTGTCGGAGGTTTCGGCGCGGCAAAAAATCTTTCGGACTACGCAATAAGCGGCGTCGGCATGTCGGTAAACGGCGAAGTCAACGACGCAATCAAGGCGATGTACAAAAAACGCAAGCCGACGGGTTTCGTTTGCATATCGCCCGTAATCGCCGCAAAAGTGCTCGGCGGCGGCGTAAAGCTTACAATCGGCAACGATGCGCAAACCGCCGCAACCGTCAACGCGCTGGGCGCAAGGCATATTGAATGCGCGCCTGAGGATTTCGTCCGGGACGACGACGCCAACGTGTACTCAACCCCCGCATATATGCTGGCCAAAGACGCGGCGCAAGTGGACAAAGGCGTCGGAGCGATGATTGCGGCAATGGTTCAAGCGGTCAAATAATGGCAAAAAAAATTTTAAGAATATTGTGCTTCTCTTTGGCGGCGGCCTCGTGTTGCGCGTCGCACGCGGCGCGCCAGACAACGATGCTGCCCGGAACGGTAAAAAATTTCGAGCTGCCGAATTTCGACGAAAACACCGGCGTAAAAGAATGGGAACTCTTCGGCGACAATGCCAAATATACAAGCGACACCCGCGTGGACATCGAGGGAATTAAACTCGACCTTTACGAAGGCAAAGAGGAGGCGAAACTGCGCGCGACGATAAAAAGCCCCGCGGCAAAAGTAAATCCCAATACGAAAATTTCCGAAAGCGATTCAGTCCTCACGGTCAACGCAAGCGATTTCGACATGACGGGCAAAAAATGGAAATGGAACGGCGACAAACGGTATGTCGAAGTTTTTTCGGACGTCGTCATATCGGTAAAAAACGACTCGGACAAAGACAATCCCACCGTGCTGAAAAGCGATTTCGCCAGTCTCGACTACCGCGGGGAATCGAACATATTCAAGCTGCAAAAAAACGTTTCCGCAACCAACAGGGAAATGGTTTTGAATTGCGACGCCGTCGAAGCCGACTCCAAGAAATCGGAAAAGGGCGTCGGGAAAATAGTGGCCAGCGGCAACGTAAAAATGCTTCGAGACAAACGGCGGGCGGAGGCGGACAAAGCGGAAATTCTGCCCGACAGCGGAATCGCAACCCTTGTCGGCAATCCGAAAATCACCGACATTCCCAGCAAGGCAAAACTTAACGGCGCGTATATTGTGCTCGATAAAAACGCCAAGACGGTATCCTCGTTCGGCGAAAACAAGACCCGCGCCAAGGCGGAAATCTTCCATACCGAAGCCGACGGCAAAGAAAGAAAAATAGAAATATTTGCCGACAACATCGTAATGAGCCAAAAAGAAAAAGAAAACCTCTTCAACTTTGTCGGCGACGTGAAAATATTGGCGGAAGATTTCAAAGCCGAATGCGCCAAGCTCGAAGCTTCCGCCGCAAACATAGAGGGGGAAAAATCGAAGCTTTCCTACATCAAAGGATTCGGCAAGGTCAAATTTGAAAACGAAGACGGCGTCGCCACGGGAAAAGAACTCGAAATCTATCCCGAAAAATCGGAGATATGGCTCGCGGACAATGCGCGTCTTGAAAACCCCAAACGCGGCACGACTTTAAACGCCCACGCAATGGTTTTTGTGCAAAACAAAAACAAAGGCATCGCGCTTTCGGACTCAAAGGACAAAAAATCGTTCGTCACCGTCACGCTGCGGGAATCTGCCGACATAGACTCGGCAATAGGCAAAAAAACGGCAAAGGCGAAGCCCGACGCAACCGTCGTAAAATCGCGCCATCTAAATTTCTCCAGAAGCGAAAAATCGGCCGAATTCGTCTTCAACAAGGACGTTTCCATAAAATCCTCCGACATAAACGCGACCTGCCAAAAAATGAACGTATTTGCCGAAACGGACAATTCGGGAACGACAACCCTAAAAAAGATTGTAGCCGCGGACAACGTTTCGGTTAGCCAAAAAGGCTATTCCGCCGAAGCGGAAATCGCAACGATTTATCCGCGCCTGAAAATGAAGGACGCCGCCGACAGCGAAAAGAAAAACCACAAATTTGTGGAGCTGTCGACAGACCCGCAAAACCCCGGCCGCCGACCGACGGTAACGCTGCCTCCGTTAAAAAATATCGGCATAAAAGACTCCGCCTCGGCCGCCAAAATCGCGCCCTCGAAAACCGTAATAAAAAGCGACAAGCAGTGGCTCACAAGCTCCGAGAATATCGACAGATATTATTTTCAGGGCGACGTTTCGGTGGAGGCTACGGATATGAAAGCCGCTTGCGAAAAAATCGAAGTTTCGATGAAACCGCAAAAAAACGGGCAAAAGGAAATCACGCATATTGCGATGACCGAAGACGTGCGGCTCGAACAGGGCTTAAAGGAAGTCCGTTGCGGACGCGCCGACATCTATGCCGACGAACAAATGATTGTTCTCAGCGACAATCCCGTCGTAATGAACCGCGAAGACAATTCCCGCGTTTCCGGATACAGAATAGTCTACAACAAGGGTTCGCAATCCATAGCCGTGGAAGGCGAAAACACGCCCGAAAGCGGCAGCGGCAAAGCGTCTCCGTTCGTGCGCCCGACAACTCCGGACGAAGACGACGAAGCGCCTGCGCGCCCGACTATAAAACTTCCCGTTAAACAAAATTAAAAAAACGGCCGTCGGCGGAAAAAGAATTCCAAAACAAACGCCGCCGATTTGCCGAAAAATTTTGCCGCCCTATTTCGATGCCCGCTTTATCATCTCCGCAATCTTGTCGATGGTGGAAACGTCCGTCAGCTCTCCGTAATTAAGATAGCTTATGTATTCCCGCAAATCCTTCGGAAACGGCCGCGGGAAGGGAAGAATTTCAGGCGCCACAAAATCTCCGCCGCGGAAATATACCGGACTCGCCGCCGCCTTGTAGAGTGAAGGTTTGGCGTCCGTGCGAAAAACGGCCAAAACATAGCCCGATGCGTTTTGCCCGATTTCCGTCTCGTAAACGACGTTTTCTCCGTCTCCGGATACGGGAATCGTGCGCCATACCTTGCCGTCGCGATATATCTCAATAAAACCGCGCGCGGGAACGCCGCAAAAATATTCCACCTTCAGCTTGTGCGTTCCTTTCGGCGCCAAGATTTCGCCCGACTCCATTCCGTCCACGGAAAGTATTATCGCGTGCCCGTCGAAGGTTGTCGAAGTCCGCCGTCCGTTTATTCCGCGCAAAAGCTCCGCTTCGGATAGTTTCGGCATCTTGACATACGTCGCGCCCCTGCGCGTTGCGGGAGAACGCCCGACATCGATTGCCGCGTCGCTTGTCGAAGCCACGCCGATGCGGTATCCCCTGTCGAGAAGCTTCAAATAAAACTCGAACGCCGGCTTCGCGTTTTCGCTGTAAAAGATGTCGAGCAAAGGCATACGGTCGGGCGCGCAAAGCAGAAAGAGAAAAACCTCCTTGTTTGTCATTCCCGAATAGCGGCGGTTTCCGTGCGTCTTTATCTGCGTGTTGTAATATGGGTGTACGGGAAAAGCGATGCCGCCGCGTGAAGAAATATACTTTTCCACGAGTTCAAACTGGGTCGTCGTGTCGGGATTCGCGGCGGCTCTCACCGCGCCCGCGCCGACGTTCGCAAAATGTCCAAGCCTGCCGTTTTTGGGAAATTCGTAATTAAAATTTAGCAGAAAATTTTCGTCCGAAAGTTTTTTTGACAAAGCCTTGATGTCGTATTTGGCGCCGTCGTTTGAAAAATCTCCCGAAAGATACAGCCAGTCGTATCCTTCCGCCCGACCTATAAACGCCGCGAACATCGGATTTGAACGGTATATGTTCTCGCCGTGGACTATGTGCGCGTGGCAGTCGCCCTTATACCAGCCGCGTGCCTTCATCTCCGCGGGTTTTTTAAGCTCAACCATCTTAACATTGCCGGTTGCCGAAAATGCGTATTCGCCGAGAGTCCAAAAATTGTCGCTCGCCGTTTGCCAAATTCCCGGGATTTTCCGCCACGCCCCGTAGGGAGTGCCCGCGATGTCGAACCAATGCACCGACGAACCGCCGTCGGTGATATTGAAAGCGGACGGACGCCCCGCATTTCCGTGGACAACGCGGCGCGACGCGTCGGGTTTCATTTTTATGTCGATGCCACTGTTGGGCGCTTCGACTCTTGGGACATAGGCGTCTGCCATGCCGTCGGCTACGGCTTTCAGACAATAAAAGCCGCAGACAGGAAGCGTAAGCGCAAACTTGCCGTCGGCGCCGACCCGCACGATTTCGCCCGTGTTCGCCATCACATACGCGCCGACTGGCGCCGTTCCCGATATGCAAGGGTTCGCATTCGGCGCGGTGTTCGTGCGCGGCGACAGTATCGGCGATGGAAACGGAGGCATCAAAGATTCTTTTCCGCCGGCAACGCAGACGCTTCCGAAAGCCCCGCCCCGCAATGAAAGAAATATTACGGCCAGACAAAACGCGCCAAAAAAAAGACAAAAGAGATTTTTTAAATTATGTTTCATACCGTTAAAAAAGATGTTTGAAACGCGAATTGCAATCTCATCCGCAAGTAACGTTGGGAAAAATTACCGTATCGGGATAATCTTTTTTCTTTTGCGCAAATTTATCGTATGCGAGATCGCCCCACTCTTTGTAGTCGATGTCTTTCCTTCCCTCATAATCCTGATAATAGGAACCGCCTTCAAATTTTGTTCCCAACTCCAACCAATCGTATGCAAAAACCGACTTCCAATTTTTGGATTGGTAAAAATCCAGACATTGCCTCATTTTTTTCACATAGTCCGTATCCGTGTCTTTGGATGACGGATTTTTTGGCAATATGGACGAGGTCGGCATAATTTCAATTCCGGGGAAACCTGCTTTTTTCGTTTCGTTTTCAAAATACGACATCGCTTCTTTGAAATTTTCCATGGAACCGAATCGTTCGGCAAGCCCGACCGGCGAGAAAATCTGAAACAGAGGTTTTCCGTTTATTTTATAGTAATTAGGCTTCTTAAAATATTCAATCCAGCGCGGCACAAGCTTGGTTTTGAACTCCTCCAAGTCCGTTCCTCCGGCGCTGCAGCGGATATTTCTATACCCTTTTTTATCCCTGCATTTGACGGGAACGGTTTTATCCCAAAGATCGTCTATATCGTGGTTTGCCCACATAATTGCGAATTTTATGCGTTCGAAATTCGGAGCTTTCATAAATGCGTTAATTCCGTTTTCGAGGAACGGCCTGCCCCTGTACCAATACCAGTCGTAAATGAGAACATTGACGCCCGCCGCCAGACATGCGTCTATTTTGCGCGCCAAAACGACGGAATCGTCTTCGGGTTCATATCCCCAAAGAGGAGTGCGCGGCTCATCTTACCATGGACGTTTTTTTACGGCCGTATAGACATTCTCCCATTCGCCAGTGCCATGCTTGAAAAGGCCGAATTCCTTCCATCTTGGCTCGGGCTGATACGCAGGCCAGACATAGGCGGCAACATCATACCACTGATTGGCGATTGAAACATTGCACAAGAGAATTTGCGACAATACAAAGAATGCACATATATATTTAAACGTAAGACATCCCGATAGCTTGCGACTGTTTGTTCCGCAAAATCCGATAGAGCGGAAAACGGGCGCAAAATATTATTTCCGATTTCAATGCGTTATAGAACAATAATTTGTTCCATAACATAAGGATGTCATAAACACTCTTTTTTCGATGCTCAACAAAATTATGAATTTTGAGCGCTTTTTCGCAAATATAATAAAAACTTTTTTAAGAATCTAAAAGCCGATAAAGGACTTTATTTTATATGGGAAAATGCGCCTCCGCAAATATGACGGACAAATTATTTCGGATTAGAAAGCGGCAAAAACAAACAGCCGCAACCCCTTCCGCCCCTCAAAACATTTGCAAAACGGAGATAATTGAAATGGAAACACTTTGAGAGCGGTCACTTCCGTAAAATTCAAAATCACCTACAAAACCGACAACTGACCAGTTGTCTATCTTGCGTAATTTTTATGGGACAAAAAAATTCCTTAACAGAGTACAGCACGGTTTAACACCGACATATCGGGAAACTGAAAAACCGATGAGAGTTCGCGGAGTTTTGCCGCAATGATTTTGGATGCGTAAGCAGGAACGAAAAAAGCCTGCGGTGGAAGCGTACTTAACGTTCGTGACCAGTGCAGGCTTATTTCAGTGACGAACTTCCGCGCCAAAAGCGTTCGGAAAAACGGAGAGAGAGGGGCTAGGACACTCGCCCGCAATCCCTTTATTTAAGCCACTTCGCAAAAAACCATTAGTAAAAGTTGCGCTAAAGTTGCAAGAAATATATATGCTTTAAAATGATGGATCAATCGTCTGCATCAAAAATTCCTATTAGATTATTAAAAACGTCCTTATTCTTTACCACGACAATTTCAATCTTATTTATAGCTCTTGTTATCTGTTGAAAAAACATATTTAGAGTGTTATAAGGATTATTTTGAATAGTGGAAGCTCTTAATTTTTTATTATCATAATAAAAATGCCGATCGATGACGACTATAACATTTTCAAATTCCTGACCAATAACTTGATGTGCTGTTCCTTTGCTATTTGGATTATTTACTAGCACATCGGTGAGTTTATTTTGGTAGTGCATACTAGGAGTGTAAGCTATGTAATCATATTTTTTTCGTGACGAAATATAGGTATTAGCTTCTTCTATGCTATCAAAGTAAGTGATGTCGATATTATGATTGTTCACTTTTAGCGTATGCTTTTTCGACAAATCCAACATTACTTTTATAAAATTGGATAACGCTTTGTTAGTTCTTACTTTACCTTTTAACTTGAAGATTTTCAGGGTGCTTGATTCACTAGAGTTCAACATATCAAAAATCTGTCCCTCAGTATTTTTTAAAGTTTGTTTTCTATCACCACTCATTATTAGAATAGTATTGTTATCTTTGATGTACTTTTTATATATCATTTTAAATTGATCTTCGTTTATACGTTGAAACTCATCAATTAGTACGATATCTACATTTCCATTTGAAAATAAATTTTCCCAGTTTTTAATCGGTTCGATATTCCATCCAAATTTAGATTTTAATTTTTCATGACCAGAATTTAAATTCCCGCAATGTATAAGTCCAATTTTTGGTTTTATTTCAGAATACATTTTAGCAAGATGATAAACTAAAAGGGTCTTCCCACTTCCTGCTTCACCAACAATGAGGAAAAGTTTATTACCTTCTTCTATGTGTTTAATTACTTTCTGTTCTGCATCTTCCTGCTCTTGAGTCAGAAAGTATTCTCCATCTATAAATTCTTGTGTTTTACCAAATGGCGATATTAAGTAATTAGATGGTTTAAAAATTTCATTTAAATTCCCATCGTAAAAATCCCCAGCTTCATCTCTATATTTAAGCGAACCGATAAGTTCTTTGAAATTTGACTGAATTAATTCTTTTTCTTTATTCAACTTGTAAACAGAGTTAGTATTTTCTATATAAATAAAAAATACAACCTCTCTTTTTAGAAATTTAAGATAATAATAATTTCTCAATGCTTGATTTATTATTTTAGAGTAATCTGAAACTTCTCTTTTATATTCAATGCTTAAAACGGTTGCTGGAGTTATGCGAAGTAGGTCAAACTCTTTACCTATTTGCGGTATTTTGTAGTTTAGATAAAACCCATTATAGTCCTCCATATATGGAGAGTCATCTTCCTTTTCTAAAGATTCGATTAAACTTTTTAATGGATTCAATTCGTTTTCTTTTATTTCAACTTTATATTCCTGTCCTCCCAAATAATTCATATATGAAGAGGAAATATTGCGACCACCATTACTATTATATATTGAGATTAAACTTTTTAGGTTTACTGTTTTCATAAATATTTATTTATATTGGGATTAGAAATTTTTTAAAGTCTGGAGCAAATCTATCTAAATTGCGGAGTCAAATGGAATTCCTAAATGCATAAAGATATACAAATACGTATAATTACTTTGGCTTAAATTAGGCTTGTTTGTGAGTCAAACCAAGTTACATTTATATGCGGATATGTAAATTATCAATAAGTTGCGTTCAGTTCCAAACGAATAATGGGAATTAAGCACTCTATTTAAGTCACCTTCGTTAAATTATATCGGTAAAAATTGCAATTTACAATCACGTTATACTTTCTAAAAAATATTTATATTGAATTGGGTCTTCGTTTTCCATTTTAGCAAGAATGCTTTTGGCAGAACTTATCATTTCTTTTACTTCAATTGGCATACTACCTCTTTCAAATGTACCAGATAAATGTGAGTATTCATTGTTTATTCTACCTGCCAAAACTGCAGGAATTTTCGCTTTGAAAAACAACTCCAATTTATTAGAGAAATCCTTATCCCCATTTTTCCCATTTGGAAATTTATAGTATAGGTATAGTTCCATAAACTTTCGTGCATTATTTCCATAATTATATAATATAGGATAATTATCGTCAGTTACAGATGTTATATTTGAACATTTATATATTTGTTGAAACAAATAATTAAATTCAGATGCGCAATTTTTTAAATAGTCTGGCATAACTTTTATTGTACTTGACCTCATACCTCTTTCTATGATAAAAAACTTTTGTTTTTCCGATAATCGTTTTAAATATTTCAAAAAATCTAAGTTGTGCGTAGATATAAATAACTGCTTACATTTTTTTGCGTCAACAATTTCAGATTTTATCAAACTATATACGAAAAAAATATGATTGTTATCTAAACTAGATATAGGATCATCTATCCATATAATAGGTTCTTTATTTTTCGTTTCAACATCTTCAAGTCTTGCAAGAAAATAACAGAATGAGATTAGACTACACTCTCCTTCGCTTAAGTTATAAGCTTTTACTCCATCTCTTAATATTTCAAATTTATACTTTTTATCTTCTACTTTTTCATCATTATCTAATTCTTTAAGAGAAATCGTAATAAATTTATTGCCAAAGAAATCGTTGATATATTCATTTACCTTTGAAACTCCCTTTTTTTCATCTTTTAAAAGAATTTTCAAACTTTCAATTTCATCCTTTTTTTCCCTTATCTTAGCTTCCGTATCAAAAACTTTCTTGTCGCATACTTGTTTTCTAGATTCTAAATCAAGTATATTTTGCTTTTTTTGGCTGTAATTAATAGCATTTAAAAAATTATAGATTTCATCTAACTTTAAACGTTCTCTGGCTGATATTTGTTCTTCCTCGAGTGTATTAGAAGCATCATTAGATTTCATTCTAATATCTTCATATTTATCAAAAATTTCCGCGAGAGAAGAAAGGTTGTTTTTTATTGTTAATTCAGTCAGAGTTGTCAATATGGCATTTTTGCGTATAACTAATGATTCTTTTAATTTGTCTAAGTTCGACAAATAGGTTGCGATTTCAACTTTTAAGCGTTCGTTTAAGTCGTCAATTTCAGCATGATACCTTGAATAAAATAAGTTTTTATCGAATGGTCTTATTTCCGATATTTCATTTCTGTGTAAAATTAATTTCTCGATAAACTTTGATATGTTTTTTTCAAGCAATCGAGATTCCTCATCAAAATGATTTTCCAATTTTTTCCAACGACTTTCTGATATGTCGTTTCCGCAAAAACTACATTTTTTTAGATCCTTCGCTTTATGATATGATAATCCTTCACCAACCCATTTGTTAAGAATTGCGTCATTTAACAAAGATTCTATTTTTTCCGAATTACCAACTTTTTGAGTAATTAAAATATTCGTTTCTAATAGAAAAGATTCAAAATCAAAAGATGGAGTGCGTATTTTGGAAATATCAGATTTTAGTTGTTCAGATATTTGCCGTTCTAAACTTTCTTTTTCAAATTGGCTCAAAGAAGTATATTTATTGGATAGAACTTTCGTTATATCAGAAGAAAGTTTAGTTATGTTATAATTAACATCTCCGAATTTATGACAATATTTTATCCCTACATTTTTATCTGTAGCCTTCGATGAAAGTTCCTTGTTTAAATTGTTATCTGCAGTATAATATGCTTCTGAATTATGTTTCTGCTCTAGTTTATTTACTTTTAATTCTAAATATAAGCCTGTTTCTTTGTCGGGTTCATTTGAACCAATTTCTTCGAGTATATTATTAATATTTTCTTCAACTTTGTTATTTTCAGCGCCGACAATGGCAAAAGATGAGATCCCTTCTTCTGGATTTAATATAAATTTCAAATTTTCTCTTACAAAGTCTTGATTAAATACTCTTATTGTTTCTGTATGTTCCGATAATTTATTTTGAGAGCACTCCTTCCCGCCTTGAAACGATATACAAAAATCAGGATTTTCATATTTATCTGATAATGATCCAGTTTGTATTGCTCGGACCATTCGTGATAGTGTTGTTTTTCCCGAATAATTTCGCCCAAATATTATATTAAATTTACCAAAGTCTATTACGTTCCCTTCTTTATCTAATACAGAACGATTCCAGTCAAATTTATCAAATAGAGCAAATTTTGTAATTTTTTTGAATTTATTTATCATAGTAATAATATTATCAATATAAATACATTAAAGTCCTTCTTCCTACAGAAACTTATTTCCTGTTTCTTTGAATATCGCCGGCGCGTTTGGCCCTAGTACGATTTTACCTGCTTCTGTTAGCAAGAAGCCTACTTCGTTCTCTGAAATAGACTCTTCATTACTACCGTACAAGACTACGGTTCTGATTATTTTACAGTCTTTATATTTTGGTTTAATGATATCGTTTTCTATCGGTCCGTAATTCTTTAATTCTTCTATGCCGTTTTTCTTATTGGCATAGGTTTTCCCCTCGATGTTAATAATTTCTTTTCTATCTTTATCCCAAATGATTAAGTCTGGAATATAGTATATTTTTGTTTTGTCTCCAGCCTTGTATAAACCTTTATCTGTATATTTAGGTAATGCCAAATGATCGTCTTCTTTAGTTATGAAATATCCTTTTTCACTTCCTGCGTGATTTTCAAAAATCGCTTTGGCATTTGTAAATCCTTCAACAGCCAGATGTACAAATATTGTACCTAGCTTTTCGCCTTTTCGCTCATATTTCCAATACGATTCATCAAAAACAACGCCTCTAGGCATCGTTAAAGATTCTAATTTAACAGAAAGTTCATCAGCTATTTTTATGAACTTGTTTCCTGCTTTTATATGAGATTGAGATAATCCGTGCTTTGTTATTTCAATTTCGCCCGTCCAACCTAATTTTCTAATAGCAGCAGATATAATACTTAATGCACCTATATTTGGGTCGTGAGCCAAATTGCCTGACTTAAAAAGTCTTCCAGATATAGTTAGCTTAGTTTCGCTGACTTTAGTAATTTCAATTGGTACATTGCCTTTAGGGGCTTTCTTCTTGAATTTCTTGGCTTCAATCAATTCATCTAAAGAAGCAAACGGTCTAAAAACTTTTGAATCCAAATTCTTACCTACAATTTCTACACCCAATGTAAGTAACAATCTAGTGCCAAAGATATTGGTTTCTGTTGGCGTTTCCTTTTGCTGTATTTGCAAATTATAAAGCATTATTTTCTTCGCCCGATGAAAATATCTTTCAGCATATACGAATTTTGACGCTCTTTGATAAACTCCAGTATTCCGACTTTCGCCGTCATCGGTTTTTGTCTCTTCTATTAAATATAAAGGTTCGGAACCTTCTATAGGTTCATCGTCTTGATGAAATATCAAGAAATCGCAGAAGCTGGAATTCCCCGATACTGTTTTGATGTAAACTCTCGAAATAATATCCGAACGAACTCCCTTTACTTCATAAGTGAAAATGAAGTTATGTTCAGAGTCAAACATAGGAAGAATTGTAATTTCCCCTAATTTCAATTCAATTTTTCTGTCTGCACAAAAGAGTGTTATAATTTTTGATAATACTTCTTTTTTTGGCCTTTCCTCCGTTAATATCCACAAATTCTTTTTCATAATTATAAACCCTTTCTTAAAATATAGACCTGTTCCATTATATGCTTTTTTGTTTTTGAAAGGCCATTTGAATTGCTCTTAAATCGAGTATATTCAAATTCTTCAAAATCAAGTTTCCCATATTTTCTAAAGATTTTCTCTATCGAATTTCTAGGCATTATTCCTTCTGAATTATAACTCAGAATGATATTCTTAATTGGCGATTCTTTTAGGATAAAATCAAGCGTAGATAAAGCCTTTGTCGTATTACAGAAATCAGATTTCTGATTATCGTACGGACGCATTCCTGTCACACCTCTTATTTCAGGTGAATCATACCGAGCTATCGTCTCTAAAATATGATAGTTTGGCGCATATTGACGTTCATTATACGGCGGATCTAAGTAAAGAATATCTGCCCTTGTCGATTTTACCAAGTCTATGGAATTTCCAATATAGGCTTTGCATTTTTTTGAGGATATAATTGGGAAATTCTCTTTTAACTCAAAATTCTTTATAGCCCGCGGATCCCACTTTTTATGAAAAGCTGCATATACACCGGCAATGTTTGAATAGAATGGTACGCTTTCAATGAGCAATGCCAACAAGAAGAAATATTCGTTTTCCGTTAGCAATTTGTTTGTTTTCAACCGTTCGATTTCCAAACGAATAGCATCTATCTTTGCTCCATTTTCATTGGAAAAGTACATTCTAGGCATTTCCAAGTGTTCCGTCCCCTGCGGGGTGTAATTCTTAAATATAAAGCCTTTTACAGGAGATATGGAATTGAGATAATCTATAACGCTTTCTATCGGATTAAAAAACAGTGATTTCTTTACGATCAAGTTTTTTATTCCTTCAAATTTAAGTTCTTCATTATTCTCTATATAAGCACGTTGCAAGCAGTACGACATATACAATATGTCCGAAGAATATACTTCGTAATTTAGCTTCTTAAAAAATTTTGCAACGCTTGTTGTTCCTGAAAAAAAGTCAAAAAATGATTTTCCTGAGATGTTATACGAGTCAAGAATCAACTTTATTTTTTCAATAATATTTTCCTTGTTACCTATAAATCTCATTAAAATAAACGGTAAGAATTGTAATTTGTCACAAGAACTTCAATGGAAGGTCCTTTATCAATGTCTTTTGTTTGATAATTAGAATTGGAATAATCTTTGTTTAGATAATTAATGTTATAGTGATTTTCTTTTATCCAAGAAATCAATATATTATTTCTCAGCCCTTTGTGCTCAATTACATTTGATAATGCGAATTTTATGCCAGCCTTATCAATTTGCGAGAGAATAGAAAGCAATTTTCTTTCTTGAAAATCATTCCACCCCGTAAACCCTCTTTTACCGTCATTATAAGTTCCCGATGTTATAAGATACGGCGGATCGCAATATATGAAGTCGTTATTTGTTAAGTTGCTAAAGTCAAAATCATCAAAGTTTTTTGAAGTAAAACGAATGTCTATATTGTGTAATCTGTCTATAAACGAGTCTAAATTCCTCATCATAGATGAGTTAAATGAACTACGATTTCGTCCAAAAGGATTATTGAACTCATGCTTGGAATTGAATCGGATCTGATGATTAAATGAATAAGCAGTCAATACAAACAAATCTAATGGATTTCTATCGACATTGTAAAGTGAGCGTAAAACTTTATAGCCTCCTTCGTTTTCTTCGGTTAATGAAAACTCTAGAATCCGTCTCTCAATATGATTTAGGATTCTTTCTTTGTCATTAGATTTTAAAACATTATAAAAATCAATCAGATAGGAGATATTATCATTACAGACAACACTCTCTGACTCTACGTTTACACCGACATTACAACCGCCAGCAAATAAATCTACAAAGCAATCAATATATTGAGGAAATAAAGGTAATATCTGTGGCAATAGTTTAAATTTCCCCCCTATATAGTTTAAAGGGGATTTAACTAATCCAAACTTTAATGCAGTTTTTAACACGATTTGCTCCAATTTTATTCCATTGAACTTAGCAAATTTTTTGTTGCTTTCAAGATTATCTTGTCAATGATATAAAAAATTATCGTTAAATAAAAAAAACCTTCCTAAAAAGGAAGGTTTTCAAAAGTGTATTATTTTACAAATACTTTCCTAACAAGGAGCAAAGTATGGCAATACCTATGCCTATTTGCCAAATAGCGATTCTACGAAATGTAGATATTTCAGTTTTAAGCTCTATCAGCTCGATCTTGAGACCTTTGTTGCCGTTGCCGTAAATGGTGTGTTCAAGGTTCTCAAGACGTTTTGAGATATGCTCAATTTCTTTTTCAATTATTTCAGACATTGGTTATTTTCCTAAACTAAACGCCTTTCTCGTGATTCCTGCTCCTATGTAGGCACTTATAAGATTTGCCATAAGTTCTTTCCAAACATCTGCCAGATAGAAACCTTTGACGTAGGCGACTCCGAACGATTCTTTTTCTGGAATGAGTCCCCAGAGCCAACCGCCCGACTGTTCAAGGGTTTCAACTGCTACTGGAATATCATGAAAAAAGGCGAAAATGAACGGGCAAACGCCCAGCATTACGAACGCTCCAATGAGCATTACTCGTCGCGTCCATACCCCGCCGTCGCCAGAGCGTTTGAAAGCGGCGTCGTGAACGGCAAGGTCTGCCGTTTGTTGTTTCTGCAAGGTCTCTAAAACGCTTGTGAACTTCTGCGTGTTCATAGCGGAGAGTTGCCCTAAAATAGTGACGACCATAGTCGTCATTCCGCCAAGAACGCCAGAATCCCAAAGTGCCGATATTGCTTCCATTATTCAACCTCCAGACCCTGAGCTAATTTGCGCTTTGCCTCTTCCGACTTCCAAGACGCAAGAACATCTTCCGTCAGCGCGGAATTATTTGGCGGCAAACCCTCTATGCTTTTGGGCAGAGAGAAAGTCTGCATATTTATTCTGTTGCCCTCGGAATCTATGGCTTCGCAAATATAGCGGTTGCCGTAGAATCCCCGAATGCCGATTATTTGGGCGAAGTCGCTTGCGTCCTCGCCGAGTTCAACTCTTGTAATGTATTTATTCATATTAGTTTACTTTCGTGAAAATTAGGTCAATCGAACCGCCGCAAGGACACGCATACATAGAGGGAATTTCCACA
>JABLTK010060114.1_pt1 | contig 31098 bp, 24 predicted proteins | sample 7160131 | NCBI WGS metagenome assembly JABLTK01 (sample SAMN14651221, study PRJNA627086) | human gut metagenome | isolation source: feces | host: Homo sapiens
CGGACGATCTGCCGCCACCGAATCCTCCCGACGAACGACCGCTGCCGAAGCCGCCCGAAGAACGGCCGCCGCCAAAGCTGCCCCCGCCGAATCCGTCGGCAGGTCCTCCGCCGAAATGCCGGTTCGGATCGCCGCCAAATTCCCTGTGATGCGGCCCGCCGTAGGGTCTGCCGCGGAATGGATCGCCCCAGAAGCCGCGGCGCATGGGACGGAAGATCGGCCATATGAAAAAGCGCCGGAGCAAACGGAAGAACAACAGCAGCAGAACGATCGTAACCAGTATGCCGCCCAGACCGAAGCCGGACGCAATGCCCGCACCGGAATGCCGGCTGCCGCCGCCCGTAAACGTCGCGCCGCCATAACTTGTCGCATTCGGATGATTCTGCACGTAGGCGTTATAATCATCGATTCCGTCCTGCACGCTGATATCAAGATTGTAATAATCTACGTATCGCTTGAACACCGCTTCAAAGAACTTTCGCGCGCCCTGATCATATCGCTTTGCCGCGAAATCCGCTTCCAGATATCGATCGGTTAGCATCTTGATCTGGCTTGCGGAAAACACGCCCTGCAAGCCGTCGCCGGGCATCGCGTAATAATCGTCTTCCTTGATCGCCATCAGCAAAAGAAATCCGTTGTTTTCCTCCGCCGAACCGATTTCCCAATTGTTGAACAATTCATAGGCGTAATCATAAGTATCCGCGCCGCCGATGCTGTCCAGCGCGACCACTGCGATCTGACCGCCGCACGCATCCTCCAGCCGCTTGTTCAGAAAATAGATCTCGCCCTCGGTTTTCTCGCTCAGCACATTTGCGGTATCCAGATAATACGCGTCTGCGCCGGGCGATACCACCCGCATCGCCGCCTGCGCGCAGGACAGCGTGAGCAGGATCGTCAAAACCAGTACAAATATTCGTTTCATTGATTTCTCCGTTCAGGTTCGATTATCCGCCGAAGGTTTCCAGTTCTTCCACGCCCCAGAGCTTTGCCGCGGCGCTTGCCGGAAAGCCCTTCATTTCATCGTTAAAGCTTGCCGCCATGCTGCGATAGGGATCTTTTCGGATCAGCTTATCGCTGCCCCAGAAATCATCATACGCCTGCTTGAAATTTGCACGCTTCGCATTCGCATGCTGCGATCCATAGATCGCGTTGTACAGCAAATCCGAACAGGTTTGCATCTGCTGATAGCGCGCGTATTTTTCGGCGATATCCGCATCCTCGAATCCATCCGTCAATTCCAGAAGCTTTGCCGCATCGGCGTTATCATCGCCGAGCAGCAGCTGCGCTTCATACGCCATCACCTGCGCGCATTCCACGCTGCGATCCAGATATGCATCCATGCAAAAGCGCTGGGTCTGCTGTTTTTCCGTGCCGTTCTGGAATACATCCAGCGCACGGTTTCGATCCCTTGCAATCGCCGCGCCGCCCATGCCAAATATGCTGCCCAGAACGCACACGGCGAGCACCGCGCCCGCCAGACGGCGATTTTCCGAAAAACGCATCGGTGCAATCCTCCCTCTTACGAACGAACCTCAAGCATCTTTGCCCGCAGTTCGGCTTCAATGTTGGCAAGCTCCTGCTCCGCGTTGCGGCGCTTTTCCCTGCCCTGCTGCTGAATGGTCAGCACTTCATCCATGGTCTGAATCAGCATACGGTTGGTCTGCGTAAGCGTTTCGATATCCACGATGCCGCGCTCGGATTCCTTCGCAGTATTGACCGTAGCGGTATGCAGCTTATCTGCGTTCTTCTTCAGAAGTTCATTGGTCAGGTCGGTAACCGCGCGCTGCGCTTCCATTGCCTTCTGCGTATGGGAAATGCCCAGTGCCAGCACCATCTGGCTCTTCCAGAGCGGAATGGTATTCACGATGGAGGACTGAATCTTTTCCGCCATCAACTGATTGCTGGACTGGATCATGCGAATCTGCGGCGCCATCTGGATGGAGATATTGCGGGTCAGCTCCAGATCATACAGCTTCTTTTCGAAGCGATCCGCCTTTTCGTTCAAATCCTTCGCCGCCTGCGCGTCCTCCGGCAGTCCGGAAGCGGTCGCCTTATCGTAGGCTTCCTTCACGGTGGTGGCGCGGAAATTTTCAAGGCACTGCTTGCCCGCCGCGATGTACATCGTCAATTCCTTAAAATAATGCAGGTTCTGTTCATACAGGCGATCCAGCATAGCGATATCCTTCAGAAGCTGCACCTGATGCCCCTCCAGCGCTTCCACGATGCGGTTTACATTGACCTCGGCGTCATCATACTTCGCCTTCATCGTGGAAATGCTTTCGCGATGCTTTTTGAAAAAGCCGAAAATGCCCTTGGATTCCTCTTCATCCACATCGAAGCCGCGAAGCTCCGTTACCAGCTGTGCGATCTGATCGCTGACCGTATCCAGATCCTTGGTCTTTACGTTCTTCAGCGCGCTATCGGAAAACTGGGAAATGTTCTGCTGCGCCGCCGCGCCGTAGGAAAATACGACGTTCGAATCGGTAACATCGATCTGCTTTGCAAATTCATCGATCGTCTTCTGTTCTTCGGGCGTGAACTGCTGCGTTTTCTGCGCGTCCTCCTGCACCTGCCTGGCAACGGCCTCAGCTTCGGCTTCTGCCTGCGCTTCGGGCGCCTCCTCCACGGCTGCCGCGGTATTCATAACGGGATTCAGGGTAAGCTTGATTTCATCGGACATTTGATGTTTCCTCCCACTTCTTCATTCAATTGTTTGCTTCGTAATTCCGGTTGTGATTATCTTCCGGACTGCATCGTAATTTTCGAATCATCCGCGCCGTTCTGTTCGCCCATCGCGCTGCGGCCGATCAGTCCGTCCGCGCGCATCAGCGTTTCCAGCACATCGATATCCGTTTCGATATCCAGCGCCCGATCGCCGTATAGATTATCCAATTGCTTTTCAAACGCATCGGCGATCATCGAAAGGCTCTTTCGGATGCTTTCCATCGCGCGCGCCATATTTTCGCTCACGGGCGTTGTATCGCGCATCAGGCGATAGGATTGCATCAGCTTATCCGCCGTGGGCAGATAATAATTCATGAATTTGCGCACCGCCTGCATCTGCTTCGGATCGCGCGCCAGAACGCCGAATATCGCCTCGCCCGCGTTCGTCATGCGATCCAGCGCCGCGGAAATATCCGCGTCCGGAATTTCATCATTCGCCGCCTTCAGCCGCGCAAGCTGCGATCTGCCCTGTTCGATCATCGCGTCTACATTGCGATCGCCGGACTGAACCGCTTCGCGCCCCGGAAAGAATTTCTGCGCGACGAAATACGCCGCCGCAGAAAGCGCCGCCGCGATTGGCCAGAACCATATCTTCAGCAGCATTTTGGGGCAGATCAGCCCCAGCAGCAGCCAAACCGCCGCCGCGGCGTAGATCGGGATCGCCGATTTGATCTTCTTTTTCATGCATAACTCCTCTGGTTCAATATGATGGATACGGGGCAATGATCGCTGCCCAGGATTTCATTGTGAATTTCGGCTTCCTGTATGCGATCGCGGATACGGTCGGACACGATGAAATAATCGATGCGCCAGCCCGCGTTCCGCTCCCGCGCCTGAAAGCGGTAGCTCCACCAGCTGTATTTTACCGTATCCGGATGCAGATAGCGATAGCTGTCGGTAAATCCGGCGGCCAGAAGCTGGGTCATTTTGCCGCGTTCTTCATCGGTAAAGCCCGGATTTTTGCGATTCGATTTGGGATTTTTGATATCGATTTCCTGATGCGCCACGTTCAGATCGCCGCAGAGCACCACCGGCTTTTCCGCGTCGAGCCGCTTTAAATACGCGCGAAAATCATCTTCCCACTGCATCCGGTATTCCAGCCGCTTTAAACCCTCCTGCGCGTTGGGCGTATAGCAGCACACCAGATAGCATTCCCCCAAATCGCAGGTAATCACGCGCCCCTCATGATCGTGCAGATCGATTCCGATGCCGCAGGTTTCGCTCTGCATGGGCACGCGCGAAAATACCGCCGTGCCGGAATAGCCCTTCTTATCGGCGCTGTTGAAAATCATATGATAGCCGGGCATTTCAACGTTGTATTGCCCCTTCTGCATCTTGATTTCCTGCAAACAGATGATGTCCGCGTCCAGCTGCGCCATGCTTTCATAAAAGCCCTTGCCGATCACCGCGCGCAATCCGTTCACATTCCAGGAAACCATTTTCATAAAACGTAACATCCTCCTGCTGTAAACTGCACCATTGGTGCAGTATAATTATAGCATAGATTGGCGTAGTTTTCCACTACTTTTTTGGAGGGATACAAATGCTTTCACTTGCAGAAAAATTGCAGCTTGCGGAGCGCGCCGCGCGCACATCGGGCGAAATGCTGCTCGCGCATCCACACACACCGGCGCGCCATAAGGCCGAAAATGATTTTGTCACCGAAATGGATATCAAGAGCGAAGAACTGATTCGTTCGATTCTGTTATCCGAATGTCCGGAGGACAGCTTTCTGGGCGAAGAAGAGGGCGAGCAGGGACATTGCCGCGGCCGCTGGATCGTAGATCCCATCGATGGCACGGCGAACTTCTTCAAGGGCTTCCCCACCTATACGATCTCCATCGCCTACGAGCTGGACGGCGATATCAAGCTGGGCTGCGTGTTCTGCCCCTATACGAATGAAATGTGGACGGGGCTTGCCGGCGGCGGCGCATACTTAAACGGAAAGCCCATTCACGTATCGGATGAATCCGTTCCGCGTAATTCGTTTCTGCACATTTCCTTCTGCCACCGCGTGGATTGGGCGAACGATTATGTGATGGCGCGGCTGCACGCCGTGACCCGCGCCTACAGCGATCTGCGCAGAACCGCATCGGCGGCGTATGATCTGTGCAGCGTCGCTACCGGCCGCGCCGAGGGATTTTTTGAACTGTGTATTCACAATTACGATATCGCGGCGGGCGTGATCATCCTGCGCGAAGCGGGCGGCGTGGTTACCGGCTGGCGCGATGGCGAAGATGCGCTGATTACCGGAAACGTGCTGGCGACCAACGGCAAAATTCATGAACATCTGCGCGGGATTTTGCTGTCCGGCGATCATTCTTCGCTTGACAAGCACATGCCGCTGTGCTAAAATCAGGTTGCATTGAACGGGAATAGTAGGTTCCAAGCCGCCCAAGAGAGCGTTCGTCACGGGCTGAGAGCGAACGCGGCTGGGATGGAATCGAATGTGCGCCCGCGAGCATTTTTCCGTAATGGAAAACGGATCCGGTCCGTTATCGCCGAGGATGAGTTTTTACAGAGTGGAACCGCGGCCACGCCTCTGTTGGGAGGTGTGGCCGCGTTATTTTGAATCGGGAGGGATTCATCATGAAAACGATGTACGTATACAACACGCTGACCCGCAAAAAGGAACCCATGATCCCCGTGCACGAGGGCAAGGTGGGCATTTACGCCTGCGGCCCCACGGTGTACAACTATTTCCACATCGGCAACGCGCGCCCGTTCGTGATCTTCGATACGCTGCGCCGCTTCCTTACGCATCTGGGCTACGAAGTGAAGTTCGTGCAGAATTTTACCGATATCGATGATAAGATGATCCGCCGCGCCAACGAAGAAAACACCACCGTAGAAGCGATCGCGGAGCGCTACATTGCCGAATACTTCAAGGATGCCGCCGCGCTGGGCGTAAAGCCCGCGGACGTGCACCCGCGCGCCACGAAGCACATCGGCGAAATCATCGGCCTGATCAAAAAGCTGGAAGCCAAGGGGCTGGCGTATCCCACCGACAACGGCGATGTATATTTCGATACGCAGGCGTACCGCGCCAATTACGGCAAGCTGATCGGTCAGAATCTGGATGATCTGGAATCCGGCGCGCGCATCGAAATGGGCGATATCAAGCGCCATCCGATGGATTTCGCCCTGTGGAAGGGACAGAAGCCCGGCGAGCCCGCGTGGAAATCCCCGTGGGGCATGGGTCGCCCCGGCTGGCACATCGAATGCTCCGCGATGAGCATGAAGTATCTGGGCGAAACCTTTGATATTCACTGCGGCGGCGTGGATCTGATCTTCCCCCACCACGAAAATGAAATCGCGCAGTCCGAAGGCGCAACCGGCAAACCGTTTGCGAAGTACTGGATGCACAACGGCCACATCAATGTGGACAATAAGAAGATGAGCAAATCCGCGGGCAATTTCTTCACCGTGCGCGATATTGCGAAGGAATATGATCTGGAAGCCGTGCGCATGTTCCTGCTGTCCGCGCAGTACAGAAGCCCGATCAACTTCAGCCGCGATCTGATCATGGCGGCGAAGAATTCGCTGGATCGCATGTACACCGCGCGCAACAACGCGCTGTTCATGCTGGGGAGCGCGCCGGAGCGCGAAATGAACGAAAATGAAATCGCCTTCATCGAACGCGCGAAGCAGTACGTCGATAAATTTGACGATGCGATGTGCGATGATCTGAACACCGCGGACGCGCTGGGCGTGGTATTTGAATATGTGCGCGAAATGAACACCATGTTTACCGACGCGAACGCGCCCTGCAAGGCAGTGCTGGAGGAAGGACTGCATCAGCTGTCCACCATGACCGACGTACTGGGGCTGCTTTCGAAGGAATACGATGCGACGCCCGAAGATATCAAGGCGCTGGTGCAGGCGCGCGTGGAAGCCAAGAAGGCAAAGAACTTTGCCGAGGCCGACCGCATCCGCGCCGAGGTGCTGGAAAAGGGCTACGTGATCGAAGATACCGCCAAAGGCCCGAAGGTTCGCAAGGCGTAAGCCATAGACGAATCAAGGGACGGAGCAATTCATCGCTCCGTCCCCATTTTAGTTTCACCATTATTCGCCGTAGATTGTATTGAGCTGCTCTCCCAGCGCTTCGGCGGTGATTTCGACGTTCAGATAGGCGTTGATCGCGTCGGTTCGGCGATTTCGCGCTGCATAACGCATATCAAATATCCAGACATCGCCCGCGGCGTATCTGCAATCCATGATTTGCGCCGTGGTCACCATTCCGCCGGTGAAAGCGGCAAGCTCCGCCGCCGGCGTTTCAAAATCATAGCGCAGGCGATCGAATTTGTAGTTATCATTCGTTTGAATTGCGGCGCGCAGGTAATCATACGCCGCCTGTTCCGAATCGGTGTCGGGATTTATGCGCACGATATTGCAACTTGCACGGCTGACCGGCGTATCCTCCGCATGAATCTTCAGCGTGCGTTCATCGCAGAAGTCGAACCGGTACAGCGGATCATAATCCCCGCCGCCGGACAAACTGATCAGCGGCTGTTCCTCCATGCTCCAGCCTTCGTATTCGCTGTATTTCAGCGCGTCAAAATCGATATCCGCATAGGCGGTCAGCGCGCTTCTGAAATCCGCGCCGCCGAAATCCATATCCATGCCGCGTGATTTCCAGCTGCGGGCAAATCCGTCCGCCAGAAGTGCCAGAAGTCCCTGCCGCATGTTCGGATGGGGCGCGCAGATTTCAAATTCCGCTGCTTCCGCGCTGTGTGAAAATGCGCCCAGCTTTTCCAGCAGCTCCAGCCATGTTTCGGGATAATCACCGAGGTTCGCCCGATCCCAGTTGATCGGGCTGATCGCCACATCGGAATAGATGGTCAATCCGCATGGAATGCCGATATACGCGCCATCCTTCGTAACATAGTTCCGCACGCCTTCGGGCATTACGTCGATCTCGGCGCGCAGCGCTTCATCCGCGATGGGCATTCCCCAGCCCGCGTCTTTCAGGGCTGCGTCCGCTTCGCTATCAAGCGCTGCGATATCTGCCTCCGCTTCGCCGGAAATCAGCTGCTGTGCGTACAGCGCGGGCGTATCCGCATTCGAGCCTTCCGCGTAGAGCGCCTGCAGCGCGGGATCCTCCGTCAAGGTAAGCGTTGGATTCTGTGCGCGCACGTCCACGCTTAAATACGTATCGATTCCCTTGCCCACGATCAGCTCCGTTACATCGCCGGGCGCTGCATCGAGATCGAACACCTCGCAATACGTCCCGCTTGCTTCGATGATCACATAGCTGTTCTGACCGATCAGCGCGCCGCGCCCGCCGGTTCCGCCGGTGATCGCCGCGCGGCGGGCATTCGCGATATCAAAATGCGCGGCCGCGTATGCGGCGCTGTCCAGCTGATAGTACAGCGTATCGGTTTCGGAATCATAGGCATAGCTGTTCGGATGCTGTTCGGGATCAAATTCCGCCATCCTCGTATAGCTGTCATCCGCTTCGATGCGATAAATGCGCGCGGGATTTTTTACGGCGACATACGCCGCGCCATCGCCGAACAGCCGGTAGCATAGATCGATCGCGTCGCCCGTGGGCGATTGCACTTCCGTAAGCGCATAATTTGAAAGATCGATGCGGAACAGCCGTTCGCTGTAGTATTTTCCGCCAAATCCGAAATAGCCGTCGGGACTCGTACTGCAGGTCGTGGTAAAATAGACACTTCCGTTGCCGGACGTGATCTGATCCAGACGGCAGTTCTTTGCGTCTTTCACAAACAGCATATCGCAGTCCAGCGCGGCGAGCGGCTCCACGGTAAACGTTCCATCCTGCGAAAGCTGAATGCGCCCAAGGCCGATCGCATCAAAATACCCCCACGATGTTTTGTATGCGCCCGTATCGCCGCCTTCGACCACATCCTCATCCATGAAAAAGCCCTCCTCGAAAAAGCCCTCGTCGTAGAGCGCATAGATCATTCCGTCGGTCACTTCAATGTTCATCAGTCTGCGCGCGCCCCTGTCCTTCCAGGTATAGCGCACCGGCTCCGCTTCTGTGCCTTCGCGAAGCGACAGCGCCTCATGATTTTCCACCAGCAGCAGCCGATCCTCATAAACCGTGCCATCGGTAATTTCGGCAGGAACGGGATCGGTAAAGAACCCATCATCCACCTCCGTTCCCGTCAGCACGCCTGCCGCCCACGTGCGTACATCCTGCGAAAGCGCAAGCGCCATGCCCGTACCGATGGCAATAAGCACAACGATACAGGCAGCCGCGCGCAGCGCCCGCGGAAACGAATGCGAAAGCGCCGATTTCGTCCGTTCCCTGCGCATTCTGTGGGAAAGCTTCTTTTCAAATTGCCGCATATTCGGCGCATCAAAAACATTCTGAATCTCTTTGCGCATCATGTTCATTTCCTCCTGTTCGATCTGTTGAAAAGCGAGGTTGAGCAGCGAGGTCAGATTTTCTTCCGCCAGCGCTTCCGCGCTGTGATCCGGTATGTATGCGTTCCGCTTCATTGTGCACCCTCCTTCTTCAGAAGCTGAAGTACCCTTTTTCGCGCCCGACTCAGCGTTGATCGGACGGTATCCGCCTGAATTCCCAGCAGCACGCCGATCTGCGCATCATCCATGCGTTCATAATACTTCATGCGAAGCGCCAGATAATCCCGCTCCGGCAGACTTTTCAGCGCCCGTACCAGCGCCTGCACCTGCTCGCGATACAGGATGGATGCATCCACGGGTTCGCCGTCGTCCGGCAGCGTGCGCAGGTATTCCTCCGCATCGCCTGCATATCGTTTTCCTTCCCTTCGCAGCTGACCTACGGCCTCATTGCGCACGCAGGTGAGCAGATACGATTTCACAGAAGATGCATTGCAGGCGCGCAGCAGATCGATTCGATCGATCAGGCGCAGCATGACCGCCTGCACCGCGTCCTCCGCACGCGCGTGATTTTTCAATATCCCCTTCGCCCTGTACAGCATGATTCCGTAATTCTGTTCATACAGGCGTTCGATAAATTGCCGGTCGCTTTCATTTTCAATCGCCAGTATCGCAGATATCAGCATACGCACCGCTCCTTTCCGCCTCTATAAGATAAGATGCTTCCGCACCCGAAGTGCAGCAGAGTTTATCTATAAAAATTTGCAATGGGGACGGCGCGGCAAATGCCATCCCCATTGCGTTTCCATGTTTCGCAATCAGAAATTGAATTCGGAACCCCAGTCAAAATCGCCGCTTGGCTCGTAGGATTTTGGCCAGTGCGCACACCATTGCGGCGTAGACGGACTTTCGATTCGATCGATGCTCGGCGTATACGGCTTGATATCCAGCACCGCACTTCCATCGCATGCATCGATGTAATACGCGCCGATCGCCGCGGACGCTTCATCCACATATGCGATTTCCACGCTGGTTACCGCGATTGGATTCGGGCGCCTGGAAGAGCGCGTCGCAAACACGCCCATTTCCTCCGGCCACTTCACATACGGCTTGCGTTCAATGCGCGTGCTTCGATCCCGCGCGTTATCGCAGCCGTCCATCCACCAGAGTATCAGCGCATGGCTATAGCCCTCCAGCTCCTTCAGTCCGGCGGCGTATTCGTTTTGCAATACGATTCTTGTATTGCCATCTGCATTTTCAATTTTTCCGATGGGAAATACCTGGATTGCGTTCATATTGAACCTCCTGAAATATTCTCATCGAGCGCTCGATACCCTTATTGTAGCCATTGTTTGGGATACTTCAATCCCTCTTTGAAAATCTCAACGATTTATAAATCCAGCGCCGGAAGCAATGCATCTTCGATAAAATCCACGCGATCGAACACGGCGGGTTTAAAATACGATGCGACCGCCGCGACAACGTTCTTCTGTGGATTTATGTAGATCACATTGCCGCTGTTGCCGATGGCGGCATAGATATTCCGATCCGGATGAATGATCCACCAGAGATAGCCGTAGGACATCCCGCGAAACCAATCGTTTTCCACCGTGCGCGGCGCAGTCATTTCCGCCATCCATGCTTCGGATACGATGCGCTGTCCGGCATAGGCGCCGTTTTGCAGACAGAGCAGCCCGATCTTCGCCATATCCGCGGCGCTCATACACAGCCCGTAGCCGGGCGTGCCCAGCCCCTGCGGATCGGCAAACCAGATATTGCCCTTCGGCTGGCAATCGACAGTAAAATGCCTATGCTCCTGCACCGTATGCGCAAAATAGTTTTCGTGATCCGGAATGCCCAGCGGACGAAACAGCGCCTGATTGGCGAAATCCACGGTTTTCATGCCGGTCGCGCGCGCCAGAATGCCGGACAGGATGTACAGGCATACGGTGCGATAATCGAAATTACCGTCAATTCCGCGCCTGCCGCCGAGAAAATCCAGCGAAGCGTTCGTCCAGTTTTCGCTGGAACAGACCTTCGTCCACGGATCGCCCTTTCCCTTGTAGGGCGCGCGCATGGTCAGAAGGTGTTTGATCGTTACATTCTGGATCGTCTTTTCCCCGCGCTTTACGGCATATTCCGGAAAATAGGAAAGCACGCGATCATCAATGCTTTGGATCATGCCGCGATCGATCGCAATTCCCGTGAGCAGCGCCATCACACTCTTGGTGGCGGACATGATGTGCGCACAATCCGTTTTGCGATAGCCGTTCCATTCCGCGGAGTAGACCTCGCTTCCATTTTGAATTACTGCGATCTGGCAGATATTCGGCTGCTGGTTCTGAATACAGGCGTACAATTCTTCACGTTTCATGGGGTGATTTTCCTCCGGTTCAAATCTTTCGCATCATTGTAGCATGATTAAAAATGATTTTCCAGCCCTATAAAAACGAAAATTTGCCGTCCGGCTGCAATGAACCGGACGGCAATGCCTGCTTATATTCAGGAAGCCTTTTTACGGTTGGAGTAGGTAACCACCGCGCGCTGAATGCAGATGAACAGCAGCAGCAGCGCACCGGTCGCGATCTTGCCCCACCAGGAATTCAGATTGCCCGCGAAGGTAATCAGCGCGGGGATTACAGATTTGAGCAGCACGCCAAACATCGTGCCCACCATGTAGCCCACGCCGCCGGTAAGCAGCGTTCCGCCGATAACGGCGCAGGAGATGACCTCCAGTTCGCCGCCCTGCAGCGCCATATTCCAGCCGGATTTTACCACCAGCACGTAGGCGATGCCCGCGATTACGGAGCAGAAGCCGTTGAACGCGTACACGATCACCTTCGTTTTGCCGACCGGCAGACCCATCAGCCTGGCGGACTGTTCATTACCGCCGATGGCATATACGTTTCTGCCGAAGCGGGTCTTCTGCATGATGATCGTACCGATGATGATCATCGCGAGGAATACCAGAACGTTCAGGTTCAAAAACGCGATGGGTTTGATCTTCACCCATTCCCCATCCACCAGATGCTTGAAATAAATCTTGAAGCCCGCGAGGCTGTCGATCATCGGATGCGATACGGAGATGGATTCGCGGCTGATCAGCGAACATACGCCGCGCGCGAGGAAGTTTCCGGTCAGCGTCGTGATGAACGGCGGTACGTTCAGGTAATGGATCGTCGCGCCCTGTAGCGCGCCCAGACCCACGCCCATCACGAGCGAAGCCAGCATACAGATGATGGGATGAATGCCCAGCACGGTGCTGCCATAGGCGATGAACATGCCGGTCAGACACGCGATCGAAGCGACGGACAGATCGATGCCGCCGGTGATCAGCACCATCGTCATACCCACGGCGGATATGCCGTAATAGGCGTTATCCACGAACATATTAACGAACGTGCGCAGCGTTGTAAAGCCCACGCCGCCGAACATGATCGCGCCGAAGATATAGATGATCAGAAAGATGCCGACGGTGGCGTACACCATGATGTACTTGGGGTTGAGCAGCCTGCCGATCAGGGATTGGCGGGGCGTAATTTTACGATCAGACATATTATGCGCCCCCTTTCGCCGCTATGCGGCTCGTTTCACGCATCTTTGCACGCTTTGCCATCCAGTTGCGCACCGGTTCGGATTGCAGTACGATGACCACCGCGATGATCAGCGCCTTGAACGCCATCGTCGCTTCCGACGCAATGCCGAAGTAATAAACGAACGTTACGATCGTTCGGATGATGATCGAACCGATCACCGTGCCCGCCAGCGAGAATTTACCGCCGGACATGCTGGTGCCGCCGATAACCACCGCCAGAATCGCATCCGTTTCATAGTTGATGCCCGCATTGTTGGAATCGTTGGACATGATGCGGCTGGAATAGATCAGACCCGCAATGCCGGAGAGCAGACCCGTGAGCGCGAATACGATGAAGATAACGCGCTTTGCATTGATGCCGGACAATCTGGACGCTTCGCGGTTGATGCCGACGGATTCAACAAACGTGCCGAACGCCGTTTTGCGAACGAAGATCGCCACCGCCGCCACGACCACCGCCGATATCACAATCGGCGTGGGCAGCCACAGGCACGATCCCTGCCCGATCCAGCGGAAGGGCGAATAGAGCGTGGTAAACTGCTTGCCATCGGTCAGAATCTGCGCCACGCCGCGGCCGCAGACCATCAGAATCAGCGTCGCGATAATCGGCTGCAGACCCAGCTGGCCAACCATAAAACCGTTGAACAGGCCCATCAACAGGCATACCGCCAGCGGCACCAGAATGACGATGACGAACGGATACACCGTGTAATCGCCCGGCGTGGTATAGAGCGGATTGGTGGGATCCCAGCGCATAAACTTCAGCGCGAACGCGCCCGATACCGCCACCAGCGCGCCGACGGACAAATCCGTGCCGCCCAGCGCGATGACCAGCGTCATGCCCATGGCGATGATCGTGATTTCCGCCGAACGATTCAGAATATCGATCAGGCTACCGTACAGCATGCCAGTGCTGGGCTGATAGCTGATTTTAAAGAATTCGGGGCGCACGATCAGGCACACCAGCAGAATCAGCATTTCCGCGATCACCGCCCAGGTGATCTTGGATCGCATCAGCTGCGAAAAATCTATTTTCTTTCGTTTCACGCCTCGTCACCCCCTGCCTTCGTACCCTCTGCGATCACATTCAAGATCATCTGCTGGGTGCAGTTTTCGCCGTCCAGCTCCGCGACCTTCTTCCGATCGCGCATAACCTCGATGCGGTTCGAACAGCGAATGATTTCATCCAGTTCGGACGATATGAAGATGACCGATACGCCGTCGTTGCACATTTCCAGCATCAGGCGCTGAATTTCCGCCTTTGCGCCGACGTCGATACCGCGCGTGGGCTCATCCAGAATCAGCACATCGGGATGGGTCGCCATCCAGCGCGCCAGAATTACCTTCTGCTGGTTGCCGCCGGAAAGCTCGCCGATTTTCTTTTCCGCATCCGGCGTGGCGATGGAGAGCGCCTTGATGTATTTATCCGCCAGCGCGTTCTGCTCCGCGCGGGAGATGGGATGCATAAATCCCCGCCGCGCCTGAATCGCCAGCATGATGTTTTCTCGAATGGACAAATCGGCGATGATGCCATCGCGCTTTCGATCCTCCGGACAGAAGGCGATGCCGTTCATCATGGCGTTGTAGGGCTGCTTGACTTCAACCGTTTTGCCCTTTACCTTCATTTCGCCCTTGACGGGCTTCTTCGCGCCAAAGATCATTTCCGCCGTTTCCGTGCGGCCGGAGCCAAGCAGACCCGCAAAGCCCATCAATTCGCCCTCCTTCAGCGAAAGCGAAATATCCTCCACCGATCCCGGAATGCCCAGATGGCTCGCCGTGAGCATATACTCCGCATCCGGACGTACATCGGCGCGCTTCAGATTGAAGATCACATCCATATCCTTGCCGATCATCTTCGTGACCAGCTCCAGCTTGGTGATTTCATCAATGCCGTAGGTGCCGATCAGCTGGCCGTTGCGCAATATCGTCATGCGATCCGAAATGGCGTACACCTGATCCAGAAAATGGGTAATAAAGATGATGCCCATGCCCGCGCTCTTCAAATCTCGCACCACATCGAACAGCAGCTGCACTTCATTATCGTCCAGCGAGGACGTAGGCTCATCCAAAATCAGGATCTTCGCCTGTATATCCACGGCGCGGGCGATCGCCACCATTTGCTGAATCGCCGTAGAATAATATGAAAGCGGACGCGTAACATCGATGTTCAGATGGAATCTGGCCATCAATTCCTTTGCGCGCCTATTGATTTCCTTCCAATTGATCTGATGATGCTTCATGGGCTGTCTGCCCACAAAGATATTTTCCGCTACCGTAAGATTCGGGCAGAGGTTGACCTCCTGATATACGGTAGAAATGCCCATATCGATGGCCGCCTGCGGATTGACCGGCGTAATTTCCCTGTCATCGAGCAGAATCGTGCCCGCATCCTTGTGATGCACGCCCGTAAGACACTTAATCAGCGTGGATTTTCCCGCACCGTTTTCTCCCAGCAAGGCATGAACTTCGCCCTCGCGCAGGCTGAAATCCACCTTGTCCAGAGCCTTTACGCCGGGAAACTGAATTTCAATGCCCCGCATTTCCAAGATGCATTTGTCCGGCAAAAGTATCACTCCCCTGTATATGATCAATGATCAACATGGCAACGCGGGGCGGACGAAACCGCCCGCCCCGCCGCTCCGCCGCGATGCGGCATGAGCGTTATTTGCGTGTATTAGTATACGCGCTGGTCGATGACGTCCGCCGCCAGAACGGAGGTGGTGCCTTCAACTTCGATGCCGCCTACACAGTCGAACACGCCTTCGGAAGGATGGATAACCGTCTTATCGAAGGTTTCGCCCGCTTCCAGCGCTTCGATGGTGGGCACTACGAAATCCGCGTACAGGGGGGTGCATTCCACGGTGGCGTTCATTTCGCCCGCAACGATGGATTCGAACGCAGCCTTAACGGAGTCGCAGCCAACGATGATGATGTCCTTGCCCGGAACCTTGCCGGCGGCCTTGATGGCGTCGATCGCGCCCAGCGCCATATCGTCGTTCTGAGCGATCAGAACATCGATCTTATCTACGGACTTCAGCCAGCTCTCCATCAGCGCCTGACCTTCGGCGCGGGTGAAGTTGCCGCTGGACTGTGCGACGACCTTCATGTTCGGATAATCCGCCAGCGCCGCCAGATTGCCTTCGGTACGGCCAACCTGCGCGTCGGAACCGGTGGTGCCTTCCATGATGGCAACGGCGATTTCTTCTTCACCGCGGCCGATGCTCTTCATGTATTCGCCCGCCCACTGAATCTGACGACGGCCTTCCAGCGGGAAGTCTCCGCCGAAAGCGGCTACGTAATCGATCTTATCTGCGCAGTCCGGAATGCGGTCCAGCAGCAGCAGCGGGATTTCCGCTTCGTTTACTTCCGCCAGCACTTCATCCCAGCCGGTGGATACAACGCCGGTGAACAGGATGTAGTCAACGCCCTGGGTGATGAAGTTGCGCAGCGCCTTGATCTGGTTTTCCTGCTTCTGCTGACCATCATCGTAGATCAGCTCCCAGCCTTCGTGGGCTTCGATTGCAGAGCATACGTTATCGGTGTTCGCGGTACGCCAGTCGGATTCCTGACCGATCTGAGAGAACGCGATCTTCAGCGCGAATGCATTGCCGCATACGCCCAGCGCCAGTACCAGCGCCAGTACCAGAACCAACAGTTTCTTCATGAGTTTACTCCTCCTATCCTATTTGGGCTTTCCGCCCTCTGATTGCATTATATCTGATTTTACATTCCACATAAACACAATTCATTCTTTTTGATGTTCATTTTTTACCTGAATTGCCGCGCACACAGGCAAGCTATGTGCGCGGCAAGGCGTATATTCGTGAAATTGTTGTGTTTTCTTCCTGAATATTTATATTATTTTCGGTCGGACGATACGCCGATCTTATCATCCTTGCGGAAATCGCGCGGCGAAAGACCGGTATTCTTTTTAAACAGGTAGCTGAAGTAGTGCGGATCATTGTATCCCACGGCATACGCCACATCGCCCGTGCGCATGGTTTTATCCGTCAAAAGCTCCTTCGCGCGCTGCATGCGCACCTGCGTGAGGTATTCCGTAAACGTTACGCCCATTTCCTGCGAAAACACGGTGCAGAAATGGTTGTTGGAAAGCGCGACGTGCGAAGCCACATCGTGCAGCGTAAGGTTTGAATCGGAAAAATGCTCCTCGATGTACGCCCGCGCCACGCGCAGCACGCTTCCGTAGCGCGCGGAGCCCTGCATATCGCGAAATACCAGCGCGCGGCGGAGCATATCGCCGCACACGGGCAGCAGTTCTTCGATGGTCAAAAGGGCGTTCTTCGATCGGGACGCGGCGGGAATGACCGCATCCGGATCACCGCCGTTTTCGCGGATGATGTGCGCCGCTGCGAGCATCATTTCCACGTAGAAATAATTCGCCATCATGGCGGACTGCGAAGCCGCGCCGTCCAGCCCATCCACGTATTCCTGCAATATGCGCTCCACATCCACCGCGGTTGCGTACTTCAGCCGTTCCGTGAGCGGCGATGCGTCCATGCCGGAGAGCGGAATTACCGCGTCCTCCGAAACATCCTGCCAGCCCATAATTCTGTGCTGATCGTTTTCCGCGTTGGTGGATAACATATGATCCAATATGCGCCGCGCATCGCGCAGCGATTTCGGGATATCGCGGAGCGATTCCGTATCCGCGCCGATCGCCACCAGCAGGCGCACATCGGTGCTTCGTTCCACATCGTATTCCGCCGCCTGCGCAAGCCCGTAGGCGCGCTCCTCCAGATCGCTGGCACTGTCGCCCATCACCAGAAAGGAAAATCCGCCGTATTCGCGGCACAGATAGGCGGTTCCGCCGCTGCCCTCGGACAGGCGTTCCAGCACGCCTTGCGCGGCGATCATGTTTTCCTCGGAATCCGGTTCGGGCACCGGGCGCAGCAGCATCACCAGATACCGCTTCGCCAGCAGGTTCATCTGAATGCTTCGGGCGTTTTGCAATATGCGTTCGCTGTTTGCGCCGCTGTACAAATCGGTGAGCAGCTTTTCCCGAAGCAGCCTTCCGGTGTTTAACATCTGTTCGCGGTACGCCTGCATGCTGGCGCGCTGGCGCTTATCCTCCTGAATGCGCGCGACGATGCGATCCAGCACGGCGCGCAGCTCCTGCCCGCTGACGGGCTTGAGCAGATATTCCTTCACGCCCAGCGATATCGCCTCGCGCGCATACTGAAAATCATCATAGCCGGACAGGATGATGATGTACACCCACGGCATGCTCTGCGATACCCTGCGGCACAGCTCCAGCCCATCCATGAACGGCATACGGATATCGGTAATCAGGATATCCGGCTTTTCATCCTGAATCATGCTCAGCGCGATTTCCCCATCCAGCGCTTCGCCCACCAGCCGAAATTCGGTTTCCTCCCACGGAAAATTGGATCGTATGCCCTCGCGCACGACGATTTCATCATCCACCAGAAATACCTTGTACATCTTCAGCAGCTCCTCATGGGCACCCTGAGCGTAATACAGGTGCCGATTCCTTCTTCGCTGTCAATCCAAATGCCCTGCGGCTGATTGTAATACAGCTGGATTCGCTTATTTACGTTAAACAGGCCGTAGCCCATCTCGCCGGGTTTTTCGGCGCGCAGGCTCATGCGCACCTGGCTGAGCCGCTCCGGCGTCATGCCCGCACCGTTGTCCCGCACCGTGAGCACGATGCGCTCGCCCTCGCGGAAGCCGTTTACGCGGATCATGCCGCGCCCGCGGCGGTGCTTGATGCCGTGGTACAGCGCGTTTTCCACCAGCGGCTGCAGCATCAGCTTCAGCACACTCGCGTTGTATAATTCCTCCGGTATATCGATTTCAAAATCCAGTATATCGCGGTATCGGATCTTCTGAATCGTAAGATAACCCGTCAGATGCTTGATTTCATCCGCCAGCGTAATAAAATCGCGCCCCTGCGACAGCGATATCCGGAAAAAATCCGAAAGCGCGCTGGTAATATGAATGACTTCCTTGTTGGAACCGGCCTCCGCCAGCCATACGATCGCATCGAGCGTGTTGTACAGAAAATGTGGGTTGATCTGCGCCTGCAGCGTGCGCAGCTCGCTCTTTTTCAGATTTTCCTGTTCACGCCGGTTTTCATCGATCAGATTCTGCAGTCTGCCCGCCATGCTGTTGAGCGATTTCGTCAGTTCGTGCAGCTCGGTTACGGATGTATCCGGCGCGCGCGCCTGCAAATCGCCGCTCGCAATGGCGGCGGCAAAGGTTTCCAGCCGATCAATCGGCGTATGAATGAACCGCTGCAGCGATCGCTGCACCAACGTTACGAAAATCAGCGTACACAAAAGCAGCGCAAACAGCACCCACATCACATATTTCAGCGTGGTTTGCAGCCGCTGCGAAACCTGCGCGGCGGCGCGGATTTCGTTATCGGCGTATTCCGACAGCATATCGCCCACCAGCGAAGATACGTTTCGCACCTCCTCCAGCAGCTGTTCACTTTCGGTAATCGGCTGTTCCGTGCGAATCATTTCGCCCATGCGATCGATATAATTCACCAGCGTATCCATCGTGCGCCGCGCGACCGTCAGCGTGATCTGGTTTTGCGGATCGGCGGTTTTCGCCAGCGCTTCGATTTCAGAATTCACATGATCGATCATTTGATACTGATCCGCGCCATCGAAGCTTTTGTGTCCGGCGACCACGTACCACATTTCATCGCCGATCTGGGTCTGCACCAGCGGCTTGAGCGAGGATACGCGCTCCACCTGATGAATTACATCCGAATAAGCGTTGGTATAGCGCAGCATCATCACGAGGATCACCACCGATGGGATCAGCAGAATCGCGATCAGCATGGTAAACGCCGTCTTTAACCGGCGAGATATGCTCTCGCGGCGATTGATCCTGCGCAGGCATTTCGGTTTGCGCTCCATAATCAATATCCTCTGGGCGGCAGATCATCCAAATCCGTATCGAATTCGGAAAATACCTGCTCTTCATTGTAGGTATAGCGCGGGATTTCCTCCCCTGCCGCCAGCTTTTTGGCAAGCTCCATCACGGTATCGCCAAACTGCGGTTCGCATTCCACGACGCAATTGATCTTCCCTTCCTTCAGAAGATCAACCGCCTCCTGCTGCCCATCCACGGTGATGATGATGATATCCTGCCCCGGACGGATGCCCGCATCCTCCAGCGCGGAAATCGCGCCCAGCGTCATCGCGTCGTTATGCGAATACAGCACATCGATCCGATCGTGCTTTTTCAACAGTTCCTTCATGCATTCGCGGCCCTTCGTGAGCAGGAAATCGCCCGAAACCGAATCGATCAGATGCAGCTGCGGCGCATCGGCAATCGCATCGCGGAAGCCCTGCGCGCGCTGAAGCATCGGCGAAGAATCGATCGTGCCGGAAAGCTCCACGATGTTCAGATCGCCCATGCCCTCCGATTTTTTCAGCAGGAATTCACCGGCCTTCACGCCCTCCTGATAAAAATCGGAGCCGACGAAGCCCGCCCAGAGCGATTCATCCTCGGTAGAAATCATTCGATCGGAGGTCAGCACGGGAATGCCCGCGTCCTTCGCTTCCTGAAGCACGTTGTCCCAGCCCGTTTCGATGATCGGCGAAAACGCGATCACATCCACCTGATAAGCGATGAAGGATCGAATCGCCTTGATCTGGCGATCCTGCTTCTGTTCGGCGTTATCATACATCAATGAAACGCCCGCGCGATCCGCCGCCGCTTTGATGGATTCGGAATTGGCAAGCCGCCACGCGCTTTCCCAGCCCAGCTGCGAAAAGCCCAGCAGCACCGCATCGGACGAAGGCGCTTTTTGTTCGCTCTCCTCCGTTTCTGCTTTGGGGTTCGGCCTCGCCGCGCATCCCGTAAGCGCAAGGCAAAGGATCGCAAGCAGCGCAAGCAGCCGCTTCATCATTCGCCCACCTCCCGCGACAATATCATATTAACAATATTATACCTTCGTTTCGAATAAAAATAAATAGAAAAATTTCATTGAAGACGTGGAATTCTTCTGCGTTACCGTTTACGCACCCGATAAAAACATTATTTTCCCGTGTAGACGGGCTTCGGCATGGTTACGATTTCGCATTTATCCTTCGCCATTTTCAGATCGCCCATCAGTGTGCCGGGCACGATCGCCCGCGCACCGAAGCGGTTGCGGATAGAATCGATGGTTTCATCCAGCCGGCGGCGGCGTTCGCGCGCCAAATGATCGCCGAACATATCCATCTGAACTTCATCGCGCCCGCCCTCCAGATGTACCGCCGTGATCGTCAGCGCGCGCACCGGCTTATTCCACGGATAGCACAGGCGAAACCTTTCAAACGCTGCCTGCGCCAGCACCAGCGGGCTTTGCGTAACGTAATCCAGATCCACGTTGTACTGAAGCAGCATCAGATCTTTATCCTTGACGAACAGGCTGACCCCGCGCGCGGTCAGTTTGTTTTTGATCAGGCGATGGCTCACATCCTGCGCCAGTTCGTAAATCACGCGCCAAACCTCACATTCATGCGTTAAATCCACAACGCAGGTCGCGCCGTGCCCCACGGATTTGATCGGCGCGACGAATTCGCACGGCATCACCGGCAGGTTGTCCGTTCCGTTGGCGAATTCCCAGATCTGCTGCCCGTGCACGCCGAAGCGCTTGCGCAGCCATTCCGGATCCTGCCGCGCCAGTTCGCCGATAGTATGAATGTTCATGCTGTACAGCTTGCGCCGCGTGCGCGGCCCCACCGTGAGCAATTCCCCCACATCCAGCGGCCACGCGCGGGCGCGAAAGCTTTCCTGATCCAGAAGCGTTATCCTGTCCGGCTTTTTCATATCGCTGCCGAGCTTTGCGAGAATCTTGCTGAAGGATACGCCGATGGATACGGTAATCCCGATTTCCCGCTTTACGCGCGCGCGAATCTGTTCCGCGACCTCCAGCGCCGTTTTGGAGCCATCCGCGCAATAGGGCAGCGAAAGCCAGCATTCGTCCATGCCGAACGGCTCCACCGAATCCGTATAATCGCGATAAATTCTGCGCACCATCGCCGCGTATTTCAGATACAATTCATAGTGCGGCGGCACCTGAATCAGATCCGGACACGCTCTGCGCGCCTGCCAGTTCGCCATGCCCGTCTTTACCCCCATCCGCTTGGCGGGATAGGACGCCGTAAGCACGATTCCATGCCGATTTTCCGTGCTGCCGCATACGGCGATCGCCTTGCCGCGCAATTCTGGATGTTCGTTCATTTCAACGGACGCATAAAAACAGTTTAAATCCGAATGCAGTATCATTTCGCCGCGCATGGTGCACACATCCTTCGCCGAACTTGTATAATTATCTCATCGAGATAATTATATCGTATATTATTTATCCTGTCAAGATTTCTCATAAATTTCCATCTGCGGAACCAAACGGCGCTTTTTTCCGTCTTATAGAAAAAACACGCTGGAGGTAAAAAATGGCAGGCAAGGAAAAATGCCGCATGCTGCGGGATATCCGCAGGCAGATCGCGGAATGCAACGATATTGAACTGATCACGAAGGAATGCACCTATCAGGGCACATGCAGGGGCACCTGCCCGAAGTGCGAACAGGAGGTTCGCTACCTGGAGGAACAGCTGGCGATGCGCAGAAGCGCGGGCATGCGCATCGCGCTGGCGGGCGTATCGATCGGTGCGATGCTGGCGCTGTCCGGATGCAGCGCAATCGACAGAGCGATCGACGCGCTGCCCAATCGCGCTGCCGGCACGCCGGAGCCGATCGTGGTTCTGGATGGCGAAGTGGCGGCGGAGGACATCACCCTGGCCAATACGAACGCGCCCGAGGCGGAAAGCGATGCATAATTCCCTGTTTCCGCTGTTCGGCTTATCCCGCCTGCGCATGCAGACGGACGGGGCGGGCGTTACCACGCTGGTCGCCGCGCAGGGCTGCCCGCTCCGCTGCCGCATGTGCATCAATCCGCTGGCGCTGAATGAAAACGCGCGGGCGGAAATGGTTTCGCCGGAGGAGCTCTACGATCGCGTTAAAATCGATGATCTGTACTTTCAGGCGACGGGCGGCGGCGTGACCTTCGGCGGCGGCGAACCGCTGATGCACGCGGATTTCATTCGCGATTTTGCCCAAATCTGCGGCGGACGCTGGAATCTGCTGGCGGAAACATCGCTGAACGTGCCCACGGAAAACGTAATCGCCGCGGCGGAATGCCTGAACGGCTTTATCGTGGATATCAAGGATATGAATCCGGAAATCTACCGCCGCTATACGCGCTGCGATAATGCGCCCGCCATCCGCAATCTGCAATACCTGATCGCGCGCGTCGGCGCGGATCGGATCGTGGCGCGCGTTCCCGACATTCCGAATTTCAATACGCCCGCCGATATTGAATACAGTATGCGCGCGCTGCGCGATATGGGCATTGCGCGCTTCGATCGATTTGCCTACATCCATCCGCGTATGACCGCGATCGACGCACATTGAACACAGCGCGGTTCTATGGTATAATTAGATTGGAATTTTATTTTTACAGAAGGAGTCCGACCGGCGATGCCTGCATTTCACAAAGGAAAACTGATCCCGCGCGCGATCATCGCGCTGCTTTGCGCCGCGCTGTTCTGCGGCGCGCTTTCGGTCGCCGCGGCGGAATCGAAAAACGTTCCCTTTGTATTCGAAAACGGCGCGATGCAAAGCTCCGTCGCCAGCGAATGGCATGTTGAAATGGACGATGCATGGTTCAGCGCGCCCGCAAGCACATACAACCACAAGCTGGCGCAGCTATCCATCGCCATGGCGCTTTCCGCATTCCGGAACAGGCGCATGCCGCTGGGAAAGCAGGATAACAACCTGCAAAGCTTTCTGGAAAGCGCCGGTTTTACCGGCTATGAAAGCTACGGCTACGCAAAGCGCCCCACCGACAGCAGCATATCCAACGGCATCGCCTATCAGCTTCTGTACGATGATCTGGGCGAATACGCGCTGGTGGCGGTGCCCGTATGCGGGCAGGGTTACGGCGATGAATGGCTGAGCAACTTAACCGTAGGCGATCTTTCAGCGCACGAGGGCTTTTCAAACGCCGCCGAGAACGTATACGGCCGCATCTGCAAATACATTAAAAAGAACCTGACCGGAAAACGAATCAAGATCTGGCTGACCGGCTTCAGCCGCGCGGCCGCCGTAAGCAATCTGACGGCGTCGCTGCTGATTGAAAACCCTGATTTTGAAGCGGATAACATCTTCGCCTATCCGATCGCGTGCCCGAACAACACCACAACGCCATCGGCGTATCCGCAGATTCACAACATCTGCGGCAGCTTCGATCCCGTTCCCGCCGTGCCGCTTTCGGACTGGGGCTATGGAAAGCACGGCATATCGCATTATCTGCCCGCGATGGAAACCAATTCCAATTATCGTGATCTGGAGGCACGCGCCCGCGATAAATACGTTGAAATCTTCGGAACGGACGAAGGCTTTGCCGCTTCGCAGGATCGCAACTGGATGGTGCGCCGCATTCTGAATATGCTGCTGGAATTCATGCCCGAATCGCAGGTGTATTCCGACAGCTATCAATCGGGCGTGCTGGCGGCGTGGAAGCAGCGCGGCACGATCACGGACAAGTTAAAGGCGCTGCTAGACAATATTTCCGCCAAGGGCAAGCAGCGGGACGCGGTTGCGAAGATGCGCAACGAGCTTCTGAATCTGCTCGCCATCGGCGTATCGGACACCATGCAGGCGATGAACAACGGCGAATCCAGCCTGTGGGTGGATGTGCTCACCTCCGGAAAGAACATCGCGCACGAGCATCAACCCGCCGTATATCTCGCATGGCTGCTGTCTGACGATGATCCGGACGCGCTCTTCGGGCACAGCCCATATTACCATCGCCTGATCGTGACGGGCGCGCCCGCGATCAGCATCGTTTCCATCGATCCGGAAACGGACAGGCGCATGATCGCATACGATCCGAGCATGAACGTAAGTTCGCTGGCGGCGATTCGGCTCGCCAACGAAACGTTCATCGATCTGCCCTGTGATCACGAATACGAAATCCGCATCTCCTCCTGGAGCGGCGATGTGGTACAGCTCGGCTTCGGCACGGCAGATGTGCGGTGGGTTTCCCTGCCGCTGCGCGTTACGGAGAGCGCAATTCTGAAGATGGGCGAAACGATCCGAATTCATGTTCCCCGCGGCGAGGATGTTGATCGTCAGGTGGAAATTATGCGCAACGGCGAAACGCCCATGCCGCTTTCCGAAAGCGACGATTACGGCGGCACGCAGGAACTGCACATGGCGGGCATTGATGATACGGCGAAATGGGATGTATTTCAGCGTGCGTTGGAGCTGAGCAGCGTTATCGCCACCGTGGCTTCCGCGCTGCTGGTGCTGCTCTACGCGATCATCGTACTGATCAAGCGCATGGTGCGCGGCGCGCGCCCCGATCGCATTTCGTGCACCATATGGGGACGCGTTATGCTGTATATCCTCGCGCTTGCCGCGCTGCTGCTTTGCATCTATGAAGGCTGGGCGCTGGCTTCACTGCTGCGTGCATCCGCCCGAACCTATGGCAACAGCCTGCTGCAAACCGCGTCCAGGCTGTATAAAATCGGCTTGATCAGCTATACTTCGTTCGAATGTATGGTGTTCGGATTGACCGTGCTGCTGTGCTGCAAGAGTGTATCGCACGGCTACAGCCAGATTCGGCTGATTCGCCTGTCCGTGCTGCTGTTCCTGCTTGGGCTTTTGAATTCGTTCGTTACGCTGGAAAATAACATGCTTTCGGTATTCGCCACCGCAAAGCTGCTTCTGCCGCTGCTGGCGATCGTTTCCGTACTGCTGGCGCGCGGCCGCCATCCGCAGGGCGATGATATCAGCAACGCATGGGCTTCCGCGATCCGCACGTTCATCATCACCGGCGCGATGTTCCTGCTGTATGAAATCGTGCTTCTGCTGGGCGGCGCTTACGGGCAGGTTACCGGTGCGGTCAAGGCGATTACCGGACTGCCGATTCTGATTTCCGCGGCGCTTACCTGGAAGAAGCAGCGAAATATACTGCATTCCGCCACGTTCTTCGCCGCGCTGCTGTACATGATCGCCAATGTGATCATCAATTTTTCGATGCTGGCGGGATTGCTTCTGCACCTTACCGGACATTGCACGCTGACCTACGGCTTCGTTCGCACGAAGAAACCGCACAGATGGCAATACCTTGCATGGATCGCCCTGTCCGCTCTGCTCTGCGCGCAGCTGATCCTGTCGCGCAGCTATGTAACAAATACGGTGCTGTACGGCGGCATGGCGTATGCTTTCATACTGTCCGCGATGGTCGTAGCGTCGCTTCGCTACACCAGCCAGCTTTGGGCTGGCACGGTTCTGTTTCTGATTTCCAACGAGCTGCTGATGCTCACGTTCCGGTATCCGAACAGCTTCGCGCTCGCCGCGATCGAACTTCTGGCGTTCTACATCGCCGTACTGATCATCGTAACGGACAGCGATATGATTCGAATGCAGGTTCGACACAAATCGGAAATGATCGAAGCAAGGAAAGCGGCGTAAAACAAGCGGCTGTGAGGAGAATTCTCACAGCCGCTTGTATCTTGGCAAAAAGCTTTATTCTTCTTCGTTATTTTCTTCGGGCGGCAGCTTTTCCACACGAACCTCCAGCGCGCGGCGCTTTTCAGCCTTTTCAACGGTAACGCGCAGGTTGTTGGATATGAAGCTGTCCCCCGCCTTGGCGAATCTGCCGAGTTCTTCCTGAACCCAGCCGTTCACGGTTACGGGATCATATTCCTTATGAATATCGAATAACTCCAGCATATCATCCAGATTCGCGCCGCCGTCCACCAGATAGCTTCCGTCCGGCAGCCGGCGATATTCTTCGACGACCTCATCATGCTCATCCCAGATTTCGCCGACCAGTTCTTCCAGAATATCTTCCATCGTCACGATGCCCTGAACGCCGTCGTATTCATCCACGACCACCGCCATGTGCGTCTTGGATTTCTGAAACAGCTTCAAAAGATCCGAAACCTTCGTATTCTGCATCACGAACGTGGGCGTCGCCATCATTTCACGCAGCGACATGCTGCCCCGATTGATGAAGAAATCTTTTTCATGCAGTATGCCCACGATGTTATCCACCGTTTCCTGATATACGGGCAGGCGCGAATAGCCGCTCTGCTTGAACGCATCGGCGATTTCATCATCGCTCGCATCCAGTTCGATCGCCTGCAGATCCACGCGCGGGGTCAGAATTTCTTCTACGTCCACATCGGTAAATTCGATGGCGGAGCGGATCAGCTCGCTCTCGTGCGCATCGATTTCGCCCTCGCTCTCCGCTTCTTCAACGATGGTGATCAGTTCCTCTTCGGTAAAGCCGCGATCCTCACCGGGCTTGACCACGCGGCATACGAGCCGCTGCCACGCGCCGAGCAGGAAGTTCAGCGGGGTAAACAGCAAAACCAGCAGGTTCAGCAGCGGATATACCCGCATCGCCAGCGCTTCCGCATGATCCTTCGCGATGTTTTTGGGCGTAACCTCGCCGCAGATCAGCACGACGATGGTGATCACGACTGTCGATAGCGTCACGCCCTTCTCACCCAGCCAGCGAACAAACAGCACCGTGCTCAACGAAGCCGACAGGATATTTACAATGTTGTTGCCGATCAGGATCGTAGATAGAAGCTTATCGTACTGCTCGGCCAGCTTCAGAACGTTTTCCGCGCGGCGGTTTCCATCCGAAGCCATGCGCTTTAAGCGCACGATGTTCATCGATGTATACGCCGTTTCCGACGCGGAGAAAAAAGCAGAACAGATTACCAGAATAACTATCGCAATGATCGTTGATATATTGCCCGTGTCCATTGCGGACATTCACACTCCTCTGTCTATATGGATATGTCGTTTGGATTCGGATTGTGCATCTCAATCCTGTGCAGGATAAAATTCATTCAGCGCGCGCATGATTTCTTCGTCCTCGCCGAAGATGTTGATGATCGCTTCGCGGCTCTTTTCCAGCGCGGCAAAGGGCACATAGAAGCGATAGTTCTCACGCATCATACCAGTGGACAGCGACAGCGCGCCGCCGAGCGTACCCAGCTTGCTGTATGGAATGCCGGTATCCTCCAAAATCGGCTCCACCAGCATCGCCTGAATCGCGGACAGCTCCATCAGAAGCACCGGTTCATTGTCTTCCGGTTCGTATAGGCGGCGCCAATTTCCGCAAATCGGGCATTCGTCCTTGCAGATTACATGACATTTTCTGCAAATCATGCCAATCACCTCATTTTTTCCATTATACACAGCATATGTTAAACAAGTGTGAATTATCGATCACAAAAAACTGATATTTCCATGCGTACCGTTTAAATATCAGAAATATCAAACGGCGGCTGTTTCCAGCCGCCGCTCATTACGATTAGATTTAATTATACGCCCTTGCTTTCTCTGCGGAGCTTTTCTTCAGTGCCCTGCTTGGTCACGCGTACATGACCCTGCAGCGGAACGATCTTTGCATCGATCGCATCCAGAATCCAGCTCGGCTGCGGGAAGAAGGCTTCTTCCAGCTCGTGCGCGGGGGTGATCCAGTTGCGGGAAGCAACCACGACCGGCGGCGCATCCAGCTCGTCGAACGCCATTTCGGTTACGTTGCGCGCGATTTCGGAAGCGAAGGAGCCGCGTTCGCATGCGTCGGTCACGATGATCAGGCGGCCGGTCTTCTTCACGGATTCAATCACGGTTTCATAATCGAAGGGAACCAGCGTGCGCGCATCGATGATTTCCGCATCCATGCCGTACTTTTCCTTCAGTTCATCGGCGGCCTTCAGCGCGCGATACAGCACAGCGCCCATGGTCAGGATGGTGATATCCTTGCCTTCGCGCTTCACATCAGCCTTGCCGAAGGGGATCTCGTAATACTCTGCCGGTACGCCGCCCTGATGGAACTGCTCGCCGACATCGTAGATACGCTGGGATTCAAAGAACACCACGGGATCGGTGCCGGACAGAGCGGTCGCCATCAGACCCTTCGCATCGTAGGGCGTCGCCGGGAAGGCGATCTTCAGTCCCGGAATGTGCGCGGTCAGGCTCGTCCAGTCCTGAGAATGCTGCGCGCCATACTTGGAACCGACGGATACGCGCAGGGTGACGGGCATCTTGATGATGTCCGCGGACATGGCCTGCCACTTCGCCATCTGGTTGAATACTTCGTCACCGGCGCAGCCCAGGAAATCGCAGTACATCAGTTCGACCAGCGCGCGGCCGCCCGCCATGGCGTAGCCGACTGCGGAGCCGACGATTGCGGATTCGGAAATCGGGCTGTTGAACAGGCGATGATACGGCAGCGCCTCGGTCAGTCCGCGGTATACCGCGAACGCGCCGCCCCAGTCGCGCACGTCTTCGCCGTAGGTCACGAGGGTCGCATCCTTGTAGAAGCGATCCACAATCGCCTCGAACAGACCGTCGCGCAGCTGATATACCTTGTTCTTGGATACCAGCTTGCCATCCTTATCGAAGCCCCAGCGTTCCTTCTTGGCAATCGCCTGAACACGCGGGATTTCTTCCATGGGGATGTTTACATCGGGCTTCGCATCGGAGAAAGCTTCGACGTGGCCGTTGGTGAACATCATATCGGCGATGGCGTCGGGATCCGCGGTCAGATCCATGCGCGGAGAAATCTTTTCATCGATCGCCAGCTTGAAGTTGCGGAAGTTGGTTTCCTTTACGTGGGCAACGATCTTATCCAGCTCTTCTTCGGTTGCTACGCCCGCTTCCAGCAGCTGCTTGCGGTAGGCAACGATCGGATCCTGCGCCTTCCAGGCTTCGATTTCTTCCTGCGTGCGGTAGGAGGAGCTGTCCGACGGAGAATGGCCGCAGAAGCGATAGGTAACGACGTCCAGCAGCACCGGCCCCTTGCCTTCTTCGGCGATCTTCTTCTTGCGGGAATATGCTTCGATCACTGCCAGCGGATTGAAGCCGTCTACGCGCTCGGCGTTCAGCTGGTTGGGGTTGAAGCCCGCGCCCATGCGCGCCGGGAAATCATAGCCCATGGTTTCACCGCGGGTCTGGCCGCCCATGCCGTACTGGTTGTTGTTGATGTTGAAGATAACAGGCAGGCCGCCCTTCATTTCATCGCTCCACAGTTCGGTCAGCTGACCCATGCCCGCCATATTCAGCGCTTCCAGCACGGGGCCGCGTCCGAGGGAACCATCGCCGATGTTGGCGACGACAACGCCGCTCTTGCGGTTTACGCGCTTATACAGCGCCGCGCCCATCGCGATCGTGCCGCTGCCGCCGACGATGGCGTTGTTGGGCATGATGCCGAAGGGGGTAAAGAAGGTATGCATCGATCCACCCAGACCGCGGTTGAAGCCGGTTTCACGGGCGAAGATTTCCGCCATCGCGCCGTAGAGCAGGAAATCGATCGCCAGATCCTTCACGGTTTCATGATCGAACTTTTCTACGACCGCCAGCGTCTTGCCGCCGAGGAAGCTCTTCATGATGCTCATCAGTTCATCATCGGAAAGTTTTTCGATCGCGGAAAGACCCTTGGCGAGAATATCGGAATGCGCGCGGTGGGAACCGAAGGTAAGATCGTTTACGTCCAGATGGAACGCCTGGCCGACTGCGGCGGCTTCCTGGCCGATGGACAGATGCGCCGGACCGGGATGGTTATAGGCTACGCCGTTGTACTTGCCGTTGATCTTGATTTCATTGATCATGGTTTCGAACTCACGCAGGGTCAGCATATCGCGATAGATATTGATAAACTGTTCCGTGGTGAAGTTGCCCAGCTCGTCCTTAACGGTCTTCTGATACTGGTTGCAGGGAATATCCTCAAAATGGATCATTCCGGGCTTACGCATCTCATTCGGATCTACGAAAAGCTGCTTGGACATGGTTATGCACTCCTCTACTTATTATTTTATCCTTGGCGTTGATCCTCAGCCCTTGGCAAGAATCAGATTGAAGTTTTCCAGATTGTTCTTCAGATCGCGCAGGAACTTGCTCGCCGGCGTGCCGTCCATCGCGCGATGGTCGTAGCTCAGGGACAGGTTCATGCTTGGATATACCTTGATTTCGCCGTTTACAACGCGGAACGCATCCTTCATGGCGCAAACGCCCAGAATGCCCACCTGCGGCGGATTCACAACGGGGGTGAAGCTTTCGATGCCCAGAGAGCCGATGTTGGTTACGGTGAAGGAAGCGCCCTTCAGGTAATCGGGCTTGATCTTGCCTTCCTTGCATTCCTTCGCCAGCTTCTTGGCGGTATCGGACAGCTGCTTCAGGCTCATCTTATCGGCGTTGAAGATCGTGGGCACCATCAGGCCGCGATCGGTATCCACCGCCATGCCCAGATGCACGCCGCGGAAGTACTTCATCGTCTTGCCATCGTCCACGAGGTTTGCGTTCATGGCGCGATGCTCCGGCATGGTCAGCGTGCGGGCAACCACGTACATGATGATATCGTTGATGGA
>JABLTK010013045.1_pt1 | contig 30945 bp, 24 predicted proteins | sample 7160131 | NCBI WGS metagenome assembly JABLTK01 (sample SAMN14651221, study PRJNA627086) | human gut metagenome | isolation source: feces | host: Homo sapiens
ATATATTGACTTTCAAATAAATCAATATCTTTATCATCTGCTCCAATATATATTATTTTTTCTGTTATGTCAATATTTTTCATTGTTACACCTCGACAAAATTTTATTAATACTTATAGTATATCATATTTACTAAGTATTTTTATATATAATTTGAAATTATTTTATATTTGTGTTGTGGGTTAGTCAATGATGTGAAACAGATTGGATAAAGGAAACCTTGAAAGAAAAAGAAAGACATAATCTAAAAATAAGGCATCTAAAATCACAAACAAATCAAGTGTAAATGTTAAAATAAAACTATTCAAAATAAAGCTGATAGAATTCTGTCAGTTTTTTTGATGTATTTTAAACCTGTTTTTGGTAGGTGTCCTTGGAAACATAATTTACTATTATAACACAGTTTTTTATTAAAAGTTATAGTTCCATATTATATTTTGATATGATATAATTGCAAAGATAGGTTCAAGTGGAGACTCTGCGTTATAGTTCCATATTGTATTTTGATATGATATAATCATGTTTGTAAAAGCTAATTTTGGAAATGTGTTATAGTTCCATATTGTATTTTGATATGATATAATAGAGGAGAACTCTATGTTGTAAATAAATTCGTTATAGTTCCATATTGTATTTTGATATGATATAATTTTATCTCCTTTGTATATAACGTCGTCTATGTTATAGTTCCATATTGTATTTTGATATGATATAATTTCTGTAGCTAGCTCTCCCTTGCATTCTATGTTATAGTTCCATATTGTATTTTGATATGATATAATACCCCCTTATGTCGATAAGTTGTTACTATGGTTATAGTTCCATATTGTATTTTGATATGATATAATTAATTTTGTAAATGGACAATCGCCTTATATGTTATAGTTCCATATTGTATTTTGATATGATATAATAATAAGGTCAATGACGGTGACGGCATAAAGGTTATAGTTCCATATTGTATTTTGATATGATATAATAATAAAGTAAATGACGGTGACGGTATCAAGGTTATAGTTCCATATTGTATTTTGATATGATATAATGATAGTAGTGATTATAAGTATGCAGATGAAGTTATAGTTCCATATTGTATTTTGATATGATATAATTTTAAAAATAATTACTAACAAAGACGGACAGTTATAGTTCCATATTGTATTTTGATATGATATAATAGTACAAGCACTTATCCGATATTAACTCAGGTTATAGTTCCATATTGTATTTTGATATGATATAATAGTAGGTGAAATATTATGGCAACTTCTACAGTTATAGTTCCATATTGTATTTTGATATGATATAATCGCTAGTCTTTATTGCATCTGCAAAAACTGGTTATAGTTCCATATTGTATTTTGATATGATATAATTGATTCCAAGAAAAGCTAGTAAACAAGTGGGTTTGCTAGCTTTTCTTTTTATTTTTTTGTTTTAAAATAAGCATAAATTTTCGTATTGTACCGGTTTTTCATAAAATGATTTCTTTCCTAGTAATATTTCAACATTATCATATTGTTTTTCTGTAATGACTAGTGTCCTTATTGACCCTTCATCTGGTACATTCATTCTTAACCTTTGTTTATGAATTTCTACCATATCATTTCCATTACATACTCTTGCATATACCGAAAACTGTATCATATAGAATCCATCTTTTATTAAAAAATTTCTAAATTGAGTTGCCTTTCTTCTTTCTTGTTTGGTTTTAACTGGTAAATCAAAAAATACTATTATCCTCATATATTTATGCATAACAATATTCTTGTATTCCTATTAGTTCTGGTAGAACAATAAGGTTTTCATTTTTATTCATACTGGTTGATAGGCTTTTAATCATATATTCAACAGCCCCTTGTATATTAAATTTTTTACCATCTATTAAAACCAAACAATTAACAATATTATATAATATTTGTTTGTCTTGTGTTTCTAAAAAATCTTTTGTTAAATCAATATTATTTGCAACATATAAATCTACTAATGGTCTGAAGCATTCTATAATATCATCTGCTAGATTAAAATTATTTAATTGATTATGATGAAATATTCCTAGTGCTGGTTCAAATCCATACATTATTAATGTTCTTGCTATTATTCCTCTGATTATTGCATATCCATAGTTTAATGCTGCATTTTCTATACAATCAATTTTTCTATTTAACGGTTCATCAAATAAAAATCGAAAATAATATGCCGCTGCTCGTGCCTCTACATTATTTGTATCTCCTGAATTAACGCCTAATATCATATCCATCAAAACTTTACTCTCATGTTCCTTTCCTAATTCATGCAAGCATTTTGCTTGATTCTCAATTTTTCTCTTTACAATATCTTGCCAGATTCTTTTATTTAATGGTTTACTCATTTCGAATTGCATTTTAATATTTTTCAGCTGTCTTGAATAATTATTAGTACCAATTAATATTCCTGTTGGCAAATGTTTTTCATCGCATACATATAAAACTATATCATGTTCTATACACTTTTTTAACATATATGTTGTTACAGATGTTCTTTGTGATTCTATACATATACTGTTAATATCTTCTAAAGGAATTGTGTACTCATTAGCTTCTTTCATTATAACTAATTGTTCATTCTTTATCTTTAGTTTTACATCGTTTTGAATATAAACATTTCTAAAAGCCATTGTAATGCTTAAAAAAAATTATTTTAAGCTTCCCCCTTTCTTTTTCAAATTTTTAAAACTTTGTCTCTTCTCTGGTAACTTTACTTCATGGTAGTTTCCTAAAACATCTACTTCGAATTTTTTAAATTCCTTTAATGTTTTTATTCCTAAGCTATTTTGTTCATATTCGCCATTATGATTTATTATTGATATTGCAGCCGTTGAAATTCCAGATTTTATATAATATGCAAACATTTCGCTTGTTTCTTTAGTTTCTTTATTTTCTTTATTGATAGATGTTAGTTTTATTTTATTTTTACTTTTAATGTATATTAAGTCTCTTGGATATAGAGAAAAAATAAAGTTTTCATCTTTCATATCTTTCCATTCTGAATATTGCTTAGCTGCTACACATGCCTTATTAGGCAGTTTACTTTTTATTGTATCACTTACATAAATTGGTACAAAGTAATAACCTTCTCCATCAACTTTAAATACATCAATTCTAATCATATCTCCATTTGCTGCTATAGCTTTTCCATTGTTTAACTCGACCGCAAGTGTTGTTTTATCCTCTAATTTTACTTTCTTAACAAGCGGACCAGGTGTTCCATCTGATTTTGGTTTGTAAAATGGTCTTTTGAAAGCTTCTTCTCCATTTCCTCCAAACTTCCTAAGTTGATCCACTAAAGCCTTATATAACAATTTATCATCTTGTTTTTGACTGTCTGGATATTTTTCAATTTCTCCATTTTTATCTAATTTTAGCTTTGTTAATTCAGTCTTTGTTAATGTTTTTATTCCTTCCTCGTTTTTTCTGATTCCTCTGATTGTGTCAAGATGAGCTTGTCCTGTTACTTTTCTTCTTGGCATTCTTGATATAAAAACTGGTTTTACATCATCATAATTTTCATAATATATTTTCTCTGCGACTAAACACTCTTCCATTCTTTCTTTTGTTTGGCAAGTTGTCCTTATATCTAACTCTGTTCTAAATTTTGGCCAAGGTTCTGGAAAATTAATACCATTTTCTTTTTCATATTGTTCTTTTGTCAATATCTCTCCCGTTTCCAAATCAATATATTCACCTGAATTTTTTTCATATCTTCCATCAATATATTGATAATATTTTGTAATTTTTTGAATCATGCCTTGTGAAATTATTGCAATTACTGCTGCATCTACTGCATGATGTTCATCACCATTTTCCCTTATTTTGTTTATTCCTAGTCTTTTTCTTACATGGCTTGTTATATGACCATTTACTGTAAATACTTTTCTATCAAAATTTTCATTGTCAGAAAACTGTACATGATTTTTAATTAAATTATACATTAATCTACTTATATATTGTGTATCTTGAATGTTTCTATCCTTCCATTCTGTTGCATCTTCTCTTGTAAAGTTTTGTCTTAATAATCTTTTCTTTTTATAATAATTTTTAATAATATTATTTACCCTAACCTCGTATTCTTCTAAATTTCTTCCCTTTTCTTTTAAATATTGGTATGGTATTCTATTTCCTTTTTGCCTGTTTTCAGATGCTAATACCAAAACTTTATTTTTATATGTATCATCAAAACACATACTATATGGTATTATGTGGTCAACATCTACCGCTTCTGTAAATAAATCTTCTATGGAAATATGTTTTCCTGAATAAACACATATTCCATCTTGCTCCTGCCATAACTTATATTTTACTATATCTTGTCCTGTTGGATTATTCTTCCCAAGTTTTAATATTTCTTCCCTTGCTTTATCATTATTTTGCATGTTTTGTTCTTGTTTTTTCTTTATATTTTGTCTATCAGCAAATTTTTTAGATAATTCTCTTGCTAGTTCAATATTTATAATATCCGGTTTCCCATAAGTTGTTGTAATAGCATTTAATACCTTTATAGCCTGTGACACTGCTCTTTTTACAACAGGATTTGACAACTCTTGTTCTAAATCTCTTAATGCTATCTTCTTCTTCTTTTTAGTATTAATTATACCTCTAAAGTCTTCATATACTTCGTTTACAGCCTTATCATAAGTATAGCCTTGCTCTAAATATGGTATTATTTTTTTCATTGCTTTTATTGATAAGTTACCAACTTTTGAAAACGATAGTTTTAATAGTTCATTTACTATATCTTCTGGCAAATTAATTTCTTTTAGTTTTTCTATTCTCTTATTGTCATTCTTATAAAGTGTTAAAACCGTACCTATTGTATCTAAATCATCTGAATTTAATTTGTTTATGTAGTTCTTTTCAATTCTATCCATGGCTACCCTTATTTTATGGTAGCTTTCAAATTCTTTAATTCTTCTATCTTTTTCAACTTTCTTGTTTTCTTCATCATTAAATATATCCGTTCTTTTATAATTAATCATATTAAATCTTTCATTTGTTGTTAATTTTAGTGCTGTTCGTAAGGAATCATAAGTGAGTGTTACTTTTGTTTTTGCTAGATTAATAATTATATTCCTTTCTTCTTCGGTTAAAGTTCTCTTAATAACTTCCCTTGTTCCATTTTCTTTTAAATGATATTCTTCTATTTTTATATGATTTATATCTTGCAATAATTTGAAATACTCAAATGTATATGTAGCTTTTGCTGACCTGTTTTCTTCCTTTTCAAAAGTGCATTTACCTAGCATTTTTTCTATTTGATTGCCTGCATATATGCTTGGCTGACTTGGTCCATCATCAAAGTTTCTTTGTGATGTGAATATATTAATATATTCATCAATAAAGCTATCAGTAATATTAGAATTTAGTTCCTTTTGTTTTTCTAGTATTTGTTTAATTTCATCTAATAATAATTTTCTAAGAGGTGTATTTTTATATTCATCTGTAGTGTTACGCACTTTAAAAAGTACTCTGCCATCTGGCATTTGTATCTTAAATTTTTCATCTTTTAAATACATCTCTCCAATAGTTCTGTAATTCTTTTCTTTCATTAAAATTTCATTTTCTTTTGTTGCAACTAAAAGTTTTCCCATTTCCTTATTGCTTGTTTCTTCTGCTTTACTGTTTGACTTATATCCTCTTCTTTTTACAAAGCTTATCAATACTCTTGCAAGTTCGCTATTAGTAAGTTTTTCGTCTAGTCCTTTTACTCTTAATTCGTATGGATTAAATTGAAATTTATATGTTGCATACATATTTTCTATTTCTTTTATTGTAATAATATTATACTTTTCCAAAAGGTTTTTTGTTCTTTTAATTCTGTGATTTCTTCTTCTTAATCTCCTTCTTGTATTTCTAGCTTCTCTTCTATTTAAAGCTAATGACGATCCATCCTTTGGATTCTCTGCTGCATCAAATATTCTTGAACCTAATTTTACAATTCTTTTTGGGTTCCCCTTATTATCATCTTCTAAAATTGCCCATCCTACAGATGCAATACCTAAATCTAATCCTATCCTATAATTCATTATTACCTCCCATATATGAAGATAGCTGTTCAGTTATGAACAGCTAGAGCTTTACGACTCATAGGTCTTATTATAGTAACCTATTCTACTTTGATATGATATAATAAATTGTATGTTCCATATACAATTTACTTTTATATAATATCACATATTTTTCCATTTGTCAATTTTTTGCCTATAATATTTGCACTTTACATATTTAAATAATTTTCTTAGATACTTTTAATATTGCTATAATATTTTCATTCAAAAAAACTTTCGCCACTTTTTTAGGCAAATAAAAAAACAAGGAACTTTCAATTCTTTGATAAATTTTGTTGCGGGGGTAAGATTCGAACTTACGACCTTCGGGTTATGAGGCGTAGTTGAAAGGTTTGTGTAATTTAGTGAAATCAAGGGTTTTAGCTGATATTTCAATAAAAATTGGGGGAATGGTTTTTCGAACATTTGTGTATTTTTTGGAACTTTTTTGAGAAGTTTTTCCCCAACTTTTCCCCAAGTGGTTTAATACATGTGTTCGTAATATTTTAAATTAAAATGGGAAACCTGAAAATTTATTTTGGAGGTTTTAGAAATGGATATTAAAATTACATATCACAAAGAAGGAGATTATTTAATTCCTGATTTGTATATAAAAAATTATACTAAAAGTGATTATCACATTGGAAAGTATGGACGTTTAAGACTTAACTATTTAAAAGAACATAAACGTGCTCTTTATACTGAACTATTGCTTGATGGAAAGTTATCAAAACATTTAGCTCTTATTGATGAAGATGCTAAAAAACGACTGGATTATATTATTAGTAAATTAGTTAAAACTGAAGGAATTGATGAGAATTTGAAAAGAACTAATCAAATACAATGGGTTCAGGCTATGAATAATATAAAAAATCGTGCTGAAGAAGTTGTTTTAAATGAATTAATTTATTGGTAGGAGGTATTTTAGATATGAGTAATTTTAGAGAGGTTAATGATGATATTTTGAAAGATTGGTTATTGTTTAGAGAGGATGAACTTTCTTCTCTTACTTGCGAGGAGGATAGAAAACATTGGGTTTATTTTGATGAGATTTCTCAGAAAATCTTAAATAGTATTCCTAAACAGAATAGAGCTTTTGTTCAAAAACAACTGAATCAACTTGATGATAATTTCTTGGATTATCTAGGTTATTGGAATGAGAAGTATTATAGGAATGGTTTTATTGATGGTGTGCAGATGATTATGGGATGTATGGAAGAATAGATAAAAGAGGTTGAATTAATTTTCAACCTCTTTTTATTTATTTTGAAGGATAACCTATATGTGGACACATTCCCATCTTCATAAAATCAATTTTTCTTAAACCATAAAATAGTTCATTTAAATATATCAAAATAGTAATATTATCATAGCATAATAAAGCTAACTCACAAAGATATAATTCAACAGTATTTTCCTTACCTCTATGTTTATCATAAAAAATTATTTTTTGAGAACTCGCATCAAATTCATAATCATAGTGGGCAATTGCATTACGAACATGTCTATCCATTTTAATACATTTGCTGAATGGTTCTTCTTCAATCAGTGATTTTATTCTCTCTGATTTTGTTTGTTTTATATATGTTTCAAAATTTTTAACATTCCCTTTATCTGAAAAACTATCATAATTTCCTCGTAAATAAATATTATTTAAACCAATTGCAATTGTTATCATATCTAATATTACTTCATAGCTATCACTATAAAATGATTTCATATCTTCAAAACTTGTAGTGGATATTCCGTAAGTTTCTTTATTTAAATTTTCTATCTTTCCACCACGAGCAATGACAACCATTGGAATATATTTTTCAAAATCCTTTATCCATCTTGAGTAGATTTTTACTATTCTTTTCAAATCAGCATCAAACTCTTTGTTGTTCTTTAAAAAATCTATGAACTCAATAACTTTTAAAAATTTTCCCCTGTTCATAATTTTTTTAGAAACTTCCATAAACTCTTTAAGTGCATTTTTATCAAGGATTTTATTAAAACCTATTATAGTTAATTGATGCAATGCCATTGCTACATCAAGTTTATTTTCCACCGTATACTCCGAGCAAATTTGAAGTACAGGTTTACGAATTAAATCTATTTTATCGTTAAAATAAAGGTCATATAATGGTTCCATTTTATTCCAAGTCTGTTCTCTAAACGCTAAAAAACGACTCATACTTTCAACCAATTCAAAATAATCTTTTCCAGATTTAAATACACTTACCATATTCATAAAAGGACTAAATCCATCCGAAGCAATTTGCTCTATAGACTCGAATTTTGTAATTTTTTTATGTGGTAATTCTACTGAAAAGTCACCATAATAATCTATATTATCTAAGTCTTCTTCAACTTCTGTTGCATTGTTTATTTTTAAAATATTTTCATTAATTATTTTTTTAATTCCATGAATATGCACCTTACATTCTGGACAGCAAAAATCAAAAGGAATATCAAAATACCCCATTTGAAATCTAAGAAATATATTTGTTTTACAAAAGTTACACTTTACAAACGAATGATCTACCATAACAAAACTCCTATCTTTAATATTTTTATTTAATATTTCACTATAATTTTACTTTTTCTATTAAAGTTCTGGTATTTCTTTAGAATTAATTAGCACTTCTTTATTCACTTTATACTTAACTACTCCAATAGAATTTGAACCATTATGTATTTTTGTAGCATTATAACTTACATCTACTATCTGACAATACCAATTTTGCAAAACATCCTGATAATAAACTTTTAATTTCATTTCATATTCTTTACCACTTTCTAAATTAAAATATCTATATGTAGTCAGCGTTTCATTCTTTTCTACAGGAATTAATGTCTCTTTTCCAATTATCCTTTCCGTATTATTTAAAACCGAGGACTCAACATCTGCTATTATCCTCTTAACATTATTTAATCCTATATTCTTAATTGATATAAATAAATCATATGATATTGATGTTTTTTCATCACAATTGCTCTTAATCAACCTATATATATCTGACTCATGATACTCATATCCAGTCGTTTCAATCTTATATGTTAGTAATGGCATATTTTGAACCCTAAGATTTTCTTTATCTCTTTTTTCATTGTCTTCATTACTTTTTCTTATTTGAATAAATGCAATATATATAGATGCTGTAACGCCTATTACTGATGAAACAATTGTAGATACATAAGTAAATAAAAAACCTAACCAATTTTGACTATCCATATTTTTCATCAAATTTAATCGAGATGGTATATTCCATAAATCCAAATAATATATAATTATTGGTATAGAAATTATAATCACATAAAATATAAATATTATTTGTTCCCCACCTGTTTTACATTTTTTATAATTTAATATTGCAAATATTAAAATGATTGCAAAAACTATTATAAATGATATTATTTCTGTCATCTTATTAAACCTCCTATCAAAAAAGCAAAACAATCCTGTATTTTATACATTCATATTTTGCTTTTCATTTGTTTATAAACTATAATAAAACTCTTTTATTTTGTTAGCCATTAAAACTCTTCTCTTAGCTAAAAATTCCTGATAATTCTCAAAAGTCATATTAATAAATTCTTTTGGAACTGCATTTTCTGCTAAATTCCTATTTAAGTCTTCCATACTACTAATCAAACCATAAACATTCTCTTGTCCGTTGCATTGTTCTATAACTTGTCCCATATATTCATTAGGTGACTTATTACTAACCTTTATATTTATCTCTGTTTGCAACATGACAAAATTTGCTATTTGATTATACATTTGTTTATTGCCAATTCCATTTTTCATCAAATAATCTTTAGGAAATATATGATGTATATCTCCTCTATCCTCAATCATATGTTGAACTTTTATTCCTTGTGATAAAAATCCTCTATCTCCTGATTTTATTTGTGCTATTAAGAATGTCTTCCAGAATGGACTGCTTGTAACTGATGTATTAAATTTCTCAACAAGAATATTATTCCAAAATGTTTCATGTAATTGTCTTTCTTCTTCCTGTTTTATATATTCTTCTATACTTTCAGCTTCCTTTAATCTTCTTATATCGTAATCAAACATTGATTCTGGAGATGATGTATATCTTTGTGTTAATATTGACATTACTACCCATCTTCTTACTAATGTCTCAATTTTAGCTTGTTCTACATTATTTTCTCTTAACAATAAATACAATATATATCCAAAATTTAATACGTTTTGAGATCTTACTAAACTTTCATCTATTATCCCAGCTGATTTTAATATCATTATGTATTTTTCAAAATTGCTTTGATTTACAAATTGTTTTACTCCTTCGTATAACTTTATAAAACTATCTTCAACAATCTCTTCTCTATACTCTCTTGTTTCAAAATCACGTCCTGATAATAAACTTACTAAGTCTGCTAATTTTCCTCTTTTAAACTTATATGTAAAAGCTACTCTTAACACATCCGTATATGATGGCAAATATAATTCTTCATTTTTATCTTTTATCCATTGTATTTTATTAAATATATCTTTTTGACTAAATTCAATATCGTTATTTTTAATATTTTCATAATCTGCTGGTGTTTTAGCAAAATGGCAAAAATAATCTATAGCTTTTCTAATATCATTTCCTTCATATTTTTCATTTACACTTATCTTAGACATTGCAAAATCCGCTTGTGATAATACAACACCTTCTGAATTTATTCTAACAAATATTTCTGTTACAGTATCTATATCAAGAGATGATCCTAATTCAATTCTTCCTATAGCTATATTTTTTATAGCTAAAAGTTTATTTATTCTTTTATTAACTTCATTTGGACTCATTGCAAACTTTTGAGAATAATCAGTTACAAATTGCCACGTATCAATATTTCCATCTTTCATAAATTCTGAGATATCTGATATCCATTCTTCTTGTTTCTCTATTGCTGGGTTTAATGTTTGAAACTCTTCGTTCTTTATATTAAAAGCTATTTTTATTCTTTTCTTCTTATAATTGCTATCTAATACTTCTTGTCCAAGTAAAGATGCTGTCAATGCTGTTACTCTTTGTTGCCCATCTATTAATACTTGTTTACCTTCTGAAGAAGAACCATCTTTTAATTTTACATCTGGGCTTTTCCATGTAGTTATATATCCTACTGGATATCCTTTATATAAAGAATCTATTAAATTTCTTACTTTTGTTGTATCCCATACAAAAGGTCTTTGTATTTCTGGAATTGCTATTGTTCCATCTTTTACATATCCTAATAATGTACTTATTGATACGTTATTTACTTCAAAATTTGCCATGTTTTCCTCCTTTTATATTCATTTAAAATCTTTTTATTTTACTAATTCTTTTATTTTATCTATAACATTTATTACTTGTTCAAATTTAATATTATTAGAATACTTATAATGTATAGAATAATTTCTCCACATTTCTTCAATAAACTCACTATTCTTTATTTCAAAAATTACATCATCTATTTTATCTATATCTGTATCTCTCTTATTGAAAGTTTTTATTATAGCATTCTTTAAATTCTCTTTTGAAAATTCTTTATATGTAATTAAATAGTATAAATCATAATAATCTTTCATTCTGCTATTTAAAATTCCTCTACTTATTACTGTTTGAAATTTTTCTGCAATTATACTTTCTATGTTATATGTCATAATTTTCAAATTTCTATCTTCAAACATCATTTTATAATCATATTCTATTTCACGGGGCGTAATTAAATCACCAGTTGCTATATCTATACTTAAATCTACTCTTATATTATCAAATTTAGCAACTATATTATATCTTAATCCACCATAAGTATCTTCTTCTCTTATAGGTTTAGAATTTTTTATTTCAAAACTAACATTATCTCCAACATCAATATTTAATATCTCTTTCAACACTTTATATAATTGTTCATCTGTTAAATTGATTCCCTTTATACATGTATCCATATCCATTGTAGTTCTTGTGTCAATTCCCATTATTGAAGATAATAACAATCCTCCTTTCAGTATAAAATTACTTTTATATTTTGAAATAGATAATCTTTCTAATATCCTTTCAAACATATAGTTTTGTAGTACTTCATTTGCTGTAATATTATAAGTTGCTGCTAAATTTCTTGATTTATCCATTAAACTTTTAGCATTTTTTATCATATTATTGCCTCCATATAGTTTTTTACTTTATCATATATATTCATCTTTTTTGCATATTCAAACATTGTACTTGCACTAAATTCTTTACTCTTAATACATTTCTTTATAGCTTTATTCCTTGTTTCAATATCTAAACTAGCATTATCTTTTATAATATCACATACCGTTCTTTCTAAATTGTATGTTTTAACTTTCATTCCTTGTGGAGATTTTCTTTCTGTAACTCCCAAATTATATAACTCTTTACTAACTTTATAAACATTTACTAAATCTTTAAATCTATGAGGATTATATTCTCTATATACTGTTACATCCATCTTTATTGGAGTTCTTTCTGTCATTTCATAAAAATATAGAGCCGTATTATAAGAAAATATTGCTTTAGGATATTTTAATTGAAATAAATAATATTCATCATATTTAAAATCTTTTGTTACATATATTCCTCTATCAATTCTTTCAATAATTCCTTCTTCTTCCATTCTTGATAAATATACTCTTGATATTCCTTTTTCTTCTAATTTCGCAGGTGTTATTATTTCATTATTTTTTTTCATTATTTTTAAAATTTTATTAATCATATCAATCTCCTTTTACAATTGTGCTTATATTTTATCATTTTGTAGCACAATTGTAAATATATTTTATGCAATTTTATTAAACTTATTCAAAAAATAGAGCCACGCACTTTAAGCATAGCTCTTATACATTTTTAATTTTTTCTCTACAATATCATTATGCTAATTCCCTCTTTTTTTATCATTATATTTATATTCTTCTTCATCTTCAGCAACCATTAAATATTGTTCATTTCCTTTCTCATCTGAAACAATATATGTTACTTCACTTTTTAGTGATGAATCACTAGTAATACTAAAGAATTTATCAAAGAAATTAAGTATTTTTTCGATTACTTTGTTCTTTTTCTTTAATCTTGCTTTATCTTTTGAAAACATAGACATTGGTGGTAACATTGAAGAAATCTCTGTTCCCTCTGTTTCAACACTTCCTTTTTCAAATGATCTTTGGATAAATCTATATGTTTCTTTTGGATTAAGATTTTCTTCTTCAATTATTCTATCCAATTCTTCTTTTTTCTTACTATTCATAAATTTTTCAAAGTCAGCATATACATCTGATTCAATATTTAAAGAGTCTATAAAAGCCATAATCAAATCTTTTTTATTTCTTAAATCTGGGCTAGCAGTAATAGCTTTATTAATTGTAATTAATACCTCTTTGTCTTCCATATTACTGTCATGATATTTCTTAACTAATGCTAAAATATAATCAATATTAACTTCTATTTGTTTAATTAATTCCATTTCAAAAATAATATCTTCTGATATATCCACAGCATCTACTTTAGCTCTATTTCTAAAGTCATCATATATATCTTGATAAATACTATGATAATCTTGAGTATCTCTTTCATTTAATAATTGTTCATCTTTAAATTGGTCAAATGAATTTAAGATATTTGTTACTTTTAATATTGCTCCATATAATTTAATAAACTCTTTTTGATTCTGTTCACCTATAATAGGTTTTCCTAATGGAAATTTTTCTTTTAATTGTTTTACTAATTCTTCATAGCCTGGGAAATCCTTTCCTTTTTCATCTTTATAACCATAATAGTAGTCCTTATATGGTTTTAATAGTACTACTCCAGATGCATTATTATCTCCAAATAGAGAAAGTGCATCATTTAATTCTTTTTCGAGATTTCTAAAAGATACTATATTTCCATATGTTTTTACTGAATTTAATATTCTATTCGTTCTTGAAAAACTTTGTATCAATCCATGATATTTTAAATTCTTGTCACACCATAATGTATTAAGTGTAACCGCATCAAATCCTGTTAAAAACATATTGGCTACAATTAAAATATCTATTTCTTTATTCTTCATTCTTAATGAAACATCCTTATAGTAATTCTGGAATTTTTCTCCTGATGTATCATAACTAGTTCCAAACATTTCATTATAATCATTAATTGCAGATTCCAGAAAATCTCTATCACTTTTATTTAGACCTTCTGTGGTTTCTGAATTTTCATCATATACGCCATCTGCTACCTCATCATTTGCACTATAACTATAGATTAATGCAATTTTTAAATTATGACTTTTATTATTTTTAAATTCATTATAATATTTTTTAGCCATATCAATATTTGAAACTGCAAATATTGAGTTAAACCCTCTTATATTGGATACACTTTTTAACTGTTTAGCATCTCTATTTTTTGCTACTTCTACTACATTATCTAATGTCTTATAAGTATAGCTTTCCATATTTTTAGTCTTCGTACTATAGTGTTCTATTATATAATCAGTTATTGCTTTAATTCTAGCCTTATTATCATATGCCTTTTCAATATCAATTTTATATACTTTTTCGTCTTTTACATTATCTTTTATATCAACTCTTCCAACGTATTCATATCTAAATGGAAGAACATTTTTATCATTTATGGCATTAACTATTGTATATGTATGAAGTCTATCTCCAAATACTTGCCCTGTTGTTTGCATTATTCCTTTTTTAGTTTGAGCATTTTGGGTAAATATTGGAGTTCCTGTAAATCCAAATATTACCCATTTTTTAAATCTTTTAATTATATTTTTATGCATATCTCCAAATTGACTTCTATGACATTCATCAAAAATAAATACTACTTTTTTATTATATGAACTATGTTCTGTATTTTTCTTTATAAAACCATCTAATTTTTGAATTGTAGTTATTATTATTTTTGAATCCGGACTGGCAAGTTGTTGCTCTAAAACCTTTATATTAGTATTTGAATTAGCACAGTCTTTTTTGAATCTATCATATTCTTTCATTGTTTGATAATCCAAATCTTTTCTATCAACAACAAATAAGACTTTATCTATATAATCAAGCTGACTAGCAATTTGAGCCGTTTTAAATGAGGTTAATGTCTTTCCTGAACCTGTTGTATGCCATATATACCCACCAGCATATATACTTCCAAATTTATTATAATTATTTGCTATTTCTAATTTATTAATAATCTTTTCTGTTGCTGTAATTTGATATGGACGCATTACTAATAAATCTTCTTCAGATGTAAAGATACAATATTTTGTTATTATATTTAATAATGTCCTTTTACATAAAAATGTTCTCGCAAAATCTTCCAAATCACATATTGCATTATTATTCTGATCTGCCCAATATGATGTGAATTCAAAAGATTGAGATTTTTTTACTTTTCTTCCTTCTATATGTTTATATCTTGTTGTATTTGAATAATATTTAGTAGCTGTTCCATTACTTATTACAAATATTTGAACATAATTAAATAATCCCGAACTATACCAAAACGAATCTCTTTGATATCTTTCTATTTGATTAAAAGCTTGTCGAAGTTCTACACCTCTTCTTTTTAATTCGACATGTACCATTGGTAATCCATTAATTAATATAGTTACATCATACCTATTTTTTCTTTTATCTGTTTCAACTTCATATTGATTTATTACTTGTAAATGATTATCATGTATTCTATTTTTTTCTTTATATATTAAGTAAATGTTTTTTAATTCACCATTTTCAAGCTGTAATGCATATTTATAATCTTCTTGAATTTTTCTTGTTTTTTCAATTATCCCATCATTTGGATTAGCAATATAATTATTAAATAATTCATTCCATTCTTTATCTGTAAATTTAATTTTATTTAATTTTTCTAATTGTTTTCTTAAATTTATAATTAAATCATTTTCATTATTAATATTTAAATACTCATAAGATTGATCTTTTAATATATTAATAAATTCAGCTTCAAGTTCAGCTTCACTTTGATATGAAGTAGCTTGTTTTTCCAATGGCTTGTATTCAGTTAATACTGTTGAATTATCATTTTCAGATATTATATTATTACTCATTATTCTACTACCTCACTTTTATATTTTTCATTATAATCATTAAATGATTTTATAAATATTTCTTTCTCATTCTCAGTTAGTTCAGTTCTTTCAAATTCAAACAAATCTCCATGACTATATGTATTTAAAAGTCTAACCATTTCCTCTTTATAATCAGTCTCATATAAACAATCACCAAATTTTTCATATCCACAATAGTTTGCTGTTTTTTCTAATAATACTCTAAACATATTGAAATGTATCTTTTCTATGCAATCAATTTCACTCTGTATTTTTTCTTTTAAATATAAATGATAGCCAAATAAATTTTTCACATCTTCACTTAACTCATACTCATAATTTTTAATTTCAAATTTGTAAACTTTAAATTTTCTAATTTCACTATTGATATTTCTTATCAAATTGTTTACTGAATTGAAAAATAATATATGATGCGTAGTAATTAAAAAACATACATTCAAATTATTACACTGTACTATTAATTCTTTTATTAATATCGCAATTTTTACAATTATTGAATCATCAACAGATGAAACCGGATCATCTATAATAATATATTTTAAATCATCAAATATATGTGTTGATCTATCCTCCACAGCATCTATCCTTAATTGTTCTATAGCAGTTTCTACAAAAGAATAATACACTGACCAAACAAATAATGTTTCTTCTGCTTTTGATATTTTAACATCACTATCATATCCAATTTTTGTTTTTACATTAAATGTTACTTGATTAAAGTCATCATTAAATTGTGGTATGACACTTTTTCCATAAACATATTCAAAATTTTTAATTATTCTTCCATCAAGTCCTTCATCTCTTATTGTCTTTGAAATTCCAAGGTGATCGTCTATATATAATACATAATTTTCATTATTCCATACAAAACAATCCTGAAAAATTGAATTAAAGCATAAACATCTAGAATCATTTTCATCAACAAACCATCTCGATATTCTCGTTTTTCCTGTACCATTAAATGCATATATGGAATCTATATTAATTTTATTTGTATTTTTATCTAAATCATTCTTTATTTTTTCTATTACTTCATTTAAATCCATATCACTTTAACTCCTCAAAGCTCAATAATTTATCTCTATAATATTCATATTGTTTTCTTCTTAATTCTATTTCAGCTGGTAAACCTTCTGTTATATTATTACATAGCTTATCAAATTCATCTAATATTTTTACTATTTTTTCTTGTTCATCCATACTCGGTAAATCAAACTCAACATTTTTTAAGTCTTTCATTGGAACACTAGCCACTGGAGAACCAACAATATAATCAGAGTATAATTTTTTCATGTAATTTGATTTCATTAAATACATCAAAAATACCGGATTAATCATCTCTATATTAGGTTTTAATATATAAACTCCTTCCTTAACATTCCATTGCTTTGGCTCTTTTTCAATCAAAGAAACTCTTCCTATCGTTCCTGTTCCACTAAATAATACATCATTTATTTCCAAATTTGCTCTTTCATTTATTCTATTCAATGCATCTTGATTTACTTTGTCTTTTGCTTCCCAATATTTTACCTGCCTTGCTCCCAGTTCTCTTACTGTAACATAATATCCTTTGGCATCTTCTGTATTTAATTGAAAAAATTTTCTTGGATTAAGACCTGTATTAAGAGATATTAAAACATCCGATAATTTTACCTTTGTAGTATCATCTTTAAATGTAAAAGCTTTATCTTCATAATACTTATATTGTTGTTGTCTTGCTTCTAACTCTGCTTCTAACTCTGCTTCTAACTCACTAAATTTATCAAGTATTCTTACAATTTCTCTTTGCACTGCCAATGGTGGAATTGGAATTTTAAATTCACTATATGTTTGAATCCATTGCCTTGCATGTTCTTTTGGAAGATACTTTATATTCTGCATACAATAAAAAATATATTTAAACGAATTTTTTGTTTTATTAATAAGTATTTTCATGGCAGATGATTTCACTTTAAATTTGAAATCCACCCAATGCTTAGATGCAGTAAAATCATCAAAAATTATAACAGGATTTTCTTTATTTGCATTATAAACGCCTTGTTTTTCATTAGTATATCCTAATATAAAAGTCTGTCCTGCTGTTAATACAGGTATATCATATTCATCTTTATACTTTGGATTCTGAACAATATATTTTGTAGGTTGAATATAATCTAGTAATTCATTTAATTTAATATATTCAACTCCATTAGGACATAATTTTTTTATTAATTCATCAATCTTGCTCATTAAAATTTTCCTCCAATTCTTGGATTATTTTATCAAGTTCGATTCTTATTTCAGATTCTCTTTTTACTACTTCTACAATTTTTTTATTTACTTCTTTGATATCAATTTTATCTTCTTCTATAAAAGGTTTCAAATATGAATTAACAGAAATATTATAATTATTATTGGCAACTTCTTCATTTGCTACAACAATCGATTTATTCTCAATATTTGTTCTATTTTTAATTAACTTTAATATATTATCAACATTATTGTCTTTTGGATTATCATCTGGAGTTGTCAATCTATTTTTATTTGTATTCCTTACAAATTCATTTGAAGCATCAATAAATAAAATATCATTTGTTTTCTTAGATTTTTTCAATACTAATATACAAGTAGCAATACTTGTACCAAAAAACAAATCACTTGGCAACAGTATTACAGTATCAACGAAATTGCTATCTACCATATATTTTCTTATTTTTTGTTCAGCTCCTCCTCTGTATAATACTCCTGGAAATTCAACTATTGCTGCTGTTCCTTTTGTTGATAAATATGATAACATATGCATCGTGAAAGCAAGATCTGCTTTTGACTCTGGTGCAAGAATTCCAGCAGGCGAATATCTTGGATCATTTATTAATATTGGATCTGATTTTCCAGCCCATTTGATTGAATATGGTGGATTTGACACTATAGCATCAAAAGGTTCATAATTGTCATGTTTTGGGTCAGTTAAAGTATTTCCTCTTGCAATGTTGAATTTTGTATAATTTATATCATGCAAGAACATATTTATTCTTGCTAAGTTATATGTAGTAAGATTAATTTCTTGACCATAATATTCTATATCTTCTGAGTTTAAAATTTTCTTAAATCTTAATAGCAAGCCACCAGAACCACAGCATGGATCATACACCTTATTTATCTCTTTTTGATCCATCAATGTTATCCTTGCAAGTAATTCTCCTACTTCTTGAGGAGTAAAAAATTCTCCTCCTGACTTTCCTGCATTAGAAGCATACATAGTCATTAAAAACTCATATGCATCGCCAAATGCATCAATAGTGTTGTCTGAATAATCTCCTAATTTTAAATCTCCAATAGAATCAAGCATCTTTATTAATTTTTCGTTTTTTTCATCTACTGTATTTCCTAATTTGTTTCCTTTTACATCAAAATCATCAAATAACCCTTTAACGTCATCTTCTGATGCAGTCCCCTTAGCTGATGCTTCTATATTTTCAAATACTTTATTTATTGTTATATTTAAATCTGGATTACTTTTGGCTTTTTTTCTAACATTACAAAACAATTCGCTTGGAAGAATAAAAAAACCTTTTTCTTTTACTATATCTTCTCTACCATATTCTGCCTCTTCATCTGAAAGGTTCCTGTATTCAAAATTTTTTTCACCTGATTCTCTCTGATTTTTATTAACATAGTTTTCTATATTCTCTGATATGAATCTATAAAATAACAAGCCTAATACATATTGCTTAAAATCCCATCCATCTACAGATCCTCTCAATTCATCAGCTATTTTCCATATTGTTTTGTGAAGTTCATCTCTTTCTTTTTCTCTTTTATTATTCATCTTTTATTCCTCCATTTTTTCCAATTATATTAATTGCTTCATATCCTTTCTTCGTTAATGCATATTTGCCTTTTTCTTTATACCTTTTTAAATAATTTAATTCTATTAATTCATTCATATATCTATTGGTTTTACTTTTTGAATAGTGTAAAGTATCCGCTATTTCTTGTTGGCTTGACGATAAATATTTCGCTTTTCTATACTGAACTTCATTATCAGCAATCCATTTAAGTAATCTATATTTATCATTTGTAAAAATTTCTAAATTTGCCTCCATTTTTTCCTCCTAATTCTTTATCTATTTTATAAATAAAGTTCTTAAAAGTCAACTAAAATGGTGTAAGTTTTAGAACTTTTTTGTTTTATAAAACTGATACATTTCTGCATCAGTTCTATCTTTCATACCTTTTATCTTTCTTCTTTTTTAATTTTTTCTCTTCTTTCTCCTTAGATTTTTCCTTTTCTTTATTATCTATCTCTTTTATTTGTTCCTTCATCCTTGGCACATTATCATAAATTTCATCGCACAACTTAATCTCTTTTCTAACCTTTGTTAAAACAGAAGTAACATCAATTATTTCTTTAGTAACACTATCTTTTTCACTTTCATTATCTAATTTCTGTCTTTTATAATATAATCTATTTCTTATATTTAATATCTTTTGCATTTCTTCCTGTTTCTTTTCTCTCACATTATCAATATCACTCATAGTCTCAATCTTATACTTACATAAAAATCTAATTCTTTCCGAATACTCGTCCATCTTTTTTACTTCTTCTCTCATTTTAGGAGTCAATTTATATTGTATATTATTTCTAGTATATAACTTTATCAAATATCTATAGTAGTAATACAAAGCAACTATTCCCTTGGGTTTGTATTTTCTTCTTATTTTATCTCTTGTCGTGAAACGTCTATTTTTTATTACCATATAAGGAATTATCCTTTCTTGTCTTACATAGTCATTTTCTAATATTCTTCTTTTAATATTTTCTAATGAATACTCTTCTCCAAATGCTCTTTCAACTCTTATATTTCTTTTGTATGGTTCTCTTCTTACACTTAATTTATCTGCTCTATAATAATAGTTGTATCCCATTGATACTAACATCTGTTGGAATTGTTTTAGAGTGTATGAATGTTTTATTGCATAATCTATATCTTCTTTTGCAAATTTATAATAGTCTGAATCTCTCAAAGATTTTTTATAAAAATTTTCAAAGTTGATTCCAGATTTACAAGTCTTTTCTTTTAAAACACTTAAGCCATATTCTTCACATATTTCATCTGATGTTTTTCTTAGCAATGCTGTATTTTCTAAATTACTATAATACTTCTTTCCATCTTTAAATGAAACCGAATTGATTACAAAATGATTATGCAGATGTTGAGTATTTAAATGAGTAGATACTACAACTTGAAATCTGTCTCCCCACATTTCATTTGCAAGTTTTACTCCAATTTCATGTGCTATTTCTGGAGTAACTTCTCCTTCATTAAAAGACTGATAAGCATGAAAAGCTAATATTCCATTTTCTTTTCCGTATATCGTTTTAACAAGTTGCATTTGTTTAACCGCATCTTTTACTTCACAATTTATTCCTGTAGTATAAAATTGTTTTTCTGTTTTATCTGGATTAGTTGCATAAGTCATTACTTGTCTAATACTTTCAAACTCATCCATTTCATATTCGCTATAATTATTTTTTGTCTTTTCTTCATTTGTTGCATAGTTAATTACATGATCTAATCTCTTTTGTACTTTCCATATTTTTGTTGTTGCCATTTACTTTCTCCTCTCTGCAAAAAGGGGATTGGGGAATTTCCCCATTTAGAATTTCGAGCTGACGAAATTCATTGCTTGTTAGGACAACAATATGCTCTTTTTTAGTACTAAAATTATTACTTTTTTCTATCAAATGCACACTATATTTTGAAAAATACTTGGACTTTTTTTATCAAGATCCAAGTACTTTTCTTCTTATTTTTTATTATAAAATATTTAATTTATAATATTTGTTTTTGTAAAAATTCAACCTTTCTTCATTATTTATATCACTTTTTATTTCATGATTTTCGTCTTCTAATTTAAATATTTTATTTAATTTTCTTAATAAAATTTCTTGTTTTGTATCTCTTATTAAGCATGGAACTTTGTCATATCCTAATGTTTTTGCTGCTAATAATTTTATTCCACCACCTAGAACATAGTACCCATTTTCTTTTTGAATAACTTCAAATGGTTTCTTAATTCCTTCCTTTTTTATTACCTCCATATATCTACAAACTTTTTCTAGATTTCTGCTACATATTGTGTTAGCTTTAACTCCTTTTATATCTTTTACTTCTATTTCTTTATATTCTTTATAAACTTTCATATTATCAATTCCTTTCTTTTTTCTATTTACTTTTTCAATTTTTTGTATTAAAATATAGTTACAATCATTTAAGTTAGCATTTAGTTTGGTCGCTTGTGCTAGCTTTTTCTTTTATATTTTTTAGTGTTATTCCATAACACATTTGATACAATTTTGAGATAATTGCATCTACTAATTGTTCATCTTGACTTTGACTAAATCTTTCTATTAATCCCTGCTTATCAAATCTTGTTGTAATGATTATTGGTAATCTATTTTCATTTCGATTTTCAATAATTGTATATAATTTTTCTAATGCCCAACTACTTATTTTTTCTGTTCCTAGATCATCAATTATAATCATATCTACATTTGAATATAATTCTATTAATTCATTTTCTGACTTTGTGTTATCTCTAAAAGTTTCCTTTATCATGTCTAGCAAAGTTGTTAGTCTTCCCATTAATACAATCTTGTCATTTTCAATTAATTTATTAGCGATTGATGTTGCTAAATGTGTTTTTCCAAGTCCTGATTCGCCTGTTATTATCAGTCCTTTAGTTTGTACTTTTGTTATACATTTATTTGTATAATCATTAGCAACTTTTACCGCTATTTCATTGCCTGAATTAATATTAAAATTTTCAAAGTTCAGATTTTGAAATTTTCTTTCAGTATAGTTTTGTTTGTATAGCTTGTTTATAACATCCCTAAAATGTTTTCTTTTTTGAATTTCATATTCTTGCTCATCTCTTCTTTTCCAATACTCTTGTGCTTTATTACAATCACATCTTTCGTATTTAATTGCATCAGGAGAAATATTAGCATATAAATAATCAAGTCCTATTGGTATCAATTCTTTGCCACAAAATTCACATTTTTTCAATTTATTGTGTATAACTTCACTACAATTTATATTGTCTAAAACCATTTTCGCTCTCCTCTCTTATATTTTCTTCTTTTTTATTTTCTATATCTTTTGTATTCTTTTCTTCTGCGTTACCTAACGTTTTGGTAACGTTACTTTTTTCATTTTCACTTTTATGCTTTTCACGAAATCTTCTTTGTCGTTCTCGACCTTGCATTTGATACTTTTCATATTTTTCAATACTTTGATACTTGTCCCAATTTTTTATCAGAAATGTTTCCCCTTCTTTTATTAACATTTCTAATTCTAGAAACTTTTTTAAAATTTTTTCAATTTTTTTATTAGATTTTCCCATAATCTTTGAAAAATTTTGAATTGTCATTGGATTATTTTCTCCTATTTCTAATCTTCCTTTATTATTACATTCAACTGCTAATGCAATTAATTGAATCCACACTCTAAAATAAGTGTCACCTTCAGGAAGTTTTAAAAGTATTTGAATTTTCCTGTTTGAAAATATATTAGTTTCTGTTTTAAACCAAGGTAATTCATACATATCCTCCTTTCCTCACTTTCCATCAATTAATATTTAATTGATTCTTTTTCTTTGCTACTTAGGTATTCGTCTAGCACCTGAACTCTAAATAGAAATTTTCCACCAACTTTGGAGCATGGTATTTGTTTTCTTCTTACTAATTGATTTAATAACCAATAAGAAATTCCTAAATACTCTGCTGCTTCTTTCATTGTTAGTGTAGTTCTTTGAACTTTTTGTAGTTCCATACATATCCCTCCTTTCCTTTAAGTTTATTCGGTTATAATCCTTCGTTAACAAGTTTTATATGTTTTTTCTTGTTAACTAATTGTATATTACCACGATTTGTGGTAAAATCCTATTAAATTGATTAAATTTTGTTATCAAAATGCAACTTTTGTAAATTTCGCAATTTGTTAACAAGGAGGATTTGATATGGAAAGAAAAAATGAAATTAGAATTTCTTTTGAAACAATTAATTTATCTCAAGTATTTATACACACTGCAGGTTCTTACATGAGTAAACCTATCAGCAAAAACAATAACAAATACTTAGCTAATTTAAGAACTGTTCCAGATGATGAAAGATTTGGTCCATTAGTTTTAGAACTTGAAAATGCAAGTTCAAAAGAAGAACGAGAAAGAATAATAAATGAATTAAAAGCAATTGTAGAAATAGATGAAACTGCAACTGCTGAACCTCTAACTTTTAATCATGACATTGAAAGTTTAAAAGGATATATTGTATTTGAACCAGAAACTGCAATAGAACACTATGATCTTAATCTATTAGATTTTATAAGTTATGATTTTGATGTATTTAATGATTACTTATTATTTTTTATTAATTTTTTCGATTATTTTATTGATAAATTGGATAGCGAAGATATAAATAGAATTGAACTAGATACTTTATATCCTGTGTCAGAAATTGTCGAAATTGCAAAAAAATATTATAAAAAAGAAAAAGGGAATTTAATTTATCATCAAAGTCTCTTTAAAAAATGTATCAACTTTATTTATTGTATTAACAATCCTTTTGAAAAAGATATGGAAGATTTAACAGCTAAGCAAAAATTCTTTTTGTATAACTCTTTATATCAAGATACATTTAAGGAATTTTCGCACAATTTTCATACTACAGATTTACTCGAATATCAATATAATAATTTTCCTCTAAAAAAAGAAGATATTAAGTTAGAAGATGTATATACTTTAATTTCTACTATAAAAGATTTTGATCCTAGTGGTAGACATATAAGTAATTTACATCAGTTCGTAACTAATAATATCTTTACTGCTCTTTATATTACTTTATTTTATGTAGTGTCTATCAATAAATTACATATTAAAATTTGTGGAAATTGTAACAGATATTTTTTAACTCCTAAAAAAAATGTTACATATTGTGACAGAATAGCTGAAGATGCCTTAACTTGTAAAGATATTGGAAGTATTGAACAACAAAAAAGAAAATTAGAATCTAAACCTGTATATAAAAAACATAGACGTATTCAACAAATAAAATGCGTGTATGCAGGACGATATAAAGGCGAACCTTTCTATAAAAATGATTATGAAACATTTAACAAAATAGCTAATCAGTTTAAAGATGATATAAAAAAAGGAAAAGCTACTGAAGAAGAATTTGATAAATGGTTAGATACACAAGATAAAACAAGGCAGGATTAATTCCTGCCTTTAATCATTTTTTTGTATTATATAATAATATCTTCATCTCTTTTATAAATTGCTATCTTTCTAAAATTATCATCTTTATATTCGTAGGCTGCATCTATTGCACAACATATCTCGTATTTACTAATTGATTTTGGATTGTTTGTTTCAAATTCTTTTTCCGAATACACTCCTATTATTATATTAAATTGTTTTAATATTTTTTTATATAAGTCTTCTCTAATATAAAAATATGTACTATCTGAATCAAATGGAGACTGTATTGTTGCTATTCCTGTATCATCATAATATATCCCTGAATAATCATATCTTAAATTTAATAATTTAATAATATCATATTTTAATAGCATATACGTTCTATTTTTATCCTCATTTGTTATTCCTATATTAGAACAATCATATTCGCTCTCTATATAGCATTCTTTCCATATCTCTTCAACATTTCTTTCTTCATCAGGTAACATTAATTCATCAACCCCTGTATTTATTTCATACAGATTATATCTATAATAGGTTGTTCCAGAGCTCATAGATACATTATTTAATTCTGATTTACCATAATTTGTTATATTGTTATTTTTTAATGTATTCAATCTATAAAAGCATTTCTTTTCGTTTAATTTATTTTTTATCATTTCTGAAATATGAATAGGTATGAAAGTTTTACCATCAAATTCGATTTTTTTCAAACAATCTAAAACATTTATATTATCATATGTCTGATTGAATTTTTCTTGTTCCCAATTGATTTTTGCTTCTTTAATTCTTTTAATATATAAATCATAGAAATCATAAACCACTTGCGGTTGATTTTTATATTGTAAAGTATCTATATCAATATCTACAAAATCATAATAGTCCTGCCATGCATCCTTTTTCACTTGCAAATTAGTCATACACTCTCCAAGTAACTCAAAAAAAGCAATCCATTGATATTTTTTTCCAATTCTTTCAATCTTATGTTCATGTCTATCATAGCTATATCTATTTTTATCATAATTCTCAATTTTTTTGTTGTATCCCAAATCAAACATCTTCTTTAATATTATTGCCATATATAATTCTTCTGGTATTTCTTTATTTTTGCATTTTTCTATATTAGTATTAAGATTATTTAGCTTTTCTTTTTTTCTTTTTCCTAAAGAATTATTAAATAAAATTTCATATTTATTAGTATTATTTATAGATATTTCTAATATCTTGTTTATATCATAGTTTACTTCTTCATACATCTTCCTTTTATTTATTTCTATTTGTTTAGAAGTAATTATCATTTTCTCATATAAATATTTTTGTCTTGTAGTTAAGCTAGATATTAATTCTTGTTTTTCTTTTTTTAATATATCATAAACTTTTTTGTCGTAATAAATAAAATCTTTCATTCTAGACTCAACTATATATCTTGCAAAATCACCCATATGAGACATAGAAAACATTACATTGTTATACTTTCCTGTTTTATTTAGTAATTTATAAAAATCTCTTTTTGAAATATATTCTATCGTCAATGTTGGTTTTTTACATATATTATTAAAATTCTTTTTAGTCTTTATGATTTTTCTATCATAGCATAAATGATTTAATAACATTAGATAATGTCTTATTCTTGTATTAGAGATTTGTTTTGAGCAAAATATTTGTCTTATTTTATGATAATGTATTTTTAATAAATCATTATCCTTATTTAATATATGTGCACTATGTATGCAACATAAAAATCTTTCTACAATGTATTGATCATCTACACTAGATATTATATCAATTAGTTCATCTATCAATGTTAAATCTGATACAAAAAATGCTGTAAGTGCTTTACTAGACTTATCTCTTATTTCTCTATCAGAAACACTTAGCATCCAAAAAAATAGTTGCACAAAATTTTGCTTTAAATTGTAATTAAATTTACTAAGGTCTGCATAGTATGGGATCTTCGAAATACTTATTATTCTTGTCCTTATTATATCAATATTTAAAAAATCCTTTAAGTACATATCTCTTATATTATTTTTTAATTTTCTCATTAAATTTGAAAAATAGTACACTGCATTTAAGGGGTGATATGTTACTAGCATACTAGATGAAAGAGTTATCATCCAATCAAAGAAATCTTCTTCATTTAGATTTGCTGACTTAATATAACCTAAAATTTCTTTTTGCCTAGCTTTTATATTTTCTCCAAAAGATTCTTTCGATCTATATCTCAATCCTAGTAAATAGCTATAATTAAAACTATATAGTATTGTATCATCATAAAATTCAAATAATTCTTTTCCTGTGCGTATTGGAATATGCTCTACCAACGTTTCTACTAAAGACATATTATCCTCTAACATTTTTATAGTAGTTTTTTTATTTAAAAAATCGTTCCATGATTCACTTTCATCTTTTGTATTTAATAGATATCTAGCTATTAAATAGTCTGATTGCCTTTGAAATGAAAACTTATATGTAATTCTTCTTTGATTATTTCCTATATACATATTATTAGCTTCTATAAGTTTGTGTACTACTAGCTTTTCTATTATTTTGGCTGAACTAATATTCAAATTTAAATTGTCAACAATTGATACAAATTCTTTTACGAACAAGTATGTTCGACACTGTTTTACCATTAATTGGGCTATTTCTTTAGCAATTTTATTCCAAAAAATTTTCCCCGTAATTACACTTCCATCATTACAAACCACTCCTAATTCGTTAATAATATTTTGACTTATTCTTGTAAAATACCTTTCGAAAATAAAAGTTGCAGTATTATATCCCCTTTGTCCTTTAGTTTGTCCTTTTTCTGAATATTCTTCGCAAAAGATTTTTAATATTAGTGGATTACTAGCATAATTACTTTCTAAAATTTCTCCTATTTCAATGTTATAATATTCACTAAATTTAACAGCAGCTTCAACAGCATCGGAAAATCCATATAAAGTTATATTAGGATAATTGTTTAGAATTGACAAAGTTTGTTGCTCTACATCACCATTTCTATATGAAATTATTAACTTAATATTTTTTTCTTTTATATTATTAATTAAATATTCTATTATGTCTTTTTGATTTTGACGTGCCTCGTTAATTGCATCAAAAATAATAATTCCAGTTTCATTATTTTGTTCAGCAACTTTAGCTATTTCTTCAAACAAATCTCCTATTTTCATTTTTTGTTCAATATACTTTATATATTTTTCAAATTTATATATAGCCTGTCCATAAAAAATAATAGTAGGAACATCATTATTAATTAAATCATTAGCAATTTTAGTCAATAAATGAGTTTTTCCAGTTCCTCCATCTCCATTTACCACTATAACCTGACTTTTTATATATTCTTTTATTTTATATAAATTATTATTTACTCGTGATAATTCATATAGTCTATTATTACTTTCATTATCATTTTCTTCAGATTTATTATTTCTTAAAAAGTCTATAGCCTTTTCATTTTCTTTTACCAAATCATCTATGTTGCTATTATCTTTATAAAAGCATATGTTAAGTTTTGATTCTAATTCTTCGATATCTTTATAACCACATCTTTCTATATATTTATATATACTTTCTAATTTTTCTTTAATTTTATCTTTAAAGTCTTTCGTAAGCAAAGAATCTACCAATATTTTATTTTCGGGAGATTCTACATTTATTTCTGTTACTAATTTTTCTCGTATTTCTTTATTACTTTCTTCTATAAATGATTTTAATTTTTCTATCAAATTATATAACCTCCTTAATAAATATTGCCACTTTTAAACATAAGTTTATAAATTTCTTAAAATTTTATGTTTTTCTTCATAAATTACTCATATATTATACCTTATTCTTTTTATTTAATAAATAATTTTAAGAATATTTGATTATTTTAATGACATGTATTGCAATTTGTTATCATTTATTATATAATTCACATTGTTAACAGATATATTAACTCTCTCCCACCCATAGGTATGCCTGAAAGGAGGTGAAAAAGGTAATGGCTGGGAGTATTGAAAAAAGAGGAAAGAATAGTTACAGATTAGTTTGCCTTGCTGGATATGACTTGCAAGGACGACCTATTAAGAAAACCAAAACAATACACGGAACAAAAAAGGATGCTGAAATAGAACTTGCTAAATTTGTTGCAGATGTTCAAAACGGTCTTGTAATAGAGGGTAAATCTCTTAAGTTTTCTGAATTTACTGACATATGGAAAAGAGATTATGGTTCAAAGGAACTTGCACCTTCAACTTACAAGAGATATTGTAGAATGTTAGAAACAAGAATCTTACCATACTTTGGACATTTCTATATTAATAAGATTAAACCTACTGATATTATGCAATTCTATGATTTACTTAGTAGAGATACTCAGTTAGTTAGAAAGAAAAGCAACAATGGTAAGAAAACTCTAAAACCCTTATCTGGTAAAACTATATTAGAACATCACAGACTACTTCGTGCAATGTTACACAAAGCTATATATTGGCAATTAATTGTATCTAACCCTGCTGAACGTGTTCAACCACCAAAAGCAATGAAACCAAAAAGAAGATACTATGATGATGAGCAATGTAAAGTATTATTAGAAAATTTAACAACACTTGGTGAAGATCAAATCAAATACAAAGTTGCAATCATTCTAACAGTATTTACTGGCGTAAGGCTTGGTGAGCTAATGGGATTAGAATGGCAAGATGTTGATTTTAAAACTGGAATTATAAGTATAAATCGTTCAAGTCAATATTTAGCAGACAAAGGTGTATTTACAAAAACGCCTAAAACAGAAAGCTCTATTAGAGAAGTAGCAATTCCAGATTTCGTAATTTCTCTGCTTGAGGAATATAAGTTATGGTATGAAGAACAAAAATCCATTTATGGTGAATTATGGACTGATTCTGATAGGTTATTTGTACAAGCTGATGGCAAACCTATGCACCCTTCTACAATTAGCAAATGGTTTGTAAAATATGTTGCACAAATAGGACTACCTATAATTAACTTTCACGGATTAAGACACACAAATGCTACACTTTTAATATCACAAAACATTGATGTAGCAGTTGTAGCAGCAAGACTAGGACATGCACAAATTACAACAACATTTAACTTTTATGTGCATCCAATTATTTCTCACAATAGAAATGCAGGAAATGTATTAGAAAACTTGCTACTACCATCAAAAAATTAGTCTAAAATCTTTTTTCAGATTTCACTAAGGCAAATCAAAAGCCATTAAACTTTTCACGATAAAAAAAGTAAAAGACTACTAAAAAATATTTTAGGTTTCCCATAGTCTTTTACTGGAAATTTATTAGAAATATAAACGTTTTTTGAGGATTTCTTCCCCAACTTTTCCCCAATTCTACATAAAAAGGCTGTTTTTTAGCGTTATTGTTAACTAATTGGAGAATATAAAAAATCGCTACAATCCTTAAGACTGTAACGATATAAGTTTGGTTGCGGGGGTAAGACTCGAACTTACGACCTTCGGGTTATGAGCCCGACGAGCTGCCAACTGCTCCACCCCGCGATGTAATAACATA
>JABLTK010125443.1_pt1 | contig 30914 bp, 49 predicted proteins | sample 7160131 | NCBI WGS metagenome assembly JABLTK01 (sample SAMN14651221, study PRJNA627086) | human gut metagenome | isolation source: feces | host: Homo sapiens
ATACCCAAAATGTTATCACGCATCACCTTGCGATGTCTCTTAGCACCTCCCTTTCCAAGTCCCTTTCCTCCTTTACCACGTCCAGACATGATTAGTTTTCTAGTTGATTAAATAAAATATGATAGCAGCAGAATGGTATGGCGGGAAAGAAAAATCTATACACTGCTGTTCGCTCCGAATGATTGGTTAAAATCAGACTATGTATCATATTACCCAATAATTGACTTGGATATCACCCGCTACGATTTCTGCTTTTATGCCGCGCTTTTCCAAATCCTCATAATTGATTTGAACAACTGAAATGGCTCGTACTAAGCAAACTGCAAGAAAGAGTACTGGAGGAAAGGTTCCTCGTAAACAACTGGCTACTAAGGCCGCTCGTAAGTCTTCTCCCGCTGCTGGAGCTGTGAAGAAGCCCCATCGTTATAGACCTGGAACTGTGGCTCTCCGTGAGATCCGCAAGTATCAGAAGAGCACCGAGCTTCTGATCCGTAAGCTCCCCTTCCAGCGTCTGGTCCGTGAAGTCGCTCAGGACTTCAAGAACGATCTTCGTTTCCAGGGTTCTGCTGTTATGGCTCTTCAGGAGGCTGCTGAAGCTTATCTGGTCTCTCTGTTCGAGGATACGAATCTGTGTGCTATCCATGCCAAGCGTGTGACTATTATGCCTCGTGATATGCAGCTGGCTCGTCGTATTCGTAACGAGAAGTAAACACACTGGTATTTCTCAATACCATAAGTTCCTGTTTGTATCAAACACATTATTTGTACACAAGAAACCTGTCTTTATAGAAATCAGGATGGATGTCCACCATCCACTTGCATGTCATGCCAACAGTACGAACATAGCGCTCACATAACCGTTTCCAAGCCTCTCGACCCAAGTACATCTCTTGTTGGCCAGAAGTCTGCCATAGAAGCTGTAGTACACATTTGTACTCATTTGTTGTATCTGTAATAGGATATACCGAAGAATAGCGAAGACTAGCAATGGTTCTTAATTCTTGTTGCAGACCCACGATCAATGTTTGAATTGTACCTATATCAAAGTAAGATAACATAGATACTATCTTGAAAAGGAATAGGCGATTGTAGAATGACATGTTTATGGACGAATTGAATATTGGTCCGAAAGTCATCTAGTTATTAGTATCCTATATATCCATACAATCTAGCAATTCTTTAGTAATGGATGCAATTTCCGCTTCCTGTTCTGATTGTTGCACTGGACGAAGGAGATGTCCTGTACGAAATATCGAAGTTGTAAAGGCAGGATTCTCCTCCACAAAAGAACTTTCAATCCTAGAAATATTCTGCGGTCGCGAGTGGTTGTATGGATTCATATATGGATTCGACTGAGTTTTGACCTCACCTAGTCGCAGCATCATGCGATCGTACTCATTTGAAGATGAGGCCATCGTGCTTTCATTGAGGATTGAGTCATTCCAATTAGTCTACAGTGAGAATAAACAACATTACCCACAGAATTTGAAGTGTGAGAGTTCATTAGTTGACGAAGGTGCGAATAATCCACATATCCTGAAATTTGATTTGTGGTAAAAAAGTACTCGAATTCTTGGAATGATCCACATCTATCGATCACCTACCCCGTTCTGTCATTGGAATGGAACATTGATTTAGAAGAGATCGGAACTCTGCTTTGTTCAATCGAGAATCCCCATCCCTATCGAGATTTCGAAATACAGATTTCATCTGATCCTTCTGTTGCAATAGAGTAGACTACATGGTTATCCGAATCGAGATCGCTTACATAGACTTGATCTGCCTTTCTTGCCAGTGGATCTCCTCTACAGAGTCAATGACATTGATTGAATCACTACTGCATTGAGAGTGAACTTTGAATGATTGTTGCCAAAACCGTGCCTTTTTCTGACATCTTCAAGTTCTCTTCGTAGAGACTGTTTCCATGCTCCATTTGTGTAGAAATCGAATTCCATTACGATTTTCATTTCTTCGTTTCTTTTCTTCTAAACAGGAGGTGTTTGATCGAGGTAACGAATGATATCCTGTTATGAGCATGTAGATGCTGTGATTGCACACCGAAATCAAGTGGCATTGCGCTCCGATATGAAGGACTATTCCTATTTCCGCAAGGATGTAACAGAGGAGATCACTGATCGGTTGCTTGTCATTTTTAGATATATTTATGATCATTTAGGATATCAACCGCAAGTTTCCTGTTACTATTGATTTGGGTTGCTGGGATGGTCAATTTGCATGCAATCTGAGAGGACGTGGAGGAGTTAAAACGATTTATGAATGTGATTCGTCCTGTAATCAAGCTTCTTTGCTGTTAGTGTAGTTGAGATGTTAAAACTGTGTCGGTCCAATAATTCCTCTTTGTCTGATCCCGAAAGTACAGATGTATCTTTGTTCTAATGTCTAGTTGAGAAATACTACATCCAAGTAAATGAAGAGTTTTTGCCGTTTAAGAACATATCCATTCTTTTTGTTTCATCGACTTCCTTCATTTATACCATACAGCCAATTTGGTCGTATCTCCTTTCTTCCTTCACTGGACTAATGATATTCTACAGGCATTTCGTGAGGTATATCGGGTGTTGATTCCTGACGGTTTTTTCACCGGAGCTATGTTTGCCTGTAATACGTTGAAGGAACTGCGAACTGTATTGGAAAAGACAGATATGAAAGTAGAGGGAGTTCTTGCACCACATACATCCCCTCTTCCCACTCCGGGAGCCATTGGCGATGCTTTGGTAGTATGGATTTGAATTACGCTTTACAGGAAGGAAGCAGGGTTTATCATCACGTCGGTCCAGTCTCATCCCATTACAGTGGAATATCGCGATATTCTTCAGTTGATGCATCATCTTCAGGTATGGGATTTACCAACTACTGATTGGAAGGGAATGGGAGAGAACAACGCAATGCTAGAACGTCGTAATCTGATTTCTCGAGTAACGTTAAAAGAAGCCAATGAACTATACAAGGTAATTGTTGTACAAGACATTAATCACGTAGAAATTATATCCTTCAAAGAATGGAGGGATTATCGCAACATTTGATATTGCCTACTTTACAGGTTGGACAGTGTGTGAAGAAACGAAACGAGTGTCTCGACCACGCAAACCAGCTGTGAGTCTACAGGAAGTGTTTGACAATGCTCCTTCATGGAGTGAATTAGAAGCAAAAGAGAAGGAAAAGGCATAGTCATTTAGTTTTGTTATTGTTTGTCCATTCATTTTTATTCACTCAATACATATTGTACTGGCATAATGACATCAGAAGCGAGTAGTATATATATTGGAATTGATTTTGGATGTCATTCGATATACTGTTGTATGATAAACGGAAGGGATACAGATAGTGCCTTATCTACAATGAAAACAATCCTCAACTGCTATCAAAAGGATCGAAGAATAATGTAACTGATTCAACAGTTCGCTAACAAATAGGCCCATTCTAGGGTATTCAAAAGAACAGCTTCTAGTCTGTGACCAGGCATCTCAAATTGTATGTTTTCTTGGGTTATTCGACAATTAGTTAAAACGCAATCCACAAAGTGTCGTTGGCTTTGTTAAACAGTATCTAGGAGTTCCATTTGATGGTCATGTGAATGAGAAGATTGATTGTTATGCATCATTACTGAAAGGAGACAATAACTATGTTTCTTTCCGTTATAATGTTAATGGAGATATTACGGAACAAATGAATGCGCCCGTAGCAGCAGCGATTATTCTTCACGAAGTTCAGAACGTGATTCGACGTGTGATTCCCGATTATTCGGGAAAGAATACATGCATTGCAGTTTGTGTGATGGTGTGGGATCACTTTTGTAGGTACCAATGTATTGGAAATCGAATCAAATCCAACTGTTCCACTTGATTCTCCGAACTGCTGGATATGAGGACTATCAACTTCTCTATGAAGCCCAAGCCATTTCTCTTCAGTACGGCTACTACCATGAGTTACACTGGAATGACTCATATTCCAACACTGTTTTGTTTGTGGATATTGGTTACTCTCACACTACTGCATTCACAACTGTCTTCAGGGAACACTCCCTTCGAGTTACTACCTGTGAGTCCTCAACAGAGTGCTGCGGTCGGCAAGTTGACGAGAGTCTCCTCCAAATGGTATACAAGAAATTGCAAAATGAAGGAGTCGATGTGACAAAGGAGAGTCAACGGTGGAGAGCGGATGTGGCTGCTCAATGTGAAGCATGCAAGAAACTGTTCACACCTGACGGTTTAGATCGATGTGAACTGAGAATACAATGCGAAGATGAAGACTGTGTTATCTTAATTACACGTGACGAGTTTAAGAACTGTTGTAACACCATTGTTGATGCAATTCTGAAATTATGCAATACATGTCTTGAAAAGAGTCCAGAGACTTCAGTCGTACTGCTGGAAGGAAGTACAGCTCGACTTGTGTTCATTCGTGATGTCATTCAGGATTTGCTCTCGAAACGATCTCCTCCAGTCGTGATGAAGTAACCATAGTTCTTCAAGTGAATACTAGGTTTACAGGAAGCATGGAGGAGGATTTGTGTAGAGGCTGTTGCATTCATAGCTTTCAACAGAGCTTTCCTAAAGAACAGCATGTAACTGTCGATGTGAGCGATCTTAACTTAACCTCCTTACAGAACTTCACTTTGGAACACGGAAATCTTCAACAGAAATATGATGCTCTCCAGCAACGAGAGAGTCTGTTGGTTGCCCAACGAAAGAAGAGACAAATAATCGAAGAGTGGATTGGGAAATGTCAGACGTTACTGAAACAGCCGACTGTACCACAGTACTGGCGTTGTGAATATGAGAATCGATTGAAAGCGATCACAAATCAGATGACATTCAGCAAAACGAACTACTCAGACACAACTAAATATGCAGAACTGGAAAGATGTGTAGCGGGCATCCATAAGGTAATACAAGAGTGTACTCAGAGTAACAACTTCCCGATTATACCTTTTAGTCCACTTATGATATCTAATGACTACAATTGTTTGATAGAAACAAACGAGAACCAGTCGGATAAGACAGGAATCGTCTACACTATGTCATACTTGATGTCCATGTTTCATTGAATCAACAGGGATTATTGGATATGAACCTTTGTCGCAAGAGAGAAAATCACATCGCTCCACCCACAGAGCGCTATAGAGTGTGTCTTGCAATCCCACTACAATCAATCACTATTCCTTACCTCCTCTGAAGCGATTAATGGCAATAAAAAGAGATATGGGGGATAAAGAGTCATTCTATTGATGACAATGTCTAATTCTATTTGGGCCATCCCAAACTGATACTCTGAAAACAACTGTTATATTACGATAGAGGACATAAGGACGAATTTCTTGATAGTGAGAACCCATCTAAAGGCTCTTGACAATACCTTTATACATACTACCAATCGTCTAATGAACAAACACAGAACTAAATAACAATCATCCCTTAATTTTAGGCATTTTCTTCTCCTCTGCTAAGTCATTACTATTGTAGTAGTGAGGAGCAATCTCCTTCAACCACTTGATATCAATCTCGCTTACAATCCGAATGTATTCTCGTGTTGTAAACACCAGTTCTTGGAATCTACACTAACAATCCATTCATATCTATACAGCACAAACATCGGTGGATTCTCCAATTTGAAGAGACACGAAGAAGGATGAATCGCTACCACTTTCGGCTTCTTCACAGTACTATCCATTCACATCTACCCCTATTGCATACTGATATTCGCCCGATTTCTGCAATCGACAAATATTATAGAAGAACCCCTCACAAAGAGCCTTGCGAACACGTTCGTTACGAGTATCGTCAGCTGGCTTATCATTCTTGTAGTCTATCTCCACTCGATCGCACAGTCCCTCGAGTTGGTCTCTCACATCTCGAGCACGTACCATTGATCGATACTGCACAAAGTTATCATAACACCAGGCCTCATCATAATTCGACTCTTTCCATTGATTGTACACAACTAATAGAGTATAGTGATCACCATAACTTCCTTGACTGAAGGATTGGTGTGCATTGTCTGCATGAATGGCTTGAGCTTTGGGTCTAATCATTACATTCACCAATGAATCTGACCGATAGAAGACACTGTTATTCACATCTAACATGGAACAAACTGTGAGAATATCACTCACACAGCCATACTTCTCGCTTGCTACAATACACTTACTCATTGTAGGATCACACGGGAATTCAGCCATTTTCCGTCCAAGTTTCGTTAATTCTCCCTCATCATTCAAAGATCCTAATGCATAGAGATGTTCCATAGCTCGCATGATCGATTCAACAGGAGGAGGATCAAGAATCTCGAAATGCAAAATATCCGAAATACCAATGCATTTCAGCATCAAGACAACTGAAGCTAGATTAGTACGTTGAATCTCAGGAATAGTGAATTCAGGCAGTTCATGTTCAAACGTATACTCTGTGTAAAGACGGAAACAATGGCCATCTCGTGTTCGTCCAGCACGACCTTCACGTTGCATTGCAGCTGCCTACAATCACAGAGAAGTAGAATCGATTACTTTCGAGATAGGGGTCACAATCAGACTATCCATCCCTGAACGAGGATTGAAACTGTTCTGTTTACATAGGCCAGAATCCACAACATAACAGATATTATCAATTGTCAGGGAGGTTTCAGCCACATTCGTAGCAAGTACCACTTTACGCACATTCTCAGGTGTTGGCTGGAAACACTATTCTTCAGTCCATTAGACTTCTCATACCAATTGCTGTTCCTTTATAGGTAAAGACGAATAGAGAGGTAAAACGAGCAGTTCCTTAATCTTCCGTCCAAGTGCTCGAGTTCGTTGTAATAATCCTTCCTGAACAGCTTCGATATCCTGCTGACCTGTGAGGAAAACAAGAATATCACCTGGGAGAGGCTGTGAGACGTGAATCTGGAGAATGGAGACAATACAAGCTTCAATATAGTCATTCTCCGGAGCTTTGAGATAATGAGTAGTGACATTAAATCGACGGCCCTCAATCTACACCTCAATAAATACAAGAGACACCAACACTGAGAATAGGAGCCTCATCAAAGAAGTTACTAAACTTCTCACTATCCATGGTAGCAGAAGAAATGATAATTTTTAGGTCATCTCGTGCTCGACTCACATCTTTGATAAGACCAAGAAGGATATCCGTATGAAGACTCCGTTCATGGGCTTCATCAATCATCATCACACTATAGCTGGAAAGATCAGGTTCAGTTAAGAACTCACGTAACAGCATACCATCTGTCAAGTACTTAATGACTGTTCGATCATTCGTTTTGTTCTCAAAACGAACACTGTAACCTACTTCATTACCTAACTTCACGCCCATCTCCTTAGCCACACGGGCAGACACTTCCATACAAGCAACACGTCGAGGTTGAGTACAACCTATCATTCCCTTCTTACAGTATCCAGCTTCATACAAGAACTGTGGAATCTGGGTCGTCTTACCAGATCCAGTCTCAGCTTCCACAATGATAATGTTGTACTTGGCTACATACTCCAAGATCTGCTCACGACAACGAGCGACAGGAAGTGAGGCACGTTGGATCTGAATCTTCTCAAACTCCGATTGGGCATGCGACAGAGCCTCGTCACGAGCCTTATTCTCCGCCAGTAACTGCTCAATGTTGTACCCCTGCTGAACCAGGGACTCCACGAACTCAATATCGTCGATTGGAACCATCTCATAATCACTTCCTTGGACATGACGATCTTCAGCTCCAGCTTGATGCTTTGTCATTTCGATTTGATTACGTTCCCAGCCATCCTGATCGCTTTCACGCTTCTTCTCAGGAACATAACGCTGCTCTATACCCTTCATATCCCGATTCAAAACCTCATGACCATCGACCATCTAAACGTTATTGATCAATACAATTTCCACTTGGCCAGAAGTTGGCATTACATAGACGGGCAATTCATCATCAACGTGCTTCCTCTTCGTTGCCAATTCCAAGACTCTCTATGGATTATCCACTCTCCTAAATGCAACTCTTTTCTGTTCACGATCTTTCTGCTCATTTTCAGTGAGGTCATGTTCATCAAAGACCATCTGCTCGTCTTCTAGCTCCCTCTGCAGCAATTCGATTTGCTTCTTCTGTCTCTTCTCTAAATACACCTGTCGCGAAAGCTCTCGCAGCTCTGGAACCAATTCACGTTTCTGTTGCGCTGTCAATCGCTTGGACGCATCGTCTACAGTATCCAACGAATTTGAAGACGACTTCTGTGTATCTTTCTCAAGTAGACGTCGATTGAATTCTTCGACATCCTGACGATCCTTTTCAATTTGATCGTTTGGAGACGAGCTCATCAAGTGTTTCTAACTTTCAATGAGTTATGAAAGCAGAACTTATTATGTGAAAGTATCGTGAACTAGGAGATGGATGGATGGATATAGATGTGTGGTAATACATTTGAGCGTCTTTTGCGATTCTCTGAGTGAAAAGAGTGAATAGTGTGGGACATATTCATAATCATGAATCTCTTTTCAGAGATGATTCTCATCCATTTCGAGCTAACTGTACAATGATTCGTTATCTATTGCTTCAGAATAGACAGGGAAAGACGCGTCTTTCCAAGTGGTACATTCCTGTGGAGTTTGAAGAACAAGCTCGTCTCGAAAACGAGATTCACAAGCTGGTGGCTGCAAGAGATAGCAAGGTTACGAACTTCATTGAATTCAGTACATATAAACTGATCACGCGCCGTTATGCTGGATTGTTCTTTACAGTGGCCGTTGACATGGAAGATAACGAGCTATTAACACTCGAGACAATCCACTTCCTTGTGGAAACTCTGGACATGTATTTCAAGAGTGTGTGTGAAATGGACATTATTTTCTACTTCTACAAGGTATACGAGATTATGGACAACTATATTGTTGCCGGAGAAGTCCTTGATGTCAATAAGGTTGACATTATTAACCGTATCAAGGAACTTGAGAAGCTTAACTAGTCTTCTTCTGCTATTGCCATGCTGTGTTTGTTGTGAAGACAGAAACAAATTTCCATTCTGATACCAAATTATCCAAGCAAAAGTCCAACGCTATTGTTGGGTAGAGACCATCAGAACCATAATGTCGAATCAAGATATAAGTGTAATTGGGTGATTGTCGTCGAATAAGGATATAGAAACAAGAGCAAGTGGAGCAGAGTCTAAAAGAGGATTTAGAGTACTACCGTTCCAACAACTTGTCGTTTGTGGAGAAGATGAAAGAGAACAAGAATTTCCAGAATCCCAAGCTCTTGCAACAGACGGTAGAGTATTTTGGGATTGATGGAAATGGAACGCAATTTGATCCGGTAGAGTGTCGTTCGCTCCTTCAGTATAGAGTGTGTTCAACCCATCAGGATATAACAAAGAAGATTTCCTATGGTCTGTTTGTGGTGATACATGCAATCAAGAATGCAACTCTTCACATTTCTGTAAGCAACACTGACAAAATAGTAACTACAGAAGATTAGAAACCACTGTAATTAGCAGACTGGAACTCTATTCTCCGACTAACAGGACTACATATGATTGCTCCCTTCCATCTCTACAGGCGACTTTTTTCCTTTTTGTGTTGCACTTTCAGCCGTTTCGTTCCGATCTGGAATCCACTCATACTCACAATAGCTGCTTCAGCAGCTTGACACGATGCAAAACTCACAAACCCAAATCCTTTGGACTCACCACTGATCTTATCAATATAGACTTTCGCACTAAGGATAGTGCCAAATGGAGAGAAGATTGTCTCCAAATCCGCATCCACCAGACTCTGTGGTAGATGATACACAAATAGATTAGCTCCAGGAGGCCCTTCACGATGGGAACGCGGAGGTTCCAGACTAGAATGCGAGTGATAGTGCAGATCACGAGGAGAGAAATCACTGTGAACGAATGGAATAGCTGTAGCCGAGAGGAAGGAAGGACGAGAGGAGAAGGAGGCGCTAGACTCGATATCGCTAAAGGATTTCTGAATCGGAGAGAAATCTGAATCCGAGCGAACAAGAACGTCGCGTGGTGTAAGAGGGCGACGACTCGGAGTGAGAGGACTTGAGCCTTCAGATGGTTGCCTCAACTCCAAGGGATCGTTGGCAAGAAAGGTAGACTGAAATGGACCATCTGAAGGTAACTAGATGTAAAAAAGACAATACAAAAGAACATGATACAAGGAATGAGAGTAAAAGGGAGAATCACTTTGAAAGACATGATCACTGATCCCAAAATCACGCGACATAGACGTCGGATGGATTGAGATAGGAGAGACGCTTCGATTCGTCAAGGGAGGTGTCTTTCGACTCATCTAGTATAAAAGGGCCAGGACAAAGCTACTCTCGGGAAATGCAACTCATTATTCACAAAACTACTAAACTCACCACATTTCTCAGTTTCGACTGTTACGATACAACTACCTATAGATATGAGAAGAGAGACATAATTCCAACAACCATCACCTGTTTCTGTATCACGTAGAACACCTGCGCTTATAATGGGGAAAAACTGAGAAATATAATCAAAAACATCGTTGTCAGACATTGTAGCCGGTACTCCATGAATAGTTACCCGTGAACAATGCGGAGTCATCTAGATCTTCAGTAGAAACCAAATGAATGGTACGATGGATGGAAACTGCCTCTCACTGTTATGAGGGGAGAAAGTAGCACCTGGGGGGCGACTAGCAAGAGAAGACACCAATGGTGGTTCTATCATAGACTCCATTGTTTCTGACACAAAACACACTTGCTATTCAGCAAAAAGGAAAAAGAAAGCGTTTATCCAAAATGCTTTGTGAAAACACCATGGTAGTTTTCCTTCGCTATCATTATCCCTGATTTTCAATCCTCCGAATGGGGCATTGGAAATACTTTTCTCGTAACGAGACTATTAGAGATGAGTGAAGCTGAGAGAGAGAAGATTATCATCTGTTGTAATTTCACAGCATCTATTGCCTCTGCTCTGCGTTCTTTTTTCGCCTCCCGTGGATATGTGACTCTGCTTTCTCAGACGATCACTGAGACTCTGCAGTATTGTCGAGAAAATTCGTGTTCTCTTGTGTGTGTAAATGCCCACTGTTACGATACTTCGTGGATCCAGCTGATCACTTCCATGTCCCTTGATCCTTTGATGTATCAGACAACTCTCCTTCTCGTATGCAAGGAAAAGTACCGTCGATTCTTTGAACAACAGAAACATGTGTTTCAATATGAACTGATGGTCGACCCACCTTCTCTCCGACTCTTATCACAAATTGTGGATCGACTGGAGTCTCCCAAATCGTCGGTGAATGAGAGTGGAGAAAGCAAGCGAGTGTTGTGTGTCGATGACTCCTTCGCCACTCTCTCCTCGTTGAAGTAGGATTCGATCAATAATTAACAGTAGATTGATCCTTTCAAAGTGTGGATATGTTGCTGACTGTTATTCCTCAGCAAAGGAAGCGTTATCGCAACTGCATGTCGATAGTGATGTAGGATCCAAGAATGAGATGAGATGTAGTATGCAGTGGCCTTAGTAGATTTAGTTATGCCGGAAATGAGTGGGTGGGAAATGATGCAAGTCATGAAGAATGACCCTCGTCTTTTTCTCATTCCAGTCATTATCCTCTCTGCATCAACAGATAAGGATAATGTAGGTGAAAGAACCTAAACAATTCCATAGATAGAAAAGTGTCTTTTGGATGGAGCGGCCGAATATCTGTAGAAAAGGAGTGATCCAATGAAAAGTAGAGCTAAGCCCGTGAGAACAGATGTTCTTCGTCTCCGACTACAACGAGTGATTAAGGAGAATCGCATGTATCGAACCATCTACCACAATCAAATGGCTCTATTTTCTCCCAAAGGACGAAACGGAGAACCTTTGGAAGACGGTCTTCCTGAGTCATTACGTATCCATGAGAAGGATGAAAAACAGAAGAAGCGTATCAACCGACTTCAGAAACAGTATCAAGATACTCTGGAACTCTTAGAAGGAATGACAGAGGAAAAACGGCGCTTAGAGTTTGAGCAAGATCGACTGCGACAACAACTTGCTAGTCATGGAATTACTCCAGTAATTCTTACAAACTACGAATATTTGATCGCTCTCCAGACGGATGAACTAAGGATTCTTCGCAAGTATTGTGGTAAGAAACAACTAATTATGTTGGATCATCAATTTTGTGTTTTTTTGATGGAGCATCTGTGTATCCCTTCTGCTCTTCATCTCTTCCTATTTCGCAAATACAATTTGTTCATCCACCCATCCGTACTTAAACCGATCGGACGGATTCAATCTCCGAAGAGTCGTTCTATCCTTTCAGAATCTCCTACTAATCCCCGAATGCTTGAAATGAAGCAATTTCAATATCCTGAATCGTGCAATAATGAATGTCTTCTTGTTACTGATACTGCCTTTCCTGATATTGTCGGGTCAGTATCCTTTGTCGAGTTTTGGGAGAGTCTCATGCTAGGATATTCAAACAAGCAGAGACTCTTCCGATTGATGACAGAGAATGATGAAATAGCCTATGAAACGGTGAAACAAATGGTGTGTGATTTCCTCCGAACCCATCATCAAGCGATCTCATCCATTCATGATGTTGAAGAAACTGATTTTCTTTGTGAAGAAGAACTCTGTTGTCATTGCTGTATCTATATCACAACAGTTGCTGCTGCAATTCTTTTTGATCTTACTGGACTTACAAGTACAAAGATTCGACGTAGTCAGATTCTGTCATCAAATCTAGTAGGAGAATCATGATCATAAGAGGATAGATGCATATTTTGGATCTTCTAGATACCAAGCCAATCACTCTTATTCTTCCGTTTGCTCCCACATACACTCAGCAAATTTTTACACGTTTCGAATCGATTGCACTTGGATTGGATTCGGATCAACAATTGCCTCATCATTCCTGCAGTCCTTGTAATTCATCATCATTGGCATCACATCACTATCTGTGTGTTAGTTGCGAGCAATTAATGAGTTCGATGGTTCATACACTCACCCCATTATGTCTTCATAGAGCTATCGGAGCTATCAATACAATGATGGGTAGTCCTAATGAAGAAGTGTTATACTATGAGGCATATGTGATGTTCAATATCCTTTTCAATGTAATCAATCATTGAATCAATCATGGATAGGATGGAATGGAAGGGTCTAGTGTTCGGTTCTGGTTTGAAGTGATGGATGTAGATGGGGATGGACTTCTGACTGTCGAAGATATAATGACCCTCCTCCATGAGAAAGCGGACTGGAATCATTCAACTAAGTATCTTCCTGCCTTTGAAGTGTATTGGTTGGAACTTTGTGACCGATGTCGTGTGGATTCTACTACCTCTGTGAAGTTGAGGGATATGGAGAGATCGCAAGCTGGTCCATATTGTTTTCGTACGTTCATTCTGATGGAAGATGTGTGAATACAATCTACATAAAGATGAACCAAACCTACTTCATGGCAGATTTAGTACTTGGAAAGTGAGGTATAGCTTGTTTGTAACAAATTGTCAACAAAACAGCAGTTATAGACAAGCTTGTTGGCAGCCGCAAGTAGCAAGCATGACTGCAGCACTTAAGCAAGCTCGTCAGCAGCAGTAAAGTTGGTGTAAGCAGAGGGATCGAGTCGCAGCCTCTTCACCTTATTCCACATGAGAATGATTGCAATCTCCACCACAATTAACATGACAAACACAACCAACAGAATCAAAGTAGTATTCGTAAAGCCTTCAGCCTTGTTTTCTCCCTTCTCATTACAAGCATAACCAGTATAGCCCTTCTGGCAGTAGCAGTGAGGCTTTCTAGTGTCCAAGTCAAACTTGCATACACCTCGTTTACCACACAGGGAACCACGATAAATACCGCATTCCGTAGGACAACCATAAATGGAATCAATAGCAAACATGTAAGCACAATTATTCTCATATACAGGCTCTTCATCTGGAATGTTGTGATTCTCATCCTTGCAAGTCATCTCCATAGCCAGAGAACGATAATTGCCATCTCCACACAAGGCGTCGTCTCCATTCACATACTGATAGGTCACACCAACAGTAGGATCATGATTGTCTAAAATAAAAAGCAAAACGACAAAACTACCGTTCAGATACCAACGAGTGTTCTCAGTTGAAGCATCAACTCCCAGACGAACACAACCATCATAACTCTGAGCAACCTGATAGGCAGGATAATGTACAGGTTCCTCTCCACCACGAGTACCTATTTGTCATAAGAACCATCTATGACAACCATAGCAAGGACTACCCGTTCCGCCTTGAGCAACAGGTACTTCGTTTACAACTCCACAAAAAGCAAACACATAGCTATTCGTAAGAAATAAATAGAAGTAGAAACGTGAAATTACGGAGAGAAGTCTGGGCCTGACTATCCTTGATGGTATAACTACAAATTACCTCTACCTACATAATTTGTACTCATATCCGGATTGTACGCCTCTTCTCTCATTCCCAAATCTCATCAATTCAACAATATGTCTAGTGGTTACGGTTCCCATGGAACGGAGGGAAGATGTTATCAGTTCTGGATGAATTTTGAGAGGTGCATGGTTTGGCCTGAGGAAATCGTGTTACTGTTGTAGATGCAGACGGATAATCCGTACAAGTGTGATCTATTGAAGGAAGATTATGTGGAGTGTCTCCATCACCGAAAGGAAGTCGGGATTATCGTATTTGGGTGAGTGTGTAGAAGGATCGTGCTAATATGGTGGAAGTGGCCACTCAGATAAAGGAAAAGAAAGAGGCCAAGGAAGAGAAGGAGGCTTGGCTTGCTGAGGTTTCCAAGAAGCATTAAAGCAACAGATCGCATTTATATGATACAGTATTGTTTACAATGTTACTTAGAAGAAACAAAGAAGAGAATTCGGTCCATCACAAATGAGACGACTTGTTCCACATCATTTAACGTGATACAATTGATACAATTCTTGTTATCTTGCAGTGTCGATGTGGAGTCAACCTGAAGTGAACACTGAGAATCGTGAACTTGAGTTCTCGAATCAGGGACGTGTGGAATGGAACGAGTAACCTTCTTTTCCCAAATTGTACACGAAAACGAACTATTTCCATTCCTTCTTAGAGGAGATAATCTAACTCTCGCAGAGGACTCAAATCCAGAAACTGTACTCTGTCCTCTTGCATAACCAATTGATGAAGGTGGACTCTTTCCACGTTCACTAACTAACGAAAAGGGCCTTTCTTTCACATCTGGAGAAAGGGATCCAGTGAACAAACTATCTCCATCCAAGACTAACGGACTGTTCAACTCTTTCGATACGGAAGGAGTTAAAGGAGAAAAAGTCCCACTTGGAGGAGGCGGCGATGATGATTCTCCTTCCCATTGACCATCCTCTTCAGTAAGGCTCGAATCAAACGATTGGGGATGATTCTTAGAGCCTCGATAAGTTGTTACCTTGGAAAATAAATCCTTTCTTACCTTCATTCGGGATTCACACCAAAGAGGAGAGTCTCCTGTTGAAAAGCACTCCGACTTGTATGCGTCTTCAGAGCTCTCCATGTACCCAGAAGACAAAAAGTCAGTGGTAACAACAAACACTTTTATGACCGGATTCCTCCATCCAGACGGATATTGCAGCCATTCAACATTGGATTCAAAATGACAGTCTACAGGAATATGAAGATAGTAATGCTTACTTCTACAAGACTGGCAAATTCTTCAGGATCTCCAAGTCGTCTTGGGAATGGAGTCATCCTTGTGAGGAGGTTGACCGTATCTTCGTATTCTTTCATCTCGGAGGTATTGAATAACCCTGGTTGAATACAAACACAACGTATTCCATAGCGGCCAAGAGATCGAGCAAGCGGAAGGGTCATTCCAGAAATTGCCGCCATCGCCGTTGAGTAGGCAATCATTGCTCCCGATCCATCGACTGCAGCCATACTATGTGTTAAGAAATGAAATTGGCAAACCTAGATGTGTTGATAATCACTCCTCTCTCCCCATCTACGGAGCGTGGATTTTCAGTCATTCGTCGGACTGCTAGACGAACAAGGTTGAAGTCTCCAACTACATTGCGGTCAATGACTTCTCTAAAAGACTCAAGCGAATGGGGGTTACGCATTTTTCCAAGAATCTACGTTAGATGGATTATAGACTAGTTACTTCTTCTCCTGCTACTGAATGCTCTGTATTCACCAGAATGGTGGGAGCTTGGCCATATGCTGCTTGAATTGTATCAAGTACATTTTCGACCTTTAAATAATCATTCTACACTAGCCAAACGTCATTAGGGTTAAGAGTATCCATCCCACAGAAGAGGGTATTCCCCTCTCCCTGAATAGAATCCACCAAATCCGAACTTGGTGATTTGTGAATGAAAGATCGATCACAGCAGGCTACTTTGATTCCATGAGAGGCGAGTAATCGCGCTGTGGCAGTTCCGAATCCGGAAGCAGCTCCTGTAATAAGAGCAATTCTGGTTAGTGACTGCATTGAAAATAGATAGTGACACCTATCCTTCATCTTCGTTTCAATTGACAAGAAACAAATCCAGTTAGTCATGTGAATATTTACACTTATCTCCATACTTACAATAACCTTTACGATAGTCCCAACATACTTTCTTTCGGGAATTGGAGGCTTTAACAACATTGTCACTTTTCATTTCCGATCCAAAAACAGTTAGAACCTTCTGAACTTCACTGAATTCGGGGGGAGATTGTACACTATCATTCTTCTCAGAAGTGACTTCCACCTTCCCTGTCTTCACTGAAGCCTCATATTGTTTTGGATCATAAAGACGTTTGTTCTAGGTTCAACACCTCCACTCAACTCTACCGTCGACTTTGGGACAGGTTCTACTGATACTGTGTCATCTGTCACACGACCACCTCGATCTGGAACTGCAGCGATTCGAGTGTTTCTGAAACTGCCCTTATTCTTGTAAGCTGCCGTGCTAACCTTGAAAACACGATTTAACAACTATTCTAAAGAAGGGATTTCACTCTTACGCTCCTTCTAGAATCAAATACTGTATCCACCGAAAAAACGTGAGTGATGTCAATTTCGTTCCGCAGTTCTCCAATCTTCGTTGTATCGAACTTCTGGGGCTGGTTCCACAACAGACTCTGGATCGTAACATCGAGACGCTGAACCATCATAATCTTCTTATTGTGATAGAGCGAATCACAAAACTGGTTGTATTTTGCCAGTTTTTCAATGTCCTCTGCAGAGTAGACTGAGCGATCCAGCAAATGAGGGTTAAAACGCTAAACTAATGACACAACCCATTGCATTACTTCACAGAACGAATAGATATCATGAATAGCAGATTCCGTCGTTGTTGATCCTGTAACGCTGATCGCCAAATCATTCACCTAACCATCATCGAACTCCTTTTCACCCACTCGCTGTTTCAATCCTTCAACATTCCGATTTGGAGACAAAATACTCTGCTTAGCATGACTACGACGATAAAACAGAATTCGGTTCATCTGCAACTCCTCTAACAGAAATACGATTGCCATCAGTGTATTCAGCATTTCGTCGTCCCCATACTTCAGAAATCTATGTCTCAACAGGTCCTAAGACTCAAACCCTCTTTGATATGCAAAAGGAAGATAATCATCCAATGAGTATTCAACACACATTAGATGGTCGCCTGCAAGACGGTTTTCCAGACTTTGGATCTATTCATTACTCCCTTCTAAATCTACTACATCATTCATAACCGATAGAATGATTGGTCCAACACAACAATCCTGACCTAGAGGCAACTTAGGCAATTCAGTTGCGGACAACTCGTCGATAGAGCATCCCAGATCCTCCATCTTGTAGATACAGTCCTCCCAAATACTTTGATAGTCCATAATGATAGTTTCAATAAGATAGGGAATGAATAAAGGCGGAGAACTTTCCAGGAAAATGCTCAGGTTTTCTGTTTTTGCTTTTGTTACATCGTTGAGTCGGAACACATCGATTGGAGTCCATCCCTTGTTAATCCCATCATCAGTACGATATGTTGATTCCCGCGGGAATCAGACGGTTGTCGTGTTAGTACAGAAAACCAGTTTTAGGACATGTCACTGTGGGTAGTAAGTAGAATGGAGTCAACCATAGAGTACTACCTATTGTTTCTGGTCTGTATGGAATCTTTCTGTTGTGGGCCACAGGAAGTGATGGATCCGTATTTAGTATAATTACGTCCATATCTATTTTCATTTTGATTCGTTCAATCTCTAGTTATGCTCGTTCTTTTTCTATTGTTGCCCCACTACTTTCTATCATCTCCAGCGTTGCCCATCTGGTGCTGTCTATAGTTGTTAATGCGAATGGAAAGGAAGTACGATTCTTGGTGGAAGGTGATGATTTCTAGCTTCCCGTTGATCTCGGAATTTATCCCTTAGCCGAAGGAGAATCTATTGGAGGTGTAATTGCAGTTGATATAGTTGTCATTGTGGTTTCCTTTGTCCTCCTCATTCTCCGTTTGGCAACGAAATTCCTTGTAGGAATTATATCTCTTTATTAATCTATAGTCTTCAGAGGAAGAGCCTAAACCAATTCGTTGTCATATCGTAGTACCGCTGATTCTCATGGTAATTTCGTTCCTTTTGGGTCATTCAGTTTATCATTTCATTCAGGTGATCTGTTTCACCTTCCTCTTTGCGAAGTGGTCTCTGTCTTCTGAGGATTCTCATACTCTTCTATCTCCTTCTCAGAAGACCCTCTACTGTGTGTGGTTGATATTAGATTATCTCATTTGGTCTTCTTCTCGATTCTGGTGTCATTATATCACAGATATTACATTGGGTGACTCCTTATCCTCATCCAAATTCATTTGGGCTAAACTCGTTCTTATAGCTGCTTATGCTACTCTTCTTTTGGTTCCTTCTGAACTGAAAGTGAAGACAGTTAACCATAATAGTGTGAAATCGAAAGCCCAAGCCAATTTCGAGAATCGTGTGCGAATCATCAAAGTCTTGTACTGTTGCTTATCTTTCTTGAGTTCTAGCCTCTATCATTTTGTTAATAGTCCTGTGGGTATCTTTGTTCAGAATGTCATGATCATCATTTGGATCTTTATGTATCCTTCCATTCTTACTATGATTCTTCTTCTCATCTCAACAGTTAATATGGTTCTTGTTTCGGCTCGTAAGATAGAGGATGCTGTGGTCATTTCTCCAAAGCGATGGACACAGAATCTTTTGATTATGTAAGCATTCTTTCTTCTCTTTCCTTTAGCTATGTCCTTCTTATCGGTATCGTCTATTATATCTTTTCCGCGGGAGTATCAGAATTTTTGAAATCCAATATTCGGGTCTATTATTTCATCTTAGGTGGTCTTATTGATTTCAAGAATGTGAACTGGTTCATTTATTGTTTCCTATTCTTCATGGGATGGTTTGCAATGGTATATCATGAGAGTCATGATTCATTTCCAGATGAGTCGTAACCTTGATAAGAAGAAATGCTGCTATCCTCGTTATCTTCGTGTTCCATCTCCTTCACGAACTTATCATGTCATTCGTCTACTTTTCCTGATTGCTTGTGTTCTCACTTGTTTGATCTCACCTGATTTGACTATGGGAATCCTTCTCTTCCTCTTTGTGTTCTCAAATTTCGCGAATATTTGGAATTTCCAAGTTTGGTATTCTTCAATCATATCAGTGATTAAAATTGGTGTTAGTTTATTATTCCCTGTATTTGGAATTCCACAAATCTCTCATATTTTAGGAAGATACTCATAGTGATATATTTGAACTATTTGGCTTACGAGGAGGTTATTCTACGGATACCATTGAGCCAGTAAATGTATACAACTTCTATTCAATTGTGAATGGAGTGATTATGGCATTAGCCGGCTTCAATTATCTCACGTTAATATTCGACAAGATAGAGGATCAGAAGTAGAATGATTGTTATGAAGCTTATTGATAGAAGAACTATTGAATCGAAGAAAGGTGGACTGAGACTATGGGTATTCATTCAATCATTCTTATCATTTGATAGAAGAACAGTATTTGGATATTCTACGTTCTCTATTATGCTACTGTTTGTAGTAATATTCCAACCTATATGACAGCCTTATCATTATTCATATTGTGTATCATTGTATCTCATCATGTGTTATCCAATGAATCCATCCTATTATGGTACATATCTGTGATAGTTGAAGCATTATTGTTCGTTTATTCGTATTTCCATTATTATTGGATTATTATTAGATATCTCTGTATGTTTGATGTATTCAAACCAACACTAACTGGATTCATTGGTACACTGTCTCCTATTGAATTAGGTCTTTTTGAGTCTACTGATATTGGTTTCATTTTTATCTTATTCTCTAATCTGTAGTATCTGCTGTGTCTGATGGTGATGTTTTTTTCTATCTTCTACGATTCTTCATTCGCATTATGATCGGAGTTTCACGTATTTCTTATATTCATGTTCATTTGCATGCATTTCCTTATTCTATAGAAGAGAGATTCATTAGAACGAGAAGTACAAGCTGATAAAGAAGAAGTAGAAAAGAATGATACAACAACTCCTGAAGAGGATCAGAAATGGTTAACAAATTGGTCCTTAACAAAACTCTTCTTCTATAATCATTTCCCCAAATTACTCTTCATTGTGGTTGTACTGATAAGCTTCATTGAAGAGGACGTTATGTCTTATGTTTTGTACATCTTCTTCTTGGTATTCTTCTTGGTATTCCTTCATATTTAGATCAGTTCATTTGTATCAATCCGTAGTCAACCTCGTTGGCGTAATATTTACAAATGGTATGTCATTCCTGCTTCAATCTTCATTCTGGCTCGATTTATTGCCCAGTTCTCATGGAATGATAACATTGTGTCTGAGAATGGAGTGAAACTTGTTGCTAATACTACTGAGACTATCGTTCTGACGTTGTTATGAATTCTGTTCATCATTTTTAGAATCACGGGAATGAAGAAATATGTTCCTCGAACTTTGCCTTCTGTATATCCTACGTTTGGATCGCGTGACTATTTGGATTTTACTACTGGATGCTTCCGTGCAATCTTCTACTACTTCCTAGTGGTTGCTATTTGTGCAGCCAATCATAGTGTTGATAAAGCTGGAGAACGAACTGTGGAGAGATTACGAAGTATTGAGGAGAAAGAGAATAAACGACCAAAGACAGAGGAAGAGAAGACATTGGAAGCTCATTGTCGTGTTCGAGTTGATAATAGTTATGACGAAGTATATCGTCTAAGCACATTTATCATGCGTCATCAGTATCTTCAGTATACTCAAGCTATTGAGGATGATATTAGTGCTTGTGAAATGACTCCTGTGCCTATTGCAAGTGATGAGAGTTCGGAGGAAGAATCGAGTGAAGAGAATTCTGAGAGTGATACATTGGATACTCCTACTCCGAAAGAAGAGCCAAAGACCATTCATACATCAATTAGAAATTGGTGGTTATTCCGTGTATTCCAGAAATACATAGAAAATCATAATGTCCCAACAAAGCATATATTTTGGTTACGTGTAAAGAAGAATTGGTTATTGTTTGTATATGAGGTGATCTCATTCTGTAATCACAATTTGTTGGACATCATTCGTTTGATAAACATTGGAATGATGACTGTGGCTTGTGGAACAGATAACTTCAATTCTCTTCTTAATGTCTTGTTGATTATTCCTCTTACAGCAAACCTTAAATCATATTGTGCTGCTCCATTCATTGCAGTATTCTTAGCAATCCTTCTCTTCTTAGAATATGGTTTGTATATTGTGCCGAATAAGACTCTCTTGACTGAATGGTTAGAAATGGGTACATTGAATGATCAAGTGAGGAATTATTTGATGATTGCCAACATCTCATCTGTTTATATGATTCCTAATACCATAACCATGTTCTGCTTGGTTATTCAAGCTCAACTTGCTCGTGAGATGAAGGAGGCTACAGAGATATCTGAAACTGAACCAAAGGAAGTGGAAATGGTTCAAATGGATCCTGAAGATCATGAGACCTCCCATGAACCAGAACGTCCTTCATTGATGGATGGAATTCGATCCTGGTTTACGTTACAGCTTCATAATATTACTCTTGTGATTATCTTCCTTGCATCTGTTACCAATACCAATCTGTTAAGTAGTGTTTATCTCATCTATTCACTGTATTTCCTCTTCCATCCAGGAGCTATTAAACAAGTGGACAGTAAAGCCATTCGGTTTGTCAAGTGGTATGCTTTCCTTCACCTTGCTATCATTGTGGCTTATCAACTTCCTTTCTTCCCAGAACCTGCTTCATGTCAACTGGATGGTACTTGTATTCCCTGGATGCAACTCATTGGTCTCAGTAAGACGGTATATCGTTCCTATGTTGGTAATCCCACTTGTTCACTCAACACTACGATAGCTGAAGAAGGACTTACGGAATGTCCAGGACCCTATGTGATAGAAGGAGGTATTCTGAGTATTGTCATTATCAACATCATTGTGAATATCGGGTATCTCATTCAAACGAGCGAGATATACAGTACTGTGAATCGTCATGATGTGAAATCACTCCTTCAAGCTGCTGTTAACAACAAGAATTTGATGAGTATTTGGAAGAAACGATTGGTTTTGCGTGAGAAAGAGGTCACAACCATCACTTCGTTGCTTTACAATCAATTGTGTATCATTCTGAATAAGGTTCTCTTCGTGGATAGTCAGCTCTATGCCGCTAAGGATGATCGATTTGTTCTTCCTCCTACAATTGAATCGGTTGAAGTTACTGGTCCTTATTCAGCTCGTCTCGTAGTCCGTGTAAACGAACAGACTTGGCCTATTGAGGAGACAATCACAGGTTTCATTGTTGGTATTCGGAAGGAGAGGAATGACGATGTTCCAAACATGAAGCATGTGGATGAAGAGATTCTGTATCCCAATGAGATGATTGTGGATCATCAAGTAACAATTGATGTGACACAGCTGAAGCCGAACTGTTCATATCACTTTAATGTATGCTGTCTGTTTGTACAAGGTCGAACTTCTGTTGCTACAACCCCAAATGCCATTCGTACTCCTCCTACACAGAATGTGGATACTTATCTCTGGTCTAAGGTTCGTGTGAAGATCAGTAAATTCGTGTATGATAGTCCTGCTCAAATGCAACGTATTGAGACATTCCACTACACAGAGCCTGAGATTGATTTGGATGAGTTGGAGTATTCAATTCATGAGGAACGTGTGAAAGAGTTTGGTAGTGGAACCAAGTCACTGAGTTATGGAAAGAAGTCTCCTGAACCTAAGCAAAAACTGAATTTCATTCCTGTTACAAACTCTGAGATGAAAGAGCTTGAGAACTGTGATATGCTATTGAATACTCAGACTCGAGAGTATGCTTTGATTCATATCTTTCATGTATAGAATTCTCCTACGGAAGAAATCTAAAGAACTTGGAAGGTATGATCTGTGCTATGTTGTTAATGCTCGTTACTTCCCTGATAAAGAGAATCCTGATCGTAGTTACATTCGTTTGATTGTTATAATGAATGCTTCTTCTTATGATTAGATTCAATGGGATCACTTGAAACAGGATTATTTGTATATATTCCGTTCAGCCAATCATGAGAAGGGATCGAATTTGTATCAGCTGATTGAATGGTTCAATATGATTCTTCCTCTTACTGTGTATACTGATACTGAGGTACGATTTGGAGTAGTAATTCATGATAGGAGCTTGATTCTGATGAAATCTCACCTGAAGCAAAATCTCGAGCTAAGAAGGTTCTAAAGATGTTTAAACGACCTACCATTCAGTTCTCTCAGAAATGGCGTAATTTCCAAAGTCTTCAGAAGCTCTTAACTCTTCTTCTTGTATTGTTCATGATCTTACGAGGTGATATCTTTAATGTGGTTCTAATGTGTTTCTATCTCTGTTATGCTGCCTTGTTCCCTCTTCATATTCCGTACACCTTCTACTGGATTAGTTCTGTTGTCTTGTGAGTTTCTTCTTTTCATGTTATCTCTAGAACAGCTGTGATTATTGTCAAGTTCCTAATCCAAACTAGTTTCGTTAGTCAGTATTTGACAGATGGTGTATGGAAGTTTAGTGGTCTGGTTGATTCTTATGAATTGAATAATTGCTAGGTACATGAGAAGCCTGAGACGGACTATGTACCAAATTCCTTCCAGTGGCTTCATATTATTGGTTTCTTCAAAACTGACAGTGAATATGTGAATAATTGAATGATTAGTAATGCATAGGATCCTCCAATCTTCAGTAGCATCATTTGGGACTTACTTCTGTTACTTGTCTTTGTATTCTTCCAAGTGAGACTTCGAGCATTCTCATTAGATAAACAATCAGCTGAATCTCTTCTATTAGAAGAAGCCAAAGTATGTATTCTGTTAAGATCTAAGTTGCAGAAAGAGCAACCAGCAGAAGAAACAGAAGAGACGGAAGATGTTATTGCGAATCCTCATATGCCTGTGAAAGAGTGAATCATTCTCTTCTGTGTCATTCTTAGTCTGATTCACAAAGAAACAGATCCAGCAATCTTACGATTCCGTCGTTATCCTTCTTGGGTATGGTATTTCTTGTTTATGCTTATTTGCTAGTATCAGGACTTCTTATGTACCATGTTCCCGGATTCATATCTACTTCGAGATCCTACTGCTACAACCCATCCTTTTAAATTTGGTCATGACTACTATGTGTAAGAATATGAAGAATAATTCAGTGTAGGCCAACACTTATCATTCAAGGAGTCATTTTAATATATGTGTTCTTATTCTATGGTGATATGACCAAAATGAATGTTGGAATGATGAATGAGTTTTATAGGATAGTATGCTTTCTCAAAGACTGTAACTAGCGGTACAATTCAATCAGGAACTGTAGCCTGGATGTGTGTGATTGTGATCGATATTGTATTGGAGAGAATCTTCTTCGTTCGTGTATCTTCTTCATCATTCTACGTTAGTCCTAGCGAATGCTTCGTGTGAAGTATTATCTTCATCTCATATTCTCAATACTTCTTCATATCTACTGTTTCATAATTGTTCCTAGTCAAACACAAACACATTTCCTTAAGAATGGTTATCTTATCTTCTTCTATCTCTTCATGATGATGTATTTATGGGTCTCAGTTCTTCAGATTCGTTCAGGGTAGATATGAATTGTTTCCTCTTATCCTAGCTATCCAACTAAGGATCAGTATATTGAGAAGGTGGTGGCAATGGAGTTTAGTATGAAGCCTTATATGATTAACATGGTTTATCGAATGATTCCATTCTTATATGAATTGAACTGTCTCATTGATTGGTCTGTTACTGACACATCATGTGATTTGTGGAACTATATGCGAATTGAAGAGATTCGTAATACCATGTTCGTTGGAAAGTATAAGGCCTTGAATAGTCAAAAGGACACTGAAAGGAATCGAGGTGAAGGTAGATCACTAATGGAGAAGATGATGTGGGGTTTCAGTATGCTTATTCTGATTGTGCTGTTACTTCTACTTCCATTAATGTTGTTCTCATCTGATTCATCTGCTTTGGTATCAAATCCAGTAACAGGAACATCTCTTGAAGTGAATTTGATGGTATGATACGAAGGATCGAATTCAGTTTAGGTGGCTGGAGAACCACTTCATATCTATTCATCTACTAATAGTGGAAAGATAACAGATGTTAGTCGAAGTGAATATGCTGTATGGCAGACCATGTTCAGAGGTCGATTCTTCTCTCTCTCGTTATCCATAGAATCTTCAGGAAAGACTGTCTTGCTTCCGAAGTGGGCTACAGAGGCTCAGAAGGTTACTATTCCATCAATTGTACGTATTGTCATTCTGACTGATCTATAGTCCAATCAGCCCTGGACGATTCTGGAGGAGTATGTTGATCGCATCGTTTCTGTTGTTGAAGAGAACTGTACCAATGTTGAACTTCAGGTTAATGTGGGTCTTACTCGAAATCTCCCTGAGGGATCGGAGACTGTACGGAACACTATCTCAGAGACATTCAAACAGAACCAGTGTGATGCCTTGTTGCGAATGCTCAACTTCACCTCACCAACCTTTGATCTCAATCAAGATACCATCACATTCCCGAATTTGTGGGGGATTTTTGGAATTCCATAATTTGTAGGTATTCTCGTCTGTACTATCTGAATGATGCAACAGAGCCCACGAACTTCGATACAGATGAGAGTCGTTACAATAGTCTACAACTGAGTTTGAAGACTGCTTATTCAGAGGCTTTCTCTACACAGTACTATTGGGTCGTATCAAGTGATAATCCTGACAATCCTGTGTTTGAGAATGGTGTCGATTTCTGGGTGATCAATGAAACGCAATTGTCCCGTTGATTAATGGAATTGAAATAATCTGTAGAACTTTTGGCAAGTAGCATCTCATCCTTGGGTTCGGCTTCGATTACTGGTTTATATATCATCGTTTTGGTCACTGTGGGAGCATACTTCCGTTCGTTCCTTGTTCCAGATGTGACAACAATCATGTATGTGACATTGCCTGATCCTCTTCCTATTCTCGAGCTAATTTGCGGTTTGTATATTACACGTATTGATACTTACAAGTATAATTGATTGGAGTGGTTGAGAGCTAGGGGTCATTTAAGAGACGAAGCAAAGATTAGTGGTTTGATCATGAGTGTCTTCCGTAGCAATGAGTTATTAATGCGGTTAACACGTGCGAATGCTCTCTTCGGTGTTATCCAGAGAAAGGATGAATTATACAATCCTGTGAATCCATATACGAGTGATTCTGAACATGCATCCTCTCTACTTCCTTTAATCACTTACGTCATTAAGAATATGCAGATTCTTTGATGAGATTATGTTTGTTAGAAAACCGCGGGTTCAACCAACCGACCCATAACTCCCTGTCAATCCAACTCAATCCTCAAAGGAAAGGAGATCCCAAAATCGTCTCTACTGATTGCGAGGATATCAAAATTAAATGTTGAAAAGGAGACCAACTCTCCAGTGTGATGTGACTAGTTATCACTTGAAAATGAGTCCTAGGATCCTGGTCTGATAAAAGTCTGTGACCATATCTACATAAGTTCTTCTTTTCCAGCTGGTGATGAGAATGTGCTTAAGAACGAAGGAATTACTCACATTTTGAATTTAGGAGGGGTGAATAGAAACTATTCTAGCGTAGATTTCTGATTCTGCTATGTTTTGTAGTCCTTTAAAATTCTACGGATTCTTATTAATGATAATGCTGAATCAGACATTTTATCGATTACTCCAGTGACAAACCTCTTTATCTCTTTAGCCATTTCGGAAGGAAATATCCTTGTTCATTGGTTTGGATATGAAGGGTTTCTGATACATAGTCGTCAGGGTTATTCTCGGTCACCAGCAGTGATTATCGCTTACTTGATTAGTCAGTTAGATTATACATATGATGATGCTGTTGGGTGTATTAGAAATGTTTGTCGCGTGGAATTGAATTCTGGTTCAATTGTCATTCACACTTCATGATCAGGTTTTAACGCCCAATTACTCTCTTATGGATTGCACAAGGGAAATGAGTTTCAGGCAGAAGAAGATTACAGGTCAAACCACTTCAAGACTTTCTTCGATACATTTAGCGAGGGTTCGTGTAGATTAACAATTTGATAAATAGAAATTGAAGCTGTAGAAGACCCACTTGAGATGTGTCTCCCTCAAATATCTTACATTTCATCTCACGGAACTACAACGATAATCAATTTGATGTCATCATTTGTTCGTCCATTCTATTGTAAGAAGTGTAAAACAATTCTAATTATGCGCAATCGGTATCTATTGTTGAGACACGTGATTTGTAGTTTTTGTGTTCATGGATGGGACTACTCCCATGACTTTAATCTATCTAAAAGAATACTTTCAGTAATAAAAGAATCCAGCGAATCCTTAGAGGATGGGTTTGTTGCTGAGAATGTGTCGGAAGAGGCTTCGAATACTGTTGACAGCGTGTAGGCGTTGAGTTTATGATGAACTGGTAGAATGAGTTGTCTTGATGACGTTGTTCAAACACCACTTAGTAATATCCAACGACAGCAGATTCGACGTATTCTCCTCCAATATGTAATGCGGTGCAAAGAATGGGGAGATTTCCGTGGTTTGGAGGGTGGTTGTAATTGCTGCGCTGATTGTTGTGGTTGGATTCGGCAACAGTTACGTTGTACTCCGTAAGAATATCTGTTTCCATCCATGGGTAGAGGTGAACTAAAGTGTCCTGGTGGTTGTAACTCGATAGTGGGGTCTTTTTTGTTGGAACCATTCACGTATGGCAATTCAAGTGATGTGATGAGTAGCTGTTCTTGTGGAAAGAAGCTTCGTGCTAAAGTTGTTTTTGATTGGAATGCCTTTTTGTAAGACATGTTTGTTGAAGTGGTTGATGGGGATCCCACGATTTGTACAGTCTTGGTTTCAATCAATTTGAGACTATTTCAAATGGGAAAACGAAAGAAATCGCTGAAGAAAGTTGTTAAGAAGACGGTAGCCAAACTCGCTGTGGTTTTCAATTGTCCAAAGTGTAGTTATCCCAAATGTTGTAAGTGTACTATGTAGTTTGTTCAGTAGTTTATCTAACATATAGAGATAAAAGGATAAACAAAGGAAGTATTGAATGTTCAGTTTGTAAAGCTCACTTTTCGATGCCTGTTGGAGGTACGGAATTTGGTTTTTTAATTATCGTTAGTATTGACAGCGCCAGTAGATATATATGCTCGGTGGATTGATGAGCTTGAAAAGGTAAATGCTTCTCCATATGGAGACGATGAAGAAGGAGAGGATGTGGAACGAGATAGTGAGCATGAGAGTGATGGCTATTCAATTGTTTGCTACAAACAAAATCAACCCTAATTCTGTCCCTTCAACTTCTTCTCTTCTGCTTCAATAAACGTCATCAGATTCTTTGCAGTCTCCGGATCCTTTTCAACGCCTTCTCCAAGAAGGTACATGGATGCGATCTACCTATTGACATTCTTATTCAATACTACATTCTTGACAGCGGCAAGAGATCCCAACGAAGCAGCATTCGTATATACTTCAAATGCCTTCTTCAAGTCCTTTTCCTGACCCTCACCATTGTAAATCATCGCTCCAGCACTACACATAGCATCAGCACTTCCTCTTTCACCCGCATCCAAAAACAACTTGAGAGCCTTTGCCTTATCCACAGGTTCACCATCCTCTCCAGCATAGAATTGATTTCCACGGATAAAAAGAGCTTCTGGATCTCCCTGACGCATTGCACGAATCAGATAATCTTTGGCTTTCGCCAAATCCTTCTCAACTCCATCAGCAGTTTTGTACATCTGATGCAGATACAATTGCGCTTTGGTGTGACCACCACTAGCAGCTTTCTCTAAATACTCCAAACACTTCGTTATATCCTTCTCACATAATTTGGAACCACCTTCACCAGGCTTGCTCGTTGTGGGAACAGGAGCATTGGGGTTATCATTTTCGAAGAGTCCTTTGTGATAGCTGAAGCCAAGGAAATAACAAGCCGAAATATCACCCAATTCGGCTGCTCGGCGCAAGTATCCAAAACCCTTCACACGATCCTTTGGAACATTGTACAGACCTTCATAATAAATCTAGATCAAAATGAAAGAAGACGTTTACGAATCCAAGATTGTAGGTGGCATCCACATTATTTGCCTTATCAGCTTCTTCATAGATAGTAAGAGCCTTCTGAACGTTATCTCGTGTTGGGTCCTCCAGGCACATCTTGGCATATCCAACTTTGCTTGGAATATGACCTTGCTTCGCTGCCATATCGTACCACAACATTGCCTTCTCCATCAAATTGTCACGAAGTCGAGGATCACTACGAATCAACCACTAAACCAGAGGCTACAAGTCAGGTTTCATCTTCTCTTGCCAGTAACGCTGCATGTACAGATTTCCCACTGCAAACTGAGAGAGAATATCACCATTATCGGCAGCTTGAACAAAACACAAAATTCCAAGTTCCTTAGTCTCTGGTTTCTCCACAAATCTATGGATAATATCGAGTCTAGATAATCACTCTTCTCCCACGGCACGGAGTGCTTCAAAATTCTTCTTCTTGGCTTCTTCCGAGATGATCTTTTCCTTTGCAGCATCATTAAATGTACAGGCTTCAATTCTCTGCTTGATATCAGCAGCAGAACTCATATCAGTTGAGAAGAATCTCTGTTGCATTCCAAAGGAATTGAACGGTCTGTATGTGCCATACATGCGAACAGGAACCAGTGACAACGGGCATTTCGCTATGACTGGCTTCACAGCCATGCGACTTGCTGATACAACCGAACGAATTAATCTGCTTCGAAACATCTGTTATTGAGGAAGACAAAGGGAGTTACATTCAAACGAAACTTCCTGTTCATAGACTATAAACGAAATCTGGGAAGCTATCCTTTTCGATGATTTGGGATGCATTGTAATAACATAAAAACAAACAAGAGACAACTTCTTCTCATTCACTAGTTCTTTTGCTTTTGCAAACATAGTATTCGATTGAATAGATTCATCGGATTCTAAAACTGCCAACAAATCATCCAACTCTTCCAACGATTGGTCATAGTCCTTCTTCACTCGAGGAATCATTTGTTTTGTTTGAGCTAGTACATTTTCCTACACTTCATAGATCAATTAACTGTAACTAGTTGCTTGATATCATATTCATCAGCTTTGGATTCTCTCATTTGTTCAATTTGTTCTGTTTCGCTCTTCTCCTCTTTCAAATAAGATTCAATCTCCTTGGATAACCTTCATCATCACACTTCCTTTTGTTTCCAACCTTGTGCACTTGCCAACTGCAATTCGGAGTTTCTTTTCGTTTTCACTTTCTCTCATATCTTTCTTAATATGGATACAGAATTAAAGTTCCACTCTTATATAGCTTCTTGAGAAAAAATGAACAAGCACGCATAGCCTAATTGGATAAGGCGCTTGCCTACGGAGCAAGAGATTGTGGGTTCAAGTCCCACTGTGTGCTTTTTTCTATAT
>JABLTK010163621.1_pt1 | contig 30801 bp, 40 predicted proteins | sample 7160131 | NCBI WGS metagenome assembly JABLTK01 (sample SAMN14651221, study PRJNA627086) | human gut metagenome | isolation source: feces | host: Homo sapiens
AAGGTTGGTCTCATTGCTGCTCGTCGTACTGGACGTGTGCGTGGACGTATTGAACCTTAAGCAGATCAATGGTCAATGGATGAGAGATGGTTTGTTGGGTCTGTGGATGCTGTTTCTGTGTTTGTTTTCATGACTCGTTGCTGTGATCACTCGAAGAAAGATCTAACATGTTTTACTAAATTATTACAGACATTCTGTTATATAAGAGAATAAGAAGCATAATTGATAGATCTGTACTTCCGAACCGATAAATGAACGAGAAATGGTTCTCCAATCAGATGGGGACATGCCAATTGCCACAGTGTACCACGTTTCTCCATTTCAACAAATACCATACACCACAAAATTCTTATAACTGGCATGACTTCTGGCAGTGAGTTGTTCACCACTTTATTCATTGTCTTCTGCGGTCTCCTTGGTCTCTGTTTCGCGCTTTATCAGAGATATCGCGTGTCCCGTGTCAAGTGACAAGTATAGAATCTATTTTATTGTTTAGGGTTGAGCACATTGTAGATAATGCGGATGCAAAGCAGGGACTGGTGGAAGCTGAGGGTGGCAATGCTACCTATGACCCCGCTATTACTGAACGACTTGTAAAGATTCAGAAATACATTTCGGATGGTGCTAAGGCATTCCTTAAGGCTGAGTATGAGATCCTTGGAATCTTCATTGTTATCTTCGGCCTTATTGTAGTTCTTCTCCTTGGTCTTCCTAAGAACTGTGGAGAGGCTTACCAGCATCTTGTTGAGAATGTCAATATTACATGTGATGGTGAGCATGTTGCAGGATGCATGTGGGATCACAAGGAAAAGGTGTGCTGGGGACATGGATTGGCCACTGCCTTGGCTTTCTGTGTTGGTGGATTGACTTCGATTCTCTGCGGATACATTGGTATGTCGATTGCCGTTTATTCGAACGCTCGTACTGCTACAATGTGTCAGAAGAGCTGGACTGATGGATTCAATACTGCCTTCCGCGCCGGTTCTGTTATGGGTTTCTGCCTGACTTCCTTCGGTCTGCTTATTCTGTACGGTTCCATCTGGTTGTTCCGTGTTGCCTTCTATCCTTGGCATCCTAATAACACTCACGTGTCTGAGGTTCTTTTTGAGTGCATTACTGGATATGGTCTGGGAGGTTCTTCCATTGCTCTGTTCGGACGTGTGGGAGGTGGTATCTACACGAAGGCTGCTGATGTTGGTGCTGATCTGGTCGGTAAGGTTGAGAAGAACATCCCTGAGGATGATCCTCGTAACCCTGCTGTGATTGCTGATAACGTCGGTGATAACGTTGGTGATGTGGCCGGTATGGGTGCTGATCTGTTCGGATCCTTCGCTGAGTCTTCTTGTGCTGCTCTGGTCGTTGCCTCTGTCTCTCCTCAGCTCAACAGTCAGTGGATGTACATTATGTTCCCTCTGTTGCTGTCGGCTGTTGGTATTCTCTCCTCGTTCGTTACTTCTTTCTTCGCCACCTCCGTTCCCGGACTGAAGGTGACTGAGGAGAAGCACGTGGAGCGCAATCTGTCTATCCAGCTGTATCTGTCCACCATCTTCTCTAGCATTTTCATTGCCCTCCTCGTCAACTACTGTCTTCCTAATTCTTTCTGTGTGAAGACTTTGGAGGTGTCTGTTGAAGGAAAGGGTTATTGTGAGGCTACTTGCACTAAATGGCAGGCTTTTGCTTGCATCATGTGCGGTCTCTGGTCTGGTCTCTTGATCGGAAAGGTGACCGATGTGATGACTTCTTACAACTATAAGCCTGTGCAGGAGGTGTCAAAGTCTTGCGAGACTGGTGCTGCTACTAACATCATTTTCGGTCTTGCTCTTGGTTACAAGTCTGTGGTTATTCCCATTTTCGCCCTTGCTGTCACCATTTTCGTGTCTTTCTATTATGGAAACATGTACGGTGTTGCTCTGGCTGCTTTGGGTATGCTGTCCACTCTTTCTACTGGTTTGACCATTGATGCTTATGGTCCTATCACTGATAATGCTGGAGGTATTGCTGAGATGACTGGTCTGTCTGCTGCTGTGCGTGTGAAGACCGATGCTCTGGATGCTGCTGGTAACACTACCGCTGCTATTGGTAAGGGTTTCGCTATTGGTTCAGCTGCTCTTGTGTCTCTGGCTCTGTTCGGAGCTTTCGTCACTCGTGCTCATATTAAGGGAGTAGATATTCTGACTCCCATCACCTTCGCTGGTCTGATTGTTGGTGCCATGCTTCCTTACTGGTTCTCTGCCATGACCATGAAGTCTGTCGGTAAGGCCGCTTCTGAGATGGTCGAGGAGGTCCGTAGACAGTTCCGTGAGCATCCTGGTATCATGGAGAACAAGGAGGAGCCTGACTACAAGCACTGTGTCAGTATTTCCACCAGAGCTTCTCTGAAGGAGATGATTGCCCCTGGTGCTCTGGTCATGCTTGCCCCTCTGATTACTGGTTTCATCTTCGGAGTGGATGCTGTTGCTGGAGTATTGGCTGGAGGTCTGGTATCTGGTGTGCAAATGGCTATTTCCGCTTCCAATACTGGAGGTGCTTGGGATAATGCCAAGAAGTACATTGAAAAGGGAAATTTCGGTGGCAAGGGTTCTGCTGCTCATAAGGCTGGTGTTGTCGGAGATACGGTTGGAGATCCTCTCAAGGATACTTCGGGTCCTTCTCTGAATATTCTGATGAAGTTGATGGCCATCATTTCTCTAGTGTTCGCGCCTTCGATGTCTCAGTTGTCGTTGATGAATTACCTCTCCAAGAAGTAGAGGACGTTGGTTAGTAATCTTAGTGTTATGTTTGTTTCATATCTTCTTTTGTAGGATGCGTATCAAGATTGTAGGGAGTGGAAAGTTCGCAAACACCACCTTTGAATATGACTGCTTGCGATCAACGACTGTCATGATGATCAAGGTTAATATCAACGTATCCAATATCAAAACTGTGTCTTATGAATTTAGAAACAGTTTCGGATACCTCCATCAGAACAGCAATTGACCTATAAGGGAATCGAGCTAAACAACATGGAGTGTATCTTAAACTGCGGAATCCAGCCAGGAGAGTTCATTGAACTTGCTCCTGCTCAACACTTGATTACGGCAATGCTTGTTTACGGAAAAGAGACTGTGAAAGTTGATATAAAGCAGACAACAACAATATCAGGCCTAAAAAATCTGCTCTTCACCGTATATCCTCGGAGAATGCATAATTCCTAGAAAATGCACAAACCAATCAACATGAACAAGATTATTGCTGTATTTGATGACTCAGTTGTAAAAGATAACATTCTGGTATCAACGCTGGATTTGGGATCTCACCATCCTATCTATTTCACATATTTGGAAATGAAGTTCCATATTCGTGTAACCAATGGCGATGTAGAATCATTTGTACTTAAATATAATCAAACCGTGGGGGATCTTCGACAAACGGTGTCTGTAAGTGGGTGAACGATGAATGATATCTAGGGGTTGTGTAAAGAGGATCCAAACTTATTAGTACTTGAAATGAATGATGAGGCAATCACAGAAGAGGATTCTATTCCCCTGTACAAGACTGCTTTTGTAGATACTAATAGAGTCTGTGTAATATTTGAAGTAGGAACAGAAGAGAGGATCGATGATAGAGTATTGGTGAGTTAATGCGTCGCGTTCGCTTATTGGAACAGAAACACCGTCAACAAGATGTGACTCAAGAGGAGAATCATCAATATCTCTGTCGCTGCAAGGATCTGATGCAACGAAATGAAGTCACATTACGACAGATGCGAATCTCCCTTGAAGCGACGAGAACAAAACAAGAACAACAAGTCGATGCATTGTCTACAACCATTCAAATGCTTGAAGGACGCTTAAAGACACTCACTCCCCGATTTGATGAACTCAATGAAATCCGGGCGAAGAATGAATTGCTGGATCAGCGTCTTCAAGAGATCACTAAGCACCATTCACGGGATTCACTATCATCAGCAACGGATCGTGCATTGCAATCACTACAGGCTCGTGTAGAGAGTCTAGAGAAGCGAATGATGCGTGTTACATCACCAGTAGTTCGCCCTGTGACTCCTCCATCAGTACCTCTAGCTTCGCTTCAACAGCAAGTGACCGAAGTATCAAAGGATCCTGTGCCAGCAGAGGATTCGCATTTTATGCCACGATTACGTCGAGCCTTTGCTACACCAAAGTTACCATCATTTGTATTGAAAGCTGTTCTGAGTCGTCCCAAGGATAATACAGAACTGATTTGCACTTTACCACCTTATTCTCATATGTAGTTGGAACTCTTTGTAACAAACACAAGACCATCTTACACAATTACACATTCCTTCATATTGTTTTCCACCATACGACGACGCTCTTCATCATTACCTCCTACAACAACAGGTTTGTATATCTTATTCTTGCTGTCTCCCATCACACTCATCACACGAGAAGAACTTGTGAGTGGTTGAATGGTTTTTGTCTCTTCAGGAGTAGGTTTGATCAAACTGAAGCTGCTCTGATAGCTTTCAGAACGCATATGATTCATAGAGAGATGAGAGAACGAGTACATTAACAAGTTTAATGCATCTTTCTGTACGTAATCCTCTGGGTTCTTAATTTCCACTCCAACTTGTTCAAGCATATGAAGTGTTGGAGGGATATAAATGATAAAACTATTCTTACTCATTGCACACAAATGAGCTGGGAAGCGGGCTTCTTGTTCTTTTACAATCATGCAATCATTCACAATAAATTTCGCCTGTCGAATACTCTCTTTCATTGTAGAATTCTCAATAATTCGGTTTCGGATCGCTATCAATCATTCCTTCATTCTATCCTCACTCTCCAATGTATCTTCTTCGCGAAGATTATTCACATTCACGACAGAATATCGATCGATACAAGCCCGAATCAATGAACTCAGTGATGGATCACTCGTCACTTCTGCTGCATCTTCGCCCTTCTCATTTACGTGCATGAAATCTGGATATCCAGAAAACAAGATGGATTTTCTCCATAAAATAGAGAGCAAAATCATAGCGATTTCTTTTGATCCATTTCTTCCCGCAATATGAAGCAATGAGTCACCATTACAGTCACTATGAATGATTTCCCTTGTTCTCCTTCACATGTAGTTGACATCAGCTCCATGATCCAGGACATACAGTAACACATCCTTCTGATTGTTTCTTACAATCTCACTCACCAGAGTCTCTGTGACAGTCCTTCCCTCATTCACAGTCTGATGTTTCACATTGAAACCATGATTCTGGAGGAACTGCCTTCCAATAAACCACTTCATCAACTCCTACCACAGAATCTCTTGCTGAGTTTCTTCAGAAGCAGAAGAGAAGAACCCTTTGAGAGTCTGAGAATCAGGTGCATTTGGAGGATGAACATCTTCAGGATCGATTCGCTTCCTCTTCAGAGAGATCATCTACTCTAATGACTCTATCAGAGATACTTACTGTGATATCGTCCAAAGCAAGTGTGATGAAGAGATGATGACGTGTTATAATTGTGTTGAAGGTATGATGTGTCCATTGACATTCAACCGATTCTGACCAAGCTAAGAGTGAACTCTCTTGTGACTTCTGAATCCGACCTCCATCATGACTGATGAATAGGAACGATGGAGGTGATGCTAAGGACGAGAAGAGGATCTGAGTGATATAATCACGAACGTCTTTCAGAGTATGCTTCTGACGATTGATCTACACTCAATTCTATTCTCAATCATTACTGGAATCACAGCAAATGAGCTTGGATTGTATTGAATATTGAGATGTAGGAGATCTGTGTATTCTACGATTTCTGAAGCATCATTTACAACCACGGGAATCGATCCAAGGATCGACCCATTTTCTAGAGCCGCCATTCGACTTACTAAATATCAATTCTTCGTTCAACCCATACGATCATCACCAGTTCCCACCACTGGCTGTCCAAACACCTCACCAATATCTGTATCGAATGCTTCTCGCTTGGCTGGTTCTGTCAGAAAGCGACCACTGTCAATCAGACGCCCATCAGAGAATGTGGACCCAGGAAGAGCTCCCATCACGAATGGATCTTCTGTTGTGTGGAAGTGCTGTAACTCATCAATCGAATTGAATGATATATTGTCGTTGGGCATGAATATCTAGATATAAACATCATTGTGTGACAAATACACTATTTATCTTATCAAAACTGATTACACGACCATCGTTCAATACCATAGGGGGATGGTCTACGAAACTGCTTCCCTCAAAACTATAGAGTTTTCCATCTTTGCTGAGGAAGTTTGGCAATTGAGAAGAATACATGTCATCACCCTACTCATCATTTCATTCTATTGATATTACATCATGGAAGAGACCATTCTGAGACGATTCTGAGACTCCAAAGGACTGAATAGGATAATTTCCCGTCATGTCTGTCGGAGTCACTAGTGGTGGTAACTCATTCATCACTGGATCCGTATGCACTTGTTGCATCAATTGTGGGGGTTGTACAGAGGTAGGATTGCTAACAACTTCCATTCCACCGGGATTTTGACCGGGATCGTTCTTAAGGACAAAACTTGAGGTTTCTGTGCGAACAGCACTCGGATTGTCATTTCCGTACTTTTCGCTACAACTGTCACAGATGGATAAAACAACATACCGACTAGCCAATTTGTGTCTTTCACAGGAATTACATACTAAACGACGATTATACTTCGTTCGTGGACACATTCCGTCCTACGATTTAGAATCAGAGTATTATCTGGTTACCTTGTGATCACATCCCTCATATCCAGGACATCGACAATGTTTACAAGTATACTGATTACACCAAGGACATTTCGTCCTTCTGGTTCCTGCTACGAGTATAAGGTCAAAAGTTATATTCTATACATCCTTTCTTTGATTCATCGGTCCACATGGCAATTCACACTTGTTTGCACTATCTGAGACTTAAATCTATACAAATCAATACACTACTCTTTCTATTCGTTCAATTATCGATAACGAAGTCGATAGTGTTGTGTTTCGTGTTTTCTCCAAAACCGTGTTTTCAGTAATTTATGGAAACAATGTAAGTTAGATACAGAGAACAACCTAACATTCCACGTGAAAAGACAAACGACTTAAACACAATCCTATGTTGTTGATTCCCAACAAACAACAAATTGTTAAATTGACACTTCCGTCGATTCTCCACTACTCCTGCTCTCATCTACTTCTTTTGCTACAGCATTCTCAGCTCCTTCTGCTTTGACTTCCTCAGTTTCTGCTGCTGTTTCCGCCGTAGCTTCTGTCATAGCTGAAGAAGTAGCGACAGAAACAAAGTCATCTTCTACATGTGGTTTATCGAGTCGATAATGCTCCAAGGCTTTCAATTTCTCTTCAATAATGTGATCTCCACTACACAATAACGAATCTTCCCATTGCCTACTATTGGCGTTTATAGTCTTCAACTGTACGATCTACAACCCTATGAATCTTGAGGCGCTGTTGTTGATTCAATTCCTTAACCAAGGAATTATGCAGCATAGCATCTGGCTACATTATTACAAGCAGATTCCATGTTTACATGCATATACTTATAGGCGATCTTTTCCCTTTCATTCAACTTCTTATCGAGTGGCTCTTCTTTTTCATCCTTCTTGGTAAAGAGTCGACTATTGATGGCTTCCATCTCAGCTAAGAACTCCTTTTCCACCCTTTCAAAGGCCTTCTTCTCGCTGACTCCCTGATACATGAGCGCTGCTTGTTTCTTTGCAAAGTTGTATGCCACATAGCGAGTTGATTCGGAATGATCACTTACAAAGTCTTCAAAGTGATAGGGATACTTTCTCTGGAATTGTCTACACGATAATATTGTTGTTCTGCAAAACGCACTTCATTAAGCGATCCTCTAAACCGGCAAGATTTGGTAGTTTTTCACTTGATCGAGTGAATACAGGAGGGGGAATCGTCCGAATAGCATCATAAAAGACAGGCTACCTGTCAGCAAACCCAATTATCACCAACTCGTTCTGTAAGGAATCCCGTTCTCAACTGGAGATATACCTTTCTATAGATCGACTTTTCCACAGGGATTTTCATTCGACCTCTCCTTATTCTGCGATTTGAGGATGATCGCTGAGTGTCGCTGGAAGTGTAGGAAAACCGTTTCTTCGCCTTTCTCTTTTTATCACTTTCTCCTTCATCGTTAGTTATCGTAAGGAGTCCTATCATTTATTGTATATTAAATGATGTTTCCGACAGGAACAAGATATCGAATCGGAGATGAGCTTGAAAGGCAAATAGCTCTTGAGAATGCTGTCGACTATGAATCCGTTGCATTTCTCTCTTTGATTGTGATGAATAGTGTTTGGATGATCTTGAATCTGTTCGTAAAGAGGTTGAAACGCAAATCATTCGTACCCAGAATGAAGCACGCGAAATGAACATGACACGCAAAGGTAGTTCTTCGATTTGTTGGTAATGATAGAGAATCTTGTTCGTTGCAAATGTGGCAATGATGACCCTACCAATTTCGTCATTAAGGAACGAGAAGGCGATGTGGTATGCAAGGGTTTGATTTGTGTGATGAATGGGATGTAGTGTGTGGGACAGTTGTAGCTGCAAATGCTCTTTATGAAGGAGAATGGACGCGAAATTTTGAGGGAGAGGAAGATCAGTCGCAGAATGGTGCTGCCTATAATCCACTTATGTCGGGTGCTTACAATTTGAAGACAGGCCTTGTTGCAGCATCTTCCAAGCGTCTGAAATCATTTCAACGTCGGCAAAATGGTATTGAGATGAGTCTTTCCAAGGTGTGTTCTTTGAGATTGGTTTATCAGTAGACTAAACGGGATGATAAAGATACGCGTACTGAGTACAAGGACAAAAAGAAACAGGATGCTGCTTTCGATATGCAGCGTATTGCTTCTGCATTGAACCTGACAGATGCTGTTGTGGATTTAGGCCATCGCTATTTCTGTTTTTATCGAGACAGTCTAGAGAAGGTGAATGATATGCCGAAGCGCGAGGTTCAATGTCTCATTCTTGTGCATTGTTCTTGTAGCTATTTAGTTTAGGCATTACGGAAGAAGAGAGAGGAATTGGCGAGTGTTCAGAAACAACATGTCAAAGAGTCTTTATGGTCATGATTGTTGATAGCTAGGAAATCCTTCATCTGTCCTAAGTGTAATTTGGACTTCGTTACAGAACGTGATTTGCGTTTCCATCAATGTGATGCGGATCTTAAGAACCAGGAGGAAGAGGTAAGACGTCAAGCTGCTCGGAAGAAAGCTCATCATCAAGTTGCGAATGCTATCTTTAAGAAGCCTGTCTTGAAAGATGAAGTTCAAATCCTCCGTGATATCATGAAAAAGTAGTTAGAGTGACTTGGCCCTTTGGCGTTGTCATAGTAAAGTGTTTGTTGTCTTGACCATTCATTTCTTTTCGAATAGGACAAATTCGCATAAGAGATTTATTTTCTACCTCTTTATTCTTTGGATATCGGTATAAGAATGGGAGAGACTGCGAATACTCCTCCAAAGAATGGTAACTCCGAAACGATTCCGCTAATGTTCGCTGGACCTGGTAAATCGGATACAGATGCCAATGCATCTGTCGGAACCACAATTGTAAATATGGCGAACAATATGATCGGATCTGGATTTGTAGTACTTGCATATACTATCAAAGAGGTAGGAATAAGGAAGAAGTCTCAATTAAGTGTTCTTTGATACCTGGAGTGTTTTTACTGATTCTTCTCGCTGGAATTGCTTGCATATCCCAAATTGTGATCACTCGGAGTTGCCGAATTACTGAAAAGTATACATATCGAGAGATGGGAACTGTATGTGGTTTGCTATTTTATTTCCTTTAGGTTATCTTCGGTTCTTTTGGTGGAGTGATTATTTCACTTATTATGCTTCTATATACTTGTAATTCGTGCATCACCTATTTAGCTATAATTGGTATGTTCTTTTCTGGTCTTAGATCACAATTTAGGTGATCTCTTCGTTGATGTGTTATCTTTCTACTTTCCTCCTTTTTCCCTTGATAGTTGTCACATGATTATTCTGGGATTTGTATGTGTGTTTCTTCTCTTCCCAATTTGCCTGTTGAAGTGTAAGATTGCTTTTGTCTCTTTTCTGTAGCTCTGGATTCCATGAAATGTTTCTCTATGTTTTCCATCCTCTTTACCTTCATTGTAGTTGGCACTGTACTAGGCCAATTCGTTTCGGATCCTCTTGTTTCGGATACTGTCGAGATTTGGCATATTACAGGGAGTCTATTCGGTGTCATTCCTGTGATGTGTGTTTCCTTCAACTGCCATTACAATGTACCTCGCTATTACTACGTATCTTTTGTATCGTTCACCCACATGTAGGAATTGAAAGATCGATCTCCAGGACGTATGTGGATGACTTCTATCGGTTCTATCTCCGTCATTTTATTTGTCTATTTGATTATAGCATGTATACATTGTCTTTCTAGATGATTTATAGTGAGTGGCTATCTCATGTTTGGCGTAGATACAGAAGGAAATCTCCTTCGTAATTTCTCTCATGAATCGCTTCTGCCCATTCTTTCTCGGTGTGGACTTGGATTTGGACTCATCTGCCATTTCCCTATCGTATACTTTGCTATACGTGAGAACCTTCATCAATTGTTCTGCTCGTCCAGACCATTTAATAGCCCATTTCTTCGGGTCACGTAAGGATAGTATGATAATCTGATATGAAGAACACTGGTCGGAGTACTTCTCCTTACAGTCACTCTCTCCTATTATCGTACTGAAATTGAGATTGTACTTCGTCTGAATGGTTCATTGTTCGGTTCTCTTATCATGTTTGCAATTCCCGGGTTGATGTATATTACGTTAGAAATGATGGATTTGAGTTCTTTATAGAGCAACCTGGAGAGAAAAAGGGCTCTTGAAGAAGAAGTTGGAAGCCTGGTTCATGTTCCTCTTTGGTATTCTGCTGTGCATCGGTGGCTCTTTTCTTAACGTATATCGCATCCTGCATAAATAAGCTAAAATGATTGTTTGTTGATTGCAAAAAAACGCCGAGAAGGTGGATCGAACACCTGACCTTATGATCTTCAGTCATACGCTCTCCCAACTGAGCTATCTTGGCTTCTATTGGATCCTTCTTATTCTCAATTTGACGATACTGAATCAGAGAACCTTTTGGTATCCATACGTTATTCGAAAATCATGCAAGCCATTCGCCGACTCGCTCCTTCTGTTGTCAAGTACACCAGCCGTATGTATAACCCGGCCAGATTCTTTGGTGGTAGCTCTTTTGAAAGGTTGTCGAATTGTAGTTGAATTCACCTTCAAGCCTGCTGAGGGTGATGAGGTGGAGGTGGAATGTGATGAAAATGAAAATCTTCTAGAGATTGCCCAAAGCAACGATGTTGAGGTGAAGAGTCGGATAATCTTGGATGAATTATTGTCTAGGCACCTGTGGAGGAGGTGGCTCCTGCGGAGAGTGTATCATGGTGTTCCCTAAGGATGTTTTTGATAAACTCCCTAAGGCTGGAGAGAGCGAGTCCGCTCTTCTTAAGAAGATGAATGCTCCTGCTAAGTGAATGTTGGGAGTGATTTTGATTCGTAGTGCCAGACTTTCTTGCCAAGTTAAGTCATGCAGCGCCATGAGCGGAAAGGTGATTGAAGTTCCTTTGGTTTTGATTGTTTGTTTGAACAAGGAGACTCTGATTGGGAGAAAAACAATCAGTTCTTTCGCTTGATACAGCAGACTATAGCAACTAGCAAAATAATTATAACTGCAACAACAGAGATTATCACTATTAGAGCAATCTTCGTTGCACAACCTTATCGTTAATTCTCTTCAGATCAGAGTACCATCTATTCCTGAGTACGATGCATCCATTCCCATGACTCGAATACCATTGTCTAAACATTTACTCTTCCACTCAGTGATACCCAAAACAGTAAACTGGACATCTTCAATGGTCGTTCCAATGGACTCTTGATACAGTGTTGTATAAGGAAGCTTCGCCTGTTCACACGAATTGTCACTACTATTAAGATGTCATACAATTATCTACGTAAGAGAGAATGGTTTCCCCTTTTTCACCTTGTTTGAACACGAAAAACCCAGAGACGTGAAAATGGAAAGATCCTCTACCGTTAATGTAACAGATTTGTAGGTAAGATCATATCCCTCTTCTAAACTGGTTGATGGTATTGGAGAGTACCTATTTATCACGAAGTTTTACATATACTACGTGGTTTGAAAAGTGAGGTAATGACCTTTCTTGCACGAACTATCCGTGTATTGCCGTTCAAACTGAACAATCTTCTTTGCAACACCATTTGAATTCACAGATATAACATACGAATACTGGACATCTAGATGAAAATAATAAATGACAATCATACAGATAGGACCTGCTGAGCGACAAGTGGTTGTATATTCACCACAAGCTATGTGTAATATGTGCTACTCACACTTACAAATCGAAACTGATAAAGAAAACAGCAGAAAGAGAAGAATCAGGGGAGACATTTATTTGTCAATGAAATGGACGGTTATCTTCGTGATGTTTGCGAACAATTACCTACCATTTACTCAAGAATGTCCCAATTCCTGTTATTCATTTCTGAATCACTGAATCATGAAGAATGGAGGTGAAGACTTTGGAAGTGAGATTGTGCGTCTTGTTTATGCAACTTATGATTCGTTGAAGATCGGTGGAAAACCACAAGGTCATGAGTGGACAGTATTATCTGCAGTTGTAGAAGAACGAGATGGATCGAATCAAGTGATTGTTTTAACAACTGGAACGAAATGCATTGGAACCAAGGCTCTATCTCCTCAAGGATTTGTTGTTAATGATTGCCATGCTGAGATTCTAAGTAGACGTGGATTCATTTTGTATTTAATGGAACAACTGCAGATCTGTAAAGAAGATCCGGATCATGATACCATTTTTGAGCGCAAGTCTGGGAGTGAGAGGTATTGCCTGAAAGAGGGAATTCGATATCATTTGTATATTAGTCAATCGCCTTGTGGTTATGCCTCAGAATATTTTGAAGAGGGAGCAAAACGAAAGGCTATCGAAATTTCGAATGCTAAGATTCGTTCCTCTAAACGTCGCTGTCTGGATAATCATATCGCGGAAGAGTCGACACATCGTACTGGAGCTAAGTTTGAAAATGGTAATTCTATCCATTTGTCTACAAAACCTGGTCGAGGTGATCCCAGTCGTAGTTATAGTTGTAGTGACAAATTGTGTATGTACAATCATCTTGGCTATCAAGGTGGTCTTTTAGCAAATCTGATTGAACCTATCTTCATGACTTCGATCACCATTAGTGGTTCTTGGGATGAACAGCGGATGCGAGAAGCTCTCTTTGATCGGGTTTGTTCCAGTGAGGACTCTTCCAATAGTACCTGTCCAATTCTCTATCATTTCACTTCTCCTTCTCCTTTGTCAGCTGAAGAGGTGGTAAAGCATTTAGATGGAAGGAAACTCGCTGCAAGTGGGTCTAGTCTTGTTTGGATATATCCAGATCACCATGAAACCCTAATTTCGGGAAAGGGAGTTCGCTTAGGAACTAATGTGAAGAAGGAGATTCAGAAGAAGAATGCAAGCATAATATGTCCGTCGTCCCTTTTGAGTCGATATCTCTCCATTCTCTCAGACAAGGTTGATTCTTGTTTGATATGGAATTTGAAGCAGAATTCAACAACTTATCAAAAGTTGAAGTGTCGTTTATTTGCAGAGTGGAAAAGGAAAGATCGTTCATTATTAGATTATTAGATTGTTTCCTTTATAAAGATTTGAGTTGCAGTTCGTGTAGCACGCATAGCCTAATTGGATAAGGCGCTTGCCTACGGAGCAAGAGATTGTGGGTTCAAGTCCCCCTGTGTGCTTTTCTTTTCTTTGAACAAACATTTTATTCATCATTGATTATCTCATTGATAACATTCGAAGCTACTAGTTTCAACTGACGGAACACTATAATTGAATTTCTCTACAATTTGTACCTATGATTTGAGTATCAATGCTAATTACCTCCAGACAAGACTTGTACTCATTGAATAATTCTAACTGTAATCAATACAACTTCACTCTACTGCATCGCTTGAGAATAGTTAAAACAGATGTTTGATGAATCAGCACATCCACTAATGAAATTTCATCAAACAAGATAGAACAAATCTATCTATCAGAAAATATTTCATCTCTCACAGTAGTAATTTGATCCTTTGAAAGGTCATATTTTCCTACATAATGGTCATCATAAACAATGAGATAGAGATCAATTCCAAGAGCGAGCAAAATGGAGATGTTCTCTTCTTTCTACTGTTCATTCCTTTAATCACTTCTACGAGAGTATTTCTTAGAATCAAACTCAGTTGATGGTTATTAGCACTGTTGTAGACGAGAGTATAAATGATAAGTTGAAGGATGTGAAGTGACTTGGAAAGAACAGCACTGTTTTCACACACTTCATTAACAAAACCGGCTTTCGTGATCTCAGGCAATTGAAGACGATCAAATAAGCGAAGAATGAGTTGCTGTAGTTTCTTCCAATGTGAATTCTCATTCAATCCTACTTCAGGTTCAACAACGAGTATCAACTTCTCTTCAGAGAGGTTCGTGATTGTTTCAAGGCATGCGTTGATGAGTTTAGGCAGAGAAGATATACTTAACAGATCAATAATTGCAATATAAATGGGCTTATAGAGATCCCATTGAGGATACATTGAGTACACTACCAATTAATCCTATCATCTGGACTCCACCTGTTGATGTGAGACAAAGAAGATTACAAAGGAATGACATATCCTTCGAGCTTCCTGCCTTCAATACCTGTTCGATCGTATTTAGAAGGTCGATTAGAAGACAGGGTGAATCAGTACTGAATCGTTCCACTTCATTCGATACAGGTTTCTCCATAATCCAGTGAGATGGAAGTGTTACAGTTGAGACAGACTCGTTTGCAGAGTATGGTTTGATCATATCTTCATGAGTTGTCGGACATACAAGAAGAGAGTTCAAAACGGATAGAATTAGATTCTAATCATTGTATAATCAAATATCATGTACTCCATTGGCTGAGTTGACATGTTGAACAAGATACTGAAGAACAGGCCGAAGAGAGGAATGATTAGATTGAATGGTTGCAAGAATGGATTGCAACTATGTGATGAACGGTTAGCTAGTGTTACTTCAAAGACAACAGTTGATTCTACTCCTGAGGATCTACAATCAATAAATGACACTGATAACTTACGACTGCATGTTAGAGGAAGGAGACTTGAGGTTTTGATATTCTGGAACAACCGTATCTACATAAGAAACCCATAATAAACTGTACCTCTCCAAATTTCCGTTAGCAAATGCATTGCAAACGTCCGGTCTTCTTCTAACAATAGATCATATCGACATTCGGCTTCCATTGCTTCTCGTTGTCTCTCGTCTTTTTGTCTTTTTTCTCTTTCTGCTTCCTGCTCAATCCGTAATATGTCCAGATCCTCTTCCATTGCATTGAGCTTTCTCTTTAGTTCTTCGTTTTCCATCAGCAACCGCTTTTGAATTTCAACCATCTCATTTCTACATATGACTGTCGTTATCAAATCTGACAGTTGACGATTCGTTCCACCGTCTGAGTTGTTCCGGTGAAATGCATTGGAGCCACTACTTGAGTCAACCATAGTACATAGAAATTACACACTTCCGCTTCGTTGGATCGTTTGACCTTGTCTTAATGACGACGCTGTGGATTCAGAACCATTATTCCATCGTTTCATGGAATTTTGGCCACAATTGAGAGTTGACAAACAAACAATGGTTAATCTTCATCATCACTTCCTTGCTCCTCATCAGAACCTTCTTGCTCCTCATTAGAGTCTTCTTCATCATATTCTTTCCTGTCAACAGCGACCTCTTCCTGAATGTACTCTCCTTCGTCTGAATCGGCACAATAATTGGCATCTTCCTCGTCTTCCTCTCCATATACATCCATATATGAATGCGTTTGCTTCACATTCAGACTATGCACATGAAACTCATCATCATCTTCCTCCTCACTATCTGTAGGAGGCAGCTACACTTCAAAACATATCCATAGTCCAACATCAAGAGATCTGTCAACAACTCGTTCTTGTTCGATTCGTTCCATATACTTGTTTTGATAGTCAATCACTTCTTGACCTGATTTGCAGTTGGCATAACCTTCCAGCAATTCCTACATTCAAATTCACTCCCACAAGATACATAATTCAATGAGATAAACTGACACCCCCACTTGAAAGGTTTCATGATTGTCAAAGCATCTTCTTTGAGACCCACAATATATAGAGTAGCTGCAATTGCCTCCGCACAAGTCAATTTGGATGGTTTTCCATAGTTTACAGGGTTCGCTGCGACAAGGAAAGGAAGAAGACGATGAACTCCATTTTTAAGTTTGTTCATTGGAATCTCTTCGATTCTAGCCCACGAACAGTCAATGGCCGAGGTTCCATATTGTTTAATCACATCCTAAACTCAACTGCATAGATTATTCCTACAATGTCTTCACAAGAAACTGCTTTAGTACCAAATGGGGATAGTACAATTCCATGGAAAGGCTGGTTTACTCGAATTGTCTCTACTCATCAACAACTCTCTATTTGATCACTCAAATATCCAAGACGCTCCAATTTGCGTCCTGTACATTTCTTTGCATCACACTGTTCGAAATCCCACATATATATTCCAACACTCGTTTTGAATTTTGTTTCCTATTCTATAAACTTGTTTCACTACAATCCACATCTTTATAACCTCGCACATGGCCCATTCGCTGATCTGTATACTTCCTAACCGGCTTTTTTGCTCCTCGTGGCTTACGAATGTCGTCGAATCGATCCTTTCCCTTCTTTCCCATTTCAGATTCCTTGTAAGTCACCTTATAATAGAAGTGAAAATAGGGTGTATTTTGGGAAACATTCAGTTCTCACATTTCGTCTTGAATTGAACTCAATTTGCGAAGGAATGCGTTTACTTCATCCATAGTAGCTTTCGTCCAATCTTGTTTCTCAAACAGCATTCTCATCACTTCCTTCACCTTCTCTGGATTTTTCGCTATTGTTAGATCTTCTCGCAGTGTAATCTCCTTGTTATCATGAATAGCATCATATATCTATTGATGAGTAGTTATTGTATTCTCACTTGTTGAGCTCGATTTGTAATCTCTTCAGGAAGACCTAAACAGATAGCGCACTGAATTCCAAGTGAATCTTGACACACTCCATCGGTCACTTGATAGAGTGGTGTCATCACATTGGATCCATCAAATAGAACCTTCATCTGTTTTTTTTCGATCGATTGACCATTGTCTGGAAGAAGATTCGGGTTTTGGAGATACTCGGAAAAGTGTGTGGATAGTAGAAAATATGCAGAGGAAGGAGCATAAGTGTGAATATGATGAAGAAGAGCCAGAAATAGAGCAATTCCATCTTCTGTTAACATCATCCAATCGTTCATACCCTGTGAAGCAGTTCCTTTTCCAAACTCATCAATTAAAACGAGAGATCGATTGTGAATGTGACGACAAATCCACGCCATTCGTGTGAGATCTTGAGTGAACGATGAATCATTCTCTGTGACTCTAGAAGTGAATATGGGTTCATGAGAAGACGTTTCAACAGTCGAGAATTTGACAATGAGTCTAGTAAATAGAATGAGAGAAAGAACTACGATGAACAGAGACCTAACAAGGCATATTCAGCAGGAACAAAACAACCGATTTGATTCAAATAAACAATTAGAGCTAGGATTGAAACGAATAAGGCATATGATACCAATTTGTTTAAGATAAATAGATTTTCCACTACTATTAGGACCAGTGATAACAGTTGACTTATAAGAAGGATTACGATGTGTTAACTATAATTAAATTATAGACGGGTTATCACAGAAATATCATTTGGTATGAACTGATCTGTTACTAATTCTTGAAGTGGATGGCGACCATTCTATCGATTTAATCTTCTTTCTTTCTCATACTTTCACAATAATTAGATAATCGTCTGATAAGTCAGGTCGTACAAAATTACACTCTTGACTCACTTGACTCCATGCAAGAAGGACATCCAATTCAGCAACAGCACTACTCACATCTAGTAGAATTGGAGTGAGTTCATGAATTCGATTAGCTATTTGTCGAAGGATGGTATTTTGAATGTCAATCACAATCGCATGAATGTCACCATATTGCTACATAACAAATCCATTTCATTTGTACAGTATCCAATGTCTCTGCAATATTTGTTTTGTAATACACAGTATCTTCAGTATGAAATTGATAACTGAAATCTTTAGGAAAACGGGAATTCCTAAAATCGAGTCAATTATCAAATCATACACAAATGTCGTCATATCCGTACCAATTTGTTCTGTTGTAGTGATTGGTATAGAAAGTACATATCCAACTAGAACTGATATCTAACTATCATCATCACTTCGAGGAAGGAACTCATATCCCCAGAGACTCAAAGCATCTCCTTCAACAATCTCTGGAATGCAAGTAAGGAGTTGCTGCTTGCTGGCAACTGTACATTCATCCAGAACTGTTAGCATGTTATTATAGATCTCCCGATGATGATCGAGCTCACCATCCACTCCATCACGAATAATCACTTCTTTACGCTCGATGGATAACTGATAATCAAATATACTCTGAAGAAATAGAGCTAACTCATTCATCTCATCGCTTCGAAATAGAGTGACTGATAATGTGACTAATTCTGGAATTACAGTTCTCGAAATGATTACTTGAGAGAATTACTCACTTCGAAACATCGGTGTATTTCCGCATCACATCCAAGAGACGACCACACTCCAATACCGAGCTGACTGAGTCCATGAGCCGGATCCAGTCACTATTGCTACCTCGTTGAGATGTGATTCGTCGTACAACCAAGGGGAGATCGGCAATACGTTGAATCTCTCGCTGAAGAGAGACGACCATTTCCTTAAGTTGTGGTTGTTGCATGAATGTGAGCGTATCATGACGAGAGGTGATCTCTTCAGCATTGTTGGAAGGACAGAGAATCCATCTATGTATCATAGTAATCGAGTAAACGAACTGCTTTAATAGACGACGTCCTAAAGCACAGTGAGTTTGATCAAGGAGACTGAAGATAGTGAATCCTTGTTTCTCTCGACCCATTCCTTTGACCAAGGAGGGATGATTGACGGTCATAAAGATGTCGAGATTTTGAAGTGTGTTCTGTGTGTGAAACGATATGTGATTTGTTACTCGATCAATTGACATGTATTTATCTAAGTCAATAGAGATAAACGAATGAATGGAAAGAGTAGGATGATCTCCTTCAAAGTGATCTTTCCCAAGAAATGTGGTAAGGAAGAGCAGAAGTCCTCCGATACTACGAACCATTTCCTTTGCTTCTGTATTCACAATACTACGGAGCAACATAGAGGTTGTATCCATTTTTACAAACGACTCGTCTTCATCCGGCAACTCTTCCTCTTGATTGAAATGACATGTACTCTTGATCATATCTAAGGCCTTTGCATAATCATCTACATAATATTTCAAGATAGAACAAACAGTTTGAAGGTTTCTGGAGGAGGATCTGAGGTGAAGTGTCATTAAGTTGTTCTGCAATAACTTTTTCCAAAGCGTGAAGGATATCATCTGTAGATTTAGCACTTGAAATATATTATTTGAACAACATGTACCTTATCAAAACCTTTTGTGGCCAACGCTTCATCAGGACTAGGATTGAGACTCTAAAATACACCAACTATCAGAAAGAATGGATTCGAGATTGTCCGCCAGAGACACTTGAAGCATTTCAACATCTTCTGTAATCGAATTGTAAAAGGAAGCTCCAATTCTATGGAAATGGGATTCAATAAACAACTACTCCATATTTGAGACTGAAAGACTACAAATCACCTAGATTGTTATTGTTAAGATAGATATGTACAAATTCGGCTCCCTCATCTGAATTATTATCCACTTCCATGCTTTTATGGTTACTAGATGTTTCCCTCCATCATTGGGTATTTTCAGAAAACAGAGAATTGTAATAATGCCAAAGCAGCTCCTAAACTCCAATCTACGTTATGGTGATTTACAGTCTTCACGAAGATGATTGTGTTCTTCTCAGTTCCAATCATGGTTGAAACTAAATATTTCAGAAATACACCCTAAAATTCAATTAAATAGAAAATAACACACTTGAAGTGCACGATATGGTAATAACGACATACTTGTATAACGATGAGCAGATCCTATTTTCGATTGTAAATCACTATTCTAAACTCGAATCCATTATTTTACTTCCATGATAAGAATAGAAGGAGTTGCAATCGGTTTCTAAAGGACAGTTCATCAAAGTACTGATATTCAGCAGATCCAGTTCCTCTTCCAGTCACCTTGTTCTCCACAAAGTATAAGAAATCTGCAACATAAAACAACAACGACATTCCAAAAAAGGATTGATTTGATTGGGCAATCGAGAGTTGTTGTAAGTGACAGATATCTGATTCTCTCTCACCACACCGAAAAAGAGTTGAAACAACAGATTCACATCGGTTCAACTAGAGATAACCAATAATCAAAAACACAACCTCTCCCGTTCCAACATATAGTACTCCATCTCTTTCTTCACTATAGCCCAAGGGAAAACATGGATTGCGAACATAGGTATGATTTGATGAAGATTGGAGGAGATGAGTCAGAATAAGAGTCAGGACACCATTTGCTCCGATCTCAGAGAAAGAGTGAGTGTATACATGCTCTTCCTCAAAGGCCATCTCCAGGCTTTCACCACCCCAATCCATAGCACCCACAGTCCGTTTGACTCGCTTTCCATTCCCGTCAATACAACCTTCCTATCCATAAACTACTCCCTAAAGAAGAACTAGATAATTGACAGCAAGCCAACCATAATACGCCTCATCACTTCCTATTCGTAAAATTCATAACACATAGATACCAGAAAGTACCATCCACCTATCTAACTCTAACCGCATAATCGAACTCGAATTGGATGACAACTGACAGACCTGATTTGCCAATGTAGTTCGTTTATCCTCTGACAACTTTCGAAAACCACCCGTAGCATATAAGTATACAGGAATCACATTAGGAAGCGAGAGTTCCTTCTCTGCCTTCTCAAGAATGGAATGCAACGTGTTCCAGGCACCTTTTGCGTCGGATCCAAACGAACTACTCAGTAATCCTCATCCCCTACTCTCACTTCAAGCCAGGTTCGACTGTATACAGACCAAGCTGGATCAAATTTCCACTTCCAGCAGACCGGTACACAACAAGTCGACTTCCAGAACTACATCAACACTTCTTCAAAACACAACCTTCCTGCATCTATTACTGCGATGTACTTTTTTGGAAACAGTCGTTCGAACAAATGATCTATGTAAAGAGTATGTATGCAACAACCTACTTCTCCAAAGAATTGCAATAAAAATAGGCAGAAATGAACCTATAAGGAAGAAAATCCTTTTGGCAGCTGTCATTGTTATAGAGCCATCAAGTAAAGACCAGGAAAACCCCGAGCAACGGAACATTCTGTACCATATTCTAAGTATGCCGGCACCAAAATTGAATGAATCTGGGAAGAGACTCCTCCGTGATCTTAAAAATCTTCACAAGGACCCTCCCGCTGGAATTGCTGCCTCACCTATTGACAATAACATTTATGTAGTTTTTATTGTTGTTTTGTTATTTGTAGAAATGGGAAGGAGTTATTATAGGGTAAAAAGTGATTGTGGCTTTGTAATATGTAGACCTGATAACACGCCGTACGAAGGTGGTAGGTAAAACAGAGAGTTTCTGAGTAAAAGGTGTCTTCAAGCTGCTTCTAGAATTCCAGGACAATTATCCTAATTCGCCTCCGAAGGTTAAATTTCTATCGAATATTTTCCATCCGAATGGTTGGATAAAGATGGAGAGTCTGATATGTAGTTTTTGGAGATGGTCGTATTTGTCTCGACATCCTCCAGAACCAGTGGAGTCCCGTGAATGATGTGTCAGCAGTCCTTCTGTCTATCCAGGTATATCTGTCAGTTTCTTTGTTATGTAGTCTTTATTGAGTGATCCAAATCCCCTATCTCCAGCAAATTATGAAGCTGCTCGACTGTACACAGAGAATCGAACAGAATACAATCGTCGGGTTAAACAAGTCGTAACTGAGACCAATTCTCTTGCCAATGGATCCTAGCTGGTCTTGTTTGTTCCAAAAAAGATGTAACAAGTGTGCAGAATAGCGTAATGTGAGTCCATCATCCAACTGAAATTGCATGAAGACTTCTGCCACTGTTAACACATAAATAGACGAGGCGTTGCAAATATAAATGGATTTACTATTCATCAAATTCTTCTTCCATCATCACATTTCATTTTGTAGAGAGAGAGATACGACAGGCTTACCTTCTGTCGTAAAGAGAGACGTAAATGCTTTCGATACTGAGTCTACATATTATCCTTCCATAGTTTTCTCACTCTCACTAATCTCAAAAATGCTTATGATGGTACGATCTATGGCACACATCATATACTTCTGATCTTGAGAAACACTATACTGAATCGTCAATATCACCATTTACCATAACAGAGAAATTGCCGCTTTATCGTAGCCCCTTCGGAATTCCTGGCATTTCCTTCCATCTTCTATATCAAACAGACGTATCAAAGTTCCCTTCTCCGACGCTGTGGCGATCAACGAACCTCGATCAGCAAGATATACACTTTGGAGGTAATTACTATGTGCTTTCAGATGAACAATACCACCTTCATGACTCTATTGTCATACAAAATAAATAAAAGTACAATCACGGTTAAACTTCCCCGTTCTTGACCAGGAATCACAATGCACTCCGAATTACTTGCAATTACACCCAATGAATTTTCAACTGTAGAATACTCCGAAACCTTCTTCAGAGTATCCCGGTTGTACATGTACACATTGTTGATCGTTACTACTACAAACCTATAATCAGAAAACCATTTAAATCCAACAATTTTTTGGTAACTCGCAAATTTAACACTTTTGAACCCACAGTAATCTCACCAACAAAACGAGCCTGAGCATCATCCCAAATCATTACCTACACATTATGCTTCCAAATAAGAGTCACTTGACTTGGAGAAAACAAAGGTCTCATCCCCCCTCCTACTAGGAGGAAGAGATTACTACTTTCAACCATCTCAATCAAGCCTATTCCACCCGTGATAAACTCTAAAAGAGACGATGAGATTCATCACTACTTCGAAAGAAGAGTTTTCGAACCTTCTCACATTGATACACTGCAAATCCATTACTATATCCACATGCCAAATACTCTATCGAACATGAGACAAGACTTCACCCTACTCCCATCAGAGCTGAAGGAGGAGCACAGAAGAACCGACTCTTCCATATAGAATGCAGTATTTTGAATTGGATGAAGAAACAATTCCAGAAATCCGTACTATTCTTGTATCCACTTTTCAAACTCAAGTTTCTCTCGTCTTACGGCTCTAGAATGCCCGAGAATGGAGGTCATGAGCAGATTTTAAATGATCTCAAAGATTTAACGGTCGATCCGCCAATTGTATCTGGTAATTGCTCAAAGTGCTCATCTGTAGCTTTTGCAGCGAATCAAGAAGGCATTCGACTATATGTATTTTATGAATTCTGCACAGTATCTCCTGGAACTATTGAACTGTGTATTGTCAATCCTTCAAGTAGTTCCAGTTTCGTACAAGAACGATTACAATCACCGTATTCGAAAGTTGGATATGTAGATTCTGTTCATCTTGTAGTTATTGCTATCAGATCTTTAACAAGATGCTTCTAAAAGGGATTGCTGACAAGGAGGCAAAGAACAAAATGCTTAGTACGGTGTTTAGTGTAAGATAGGAGGGAACGAGTGACTTTGTAGTGCTTCTCCAAGGAGAATGAGATTAATGGAACGATTCTGGTGAAGGCAATTGAAATGCTACTTCTTATGTGCGATAAGGTCTCCAAAGAAGCTGCAGCCTCGTATTTAGTTCAAGTTGAGTCTTCTTATCATCGATTCGATAAATCAGCGCAAGAATTTGTTCAGGTACATTCTTATTATTGGTTTCAGGAAAGGCACATGCGCCAATCATTCCTCAAGATGAAACAGCTTTCAACATGGCTGTTCTCCCTTCCAGTTTACCTCTACTAACTGCTTCGAATTCACAACAAGCCAAATCCGATCAGGCTACCATCCCTGATCAATCATCCTTACCTTTGATTTCTACAGGTCCCTCTAAAGATACACGATCGCGAGGTCGTTCCTACAGTGTTGATATTGTAACAAAAAACATATCAATATTGAATCCTGATAAGAATGATGAAGTGACAGTACTCTAATGATCTATTGTTGACATAGAACGATCCTATACCTCCTATCAATCATTCAATTCTTCATCTTCATCGTTGTCTATTCACCGTAATTCGTTTATTCAAACTCTTTCCTGATTTGGCTGTAGTTCATAAAGATACCCTCGTAAATGAATTGTTTCGTGTTTCCACATGCGAAGTTATTCATCCTTCTGTTACAACAGAAAAGCAATACGTGATGTATCTACGTGTTCTCTGTTATACACTATACTATTCATCTCTTATCTTAAAGCAACTTCGATTGAAAAGTCAACGATTTCAAGAGTCCATGGCGACATGTATTATGAAGATACTGATCTACTATCCAAAGAATGTCGTATGTATGTATTCTATCTCTTATATAGACGGATATTCGTGATTATTTGATTTGGGATATAACAGCTCTCTTTGATCGGGAATCTGTTCCTCGAGTATTTCTTAAATCACTTCCTATTCTTCTTAATGGTGGTGTTCTCTTTGAAGATGTACCTGTCTCTGGAGAACGTATCAATGATAACGGATATTCAATCATGAGTGATATAATTCTCAGCTCTAAAAAGGAGCTTACTATTTCTGATCTTCAATCTATTATTTATCGTTTTTGTTCCTTTGTAGAGAGTCCTCAAGCTGATTTCCGAAGTGTTCGGAAAGCGATTCATACTTTAACTCAGTTAATTGACCCAATTCGGCACTATTTTGATACGAATAAAGAGGTTGTGAGTATGAGTGTATTCCCTTCCTAACTTCTAGTGGAGATGGTGTATCGTATCTTCCTCACTTATATTCGAAAACTTGAAGATCTTCGGTTTATTGTTCAATTAGTGATTATAATTGAATTGGATCATTGTGTAGGATAGTCGAGTACGGAAGGTAAAAAAGGCATACACTGAAGATGAAGAGAACAATCTTCGATTTAAGAGACTTATTGAAGGGAAGGAGTATTATCCTATTCTTCCTGAATGGGATGAGTATGGAGTTCGTGTAATGCCAATGGATCGAGAATTGGAGATTGGTGATATTGAGATGAAGGAATCGAGGTACTATACAATCACCTTGTTACAGCAGATCTGTATTGGTATTGTGGAGATTATTCATTTCTTCACAGCCAGACAATCGGCACCAACTCAAGGAACTCCACCATTATCACCATCATTGTTATCGCATGTTCAACCCTCTCCGGTGTCTCAACCCGTGCCAACACCGTCTTCAGAACCCATTTCTGTCACTAATGAATCGATTACCTTCACTGACCCGTTTGTAAGCTTAATTCTTCGCTATATCAACGGAATCTTTGACTGTGGTGACCTCTTTCAGGTCGATGAATCTCGTTCAAAGGATCAGGTATCAATTCTTCCTTTCTATCATTGTAGTTGGATCAACGCATTCGTCATTTCGCTGAAGTGATTAGTGAGTTACCAGGCGATGTAAAACGAAGGGTTTTGAACTGTACATTCCCTCATCTTTATGTCTGTATGAAGAAGAACCCTCTGCTGCTAGAGTTTATCCGAAGTATCGTTATTAAAGCCCAGAATACTCATTATACTTCTATTGTCTTGATTGACTTTATTGCTAATCATCTCGAAGTCTGTGTGATCTTGTTCAATCATCCATAGGATTTAGGAACGGATACAAATGATCCTCCTATTCTTCTCAGTCTCTTTCGAATGTTCTCTTCTCGTATATCCTTTGCTACAAGTGAAGAGATTCTCTTTCGACCCTATTTCTCTGTATCCAATTCAATGAGACCTGATTCATAGCGGATTCTGAAGGAATGTATACGTCGCTTGTTCAATACAGATCATTGGTCACCATATCTTGATATGTTGTTCAATATCTTCCTTTTACTTCACACAACGCAATTAGCAGAATTACCCAAAGAGACACCAAGTCTATTGAAGGATCTTACACCTCAATTGGTTCATTTGGAGCATGTCTGTGATAATTCTCATATTCGTGAACGTATCATCGAAATTGCATTCTATCTTCCAATTCCTTTCACATCAGCCTATGGAATATCCTTCTTACGACTCCTTCTTCCTATGTATGTTAAGGCTCTTGCAGGTCCTGATACTCTTCAGCGAAGTGGTATGAATGTATACGTGGAATAAGCTGTAGCTCTGACATACTTCGATAACTTCAACCAGAAACTCTCAGTAGAATCTGTTCTTTCTTTGCTTCAACGAGAACCATATCGTACGCAGTTTGTAGCAGCCCTGAATAACATTATCCACAATTCTTCCAATTCCACAATCACAACGAATGCTATTCAATTGTTGGGTCGATTTGGAGGCCGATCTCGTTCTCTTCTTCATGGTCGAATCAGTATCCCTTGTATGACATCGACTGCAGAAGGATATGTAGTGATTCTTAATGGACAGAGATTCATTATGGATGATGTGTTGGAAATTACTGTTCAACTTCTTGAGAGGAATCTGATTGCTGAATCTTTGGAAAATACAGAAACCAAACTAGCTTCAACTCTCCGTACACTTCCATCAACCATCCGAATGATGCGAAATGTTCGAATTGCTTACAAGCGAATTGCTATTCATCTTCTGGAACAATGTATCATTGCTCGTTGTTATCCAGAACCGACTCCTATCGATCCTCTGGTTGTATATCGCTTGCAATCAGTTATATTTGGAGAAGCCTATGTTCCTGAGTCTTTTCTGAATACTTCGTTGAATCCAAATCAAGATCGAGTCATTTCTCTTATTATCTATACTCTGTTACTCTCATGTTGTGACACAGAAGTCACAAATGAAGCTAAAGCAAGTGTTCGACGCATTACTACACTCTTCATTGCATTATTGATCAATTATTCCACCACGAATCGTGATCTTAGTAATGTTACTTTGTTTTACAAATCTGCTTTCTTCCGGGAGAAGACTGTTCAGCGATTGGGAATGCCTCTTGACTTCCTTCCTGTTGGATTTCATCCTCCGAGTGCATCTCTCTGTATTACTTCCTTATTCGAAGCCCTGATATCGTTACTGTATCGAGATTTCCCCAGTGTCACAGATGTTGTGTGTGACGTTGTTACTATGATCTGGGATGTGATCTGTCAGCAATCAACAACCAAGGAAGCAGCCTTATATTTGGCAGCTCCTTGTATGGAGCTATTCTTCATTCAGAGTCGTCAGAATGTGCACAATCAAGATTGGAGGGTTCATGTAAGATGTGTTCATGTAATCTGATTCTAGTGTAACCTGTTGAAAGTGTTCAATGTTTGGTGTGAGCGTGTTCCAGATATTATCCTGCAAAGGCTTACTGGAGTGATCATACGTCTTATATTTGATGTTCTGGAGATGGTTCCAGCTGAATATGTAACAACAGCACGAATTCAAGTTGATAAGATGATTGATTATTTATTTGTGAAAGGATTAGGATTGAATGTGAATGAGAAGTAGGATCTCTTCCATCTTTTTCTCTCTTAGTATCCCTCATATTGTGTATGATACTCATATCATAACAGATCGAGAATTGGTCGAGTTTTATGAAAAGGAATTGAGTGCACGACCTTCTCGGCTACATGATGTGTTAAATGTGATCACAGATCAACTCTTTGGATTCTATGGACCAGCTCCTCAACTTGCTGCTTCTCTTATCGATCGAATTGCTGGTCTTCCTGATGCTCAACCTCTTCTTAACACATTACGATCGATTCTCCATGAGCACAAAGAATTTGAACAGTGTGGAAAGCTAATCCCACAGCAACAAATGAGGTTTGAGCTCCGTTATCTTCTTCATCTCTAGTGTATTCACAGCAATGGAACTGGCACTACGACATCATCTTATCAATGTTACAGAACATGTGGTGTTCACTGTGATTGCAGAGGCCACACGTCCATTTGACATAACCGAGTCCAATGATGTTCTTATCAAGAGTATGACTCCTTATGATTGTAGCATCGTTTGAAATCCCTCACATGTAGTTCCAACTGGTCTGTATATTCCTCTCAACTCTAGCGAGTTCTTCTGGGGTCATCCTCTCAAGATGGATCTCTACGTTACAGTACTTCACTTACTGCGTGTGTTCGTACTTCAACGACAGGAATTGATGCAGAATCCTCCTCCTGAATCTCTGGCTGCTCTGAAAGAATCCGAACAGCTCAATACAGGGATATTCAGATGTGTCTATCAATCAGTGAACTGTAGTGCTGAAACTGTGACGAATATTGTACTTCCAATTATGCCCTTGATTGCTTCAATGAGTGATCGATCTGTAGATAAGTACTTTGACTGCCCTAGCAACATTGATGTATTGAAGCGATTGAGTGGAGAAATTCTAGCTGGAAAAGATGTGCCACATCATTACCTACATCGACTGAAACTAGTTGTTCCCTTCTTTAGCGAGAAAGAACAAGAAGCTGTGAGGGATAGTACTCTGGAGATTCTAATCGATGTCTATGAGACTATCAGTACTGGTAATGAGATAATTCGTGAAGGTGTATTGAGTTTTGTGATTCAACTTCTGGAAGTATTGAGTGTTGTAAAATTAAAGGAAATTCACTTTGAAACCATATTTGATCGAGTAGGAATGATGATGAGATTCTTTGATGAACGATGTCCATTTCTGGCTAATAATAAGGATGTTGTAAGTGTGGAAGTGTTAGATTCATGAGTAGTTTAAACCTTTATCTGATGCTTGTAACTCAAATCCTCAGGTATGTGTTCAATTCATGTATTCTCAAGCACGAAGTTCGGCAGAACGTGCATCACAAGATACCTATGGATTACTCCAATTATCACCCAGTTTCATTGCTTTGAATGGAATGTGGGAGACATGTGATCTTGAGATTCTTACAAAGGAATTGTGTCAGAGTTGGTCTTTATTCCAGTCTCTTGCTCAGCACTATCTTCAAGATCTCTCTACCAATAAGGTATTTGATATGAAATAGAATTGATTGATAGACAAATGCTATCCTTATTCACATCCTGCGATTCGTAGTGATTCATATCATTACTCACTTCTAGCTTGGATTCTGTCTACGATATCCTTCTTGTCTACCTTTGGGTTCTGTTAAGGAATTTTTAGTCGAATGCTGGTCAGCACAACTCTCAATTTTGGAATTACGAAGCAAGGAAGTCACTGAACATCGTATAACCCTACAACAGAATGCCCCTACAGAGATGAATGATTATCAGGCAATGACATATGAAGGTGATAATTGTGATTGCCTGGAGGTTGTTGCACTCACCATGATCACTTTAATGAAAACCCAATTCGATGCTTCTATCTCCAATAGTCTGGCTTTTGTCTTTGCATACCCCAGTCTTGTTTCATTACAGAATGTAAGAATCTTCTTTATGACAGAATTACCAAAACAACTGAAGGATGAAGAAAGAGCGGCTGTATGGGATGATATGCTTCGAGTACTTCAAGATCCTTCTATTACCGATCTGAAGAAGTATTGTGTTGTTAACTATGCCGTGATTCCTCTCTTTGCTGCCACGTTGTTTCTCTTCTCTTTTCTCATCTCTAGTCTTCACAATCCAACTGTTAATCGATCTATTGCAATTCCATCATCCTTCCTTGATGCGTATCTCGGATCTTATCTTCCTTCGATTGATACTAAACAACCCACACTCTCTACAGGTCTTCTTACTGTTCTTCTACGATTCAACACTCTTCTGATAAAGCATCTAACAGATAATGTCTTACCTCGACGTAATACTCTCTTTGCCTTTGCCTGGGATCTTTATCAATCAACAGATGATAGTTTACTGAGTTGGTCATTGTTCTTCTTATGTCAATTCATCAACTCTTGTCAAATCTCATCCAATTTCACAATTAAGATCTTCTTCAATATACTTCATCTCTATAAGAATCCATATTCTGATCTAATCTATCGTGCTGCTTCATTACTCACTCCTGGTATAGATTTGTTTATCTCATCATTTGTAGTTTTAATGTCATTTGATACCAAGACCAAGGAAACAATATACACTCGAGTACGACAGAATATGTTGATGAATGAACATATCCTCGATCAACAGATTCATATCTGGAGACTTTTTGTTCTCTTCCCTGAGTTTTTCTATCCCTCTCATGATCGATTCAGTATTCAAATTTTGACGGAGTTACGTCGGATTGGAACTCGGAGTGCAAATGCTTATTCTAATCGAGAGTTGTATTTGAATCTTCTGTATCTTCTCACAGCATACTCTATTCGATCAAAGAAGGATTGTCCAAGCAACAATTCTCCACAGGATACGAATACGGATCTATCACTGATTCGAGATTGCATTGATAAATCTAGTGACTTACCTCGAACTGAATCTCGTTGTGTTGCTGAGAATACTCGGTTAATCATTCATACACATCTTACAATTCAAGCATGTCGAATTCTGTTGATTGCGTCGATGTATCCTGCTGAGCAATCACTCACCAAACGAGGATTTGATTTGCTTAAATTGATTCTCACTTTAACTCCTCATATTCCCATGAAATTGCAAGAAATT
>JABLTK010055529.1_pt1 | contig 30771 bp, 24 predicted proteins | sample 7160131 | NCBI WGS metagenome assembly JABLTK01 (sample SAMN14651221, study PRJNA627086) | human gut metagenome | isolation source: feces | host: Homo sapiens
CGTCGCCGCCGAATATCCAGATGGATTTCTTGGAGAGGTAATCTTTCTCGTCAAGAATCTTCTGTCTGTATTCGTTGTTGCAATCGCAGGATTCGAGCATCGCAACAAGGTCTTTCGTTGCCTGTTCGTTTGCCTTGCCGTCGTCAACGGTATTAAGGTAAGCGTCGATAACCGCAAGTTTTGCATCGTCGGAAACGTTTTCGCGGAGCGCTTTAACGTAGCCGATAAGTTTTTCTCTGATGGTCTTCTGACCGAGATATATTCCGAGACCGTGCTCCGCGTTGTCCTCAAACAGCGAGTTAGCCCATGCGGGACCTCTCTTGCTGGCGGTGTTGACGGTGTACGGAGTTGCAGGTGCGGAACCGCCCCAAATGGAGGAGCATCCGGTCGCGTTGGAGATGTACATTCTTTCGCCGAAAAGCTGCGTGATGAGACGAGCATAAGAAGTCTCGGCACATCCCGCGCAGGAGCCGGAGAACTCAAGCAACGGCTGCTTGAACTGGCTGCCCTTTACGGTGTTGTTGATTATTTCGGGCTTCTCGGAAACATTTGCAACAGCATAATCGAAAGTTGCCTGCTGGTCGAGAGCCTGAGCCTGAGTTGCCATAACGAGAGCAGCCTTTTCGGGAGTTCCGTCGGCAATGGCTTTCTTGGAAACCGGGCAAGCCTTGACGCAGAGCGTACAGCCCATGCAGTCGAGCGGGCTTACCGCAAGATTATATTTGTAAGTGGTTTTGAGAACAGGCTTCGGAGCAAACTTTGTGCCTGCGGGAGCCTTTGCAGCCTCTTCCTCTGTCATTGCAAACGGACGGATAGCGGCGTGCGGACATACAAACGCGCAGTTGTTGCACTGGATGCAGTTCTCTTCATGCCAAATGGGTGCAAATACGGCAACGCCTCTCTTTTCGTAAGCGGCAGCGCCCTGCGGGAACGTACCGTCAACGTGATCGACGAATGCGGAAACGGGAAGCGAATCACCGTCCATTTTGTCAACGGGGATAACGACTTCTTTAACGAATTTAACGAGTTCGGGTCTGTCGCCCTCAACGTCCTCAACAACGGGTTTAACGTCTGCGTTCTTCCAGCTTGCGGGAACATCGACTTTGACAAATGCGTTTGCGCCGAGTTCGATAGCCTTGTGGTTCTGCGCAACAACATCTTCACCGAACTTGGAGTAAGACTTGGTAGCCTTTTCTTTCATATATCCGATCGCTTCTTCTGCGGGAAGGAGTTTTGCAAGTGCGAAGAATGCGGACTGAAGAACGGTGTTCTTAACTTTCATATTGCCGATGTCGTTCTTTGCGATGGACGTAGCGTTTATGATGTAGAAGTTAATGTTGTTGTTGGCTATGTAAGACTTAACGGCAGCGGGAAGGTGCGCGTCGAGTTCTTCGGGCTTCCAGAGGCAGTCGAGAAGGAACGTTCCGCCCGGTTTAACGTCGTTAACAATCTTAAAGCCTTTAAGAATGTAAGAGGGGTTGTGGCAAGCAACAAAGTCAGCCTTGGTGATGTAGTACGGGCTCTTGATGGGCTTGTCGCCGAATCTCAGGTGCGAGATTGTAACACCGCCGGTCTTCTTCGAGTCATACTGGAAGTAAGCCTGAATGTACTTGTCGGTATGGTCGCCGATGATCTTAATGGAGTTCTTGTTCGCACCGACGGTTCCGTCTCCGCCGAGACCCCAGAACTTACAGGAAACGGTTCCTGCGGGAGCGGTGTCCGGGCAAGCGTGCTCTTCAAGAGAAAGTCCGGTAACGTCATCAACTATACCGATGGTGAAGTTTGCTTTCGGTTCATCTTTTGCAAGGTTTTCGTAAACCGCGAATATGGACGACGGCGGTGTGTCTTTCGAACCGAGACCGTAACGGCCACCGACAACTTTAACGCCGGTCACGCCCTGAGTCGCAAACGAAGTAACAACGTCAAGGTAAAGGGGTTCGCCCAAAGAACCGGGTTCTTTTGTTCTGTCAAGAACGGCAACTTTCTTTGCGGTCTTCGGAAGAGCCGCAACAAGTCTGTCGGCGCAGAACGGTCTGTAAAGACGAACTTTGATAAGACCGACTTTTTCGCCGTGAGCGTTCATGTAGTCGATAACTTCTTCCGCAACGTCGCAGACGGAACCCATCGCGATGATAACGCGGTCGGCGTCTTCCGCACCGTAGTAGTTGAACAGTTTGTAGTTCGTGCCTATCTTTGCGTTTACCTTGTCCATATACTCTTCAACGATTGCGGGAAGAGCATTGTAATAAGAGTTGCAGGCTTCTCTGTGCTGGAAGAAGATGTCTCCGTTTTCGGCAGAGCCGCGGAGAACGGGGTGCTCGGGGTTGAGCGCTCTCTGCCTGAACGCTTTAACAGCATCCATATCAACCATTTCTTTAAGGTCTTCGGTCTCCCAAACCTCGATCTTCTGAACTTCGTGAGAAGTGCGGAAGCCGTCGAAGAAGTTAAGGAACGGAACTCTGCCCTTGATGGTGGAAAGGTGAGCAACCGCGCCGAGGTCCATAATCTCCTGCTGGTTGGTTTCGGCAAGCATAGCATAACCGGTCTGACGGCAAGCGTATACGTCCGAGTGGTCGCCGAAAATATTCAGCGCGTGAGAAGCAACGCAGCGAGCGGAAACGTGAATAACGTTCGGAAGCAGTTCGCCTGCGATCTTGTACATATTCGGGATCATAAGAAGAAGTCCCTGAGAAGCCGTGTAGGTCGTTGTCAAAGCGCCTGCGGCAAGAGAACCGTGAACCGCACCTGCGGCACCGCCCTCGGACTCCATCTCAATCATCTTGACACGTTCACCGAAAATATTTCTTGCGGGTTCACCGAAGATATTCTTGTCGGTCGCGGACCAAGTGTCGGTCACTTCCGCCATCGGGCTGGAGGGAGTGATCGGATAGATTGCGGCAACTTCCGTAAACGCATACGCAACGTGTGCGGCGGCGGTGTTACCGTCCATGGAAATCTTTCGTCTGTTTGCCATGTGAAATCCTCCTGAATTTATATGTTGATAAAATTATTTACCACGTTGTATTATACAGTATATAAAGTACAAAGTAAACCTTTATATACAAAAATTCGTTTTTTTTTGCGATACTTCCCTTTATTCAGGCAAGTTCTGACAAGGTTTCCGCTTTTTTCTTGCAGTTCTGCCGCGGCACACATAAAGTTTATGCAGAGCGCGCGACGCACTTACGAAAAGAGCGCGTTTTTCAGCGTTGCTCTTAAACGACTCGACAGGGTCGGCAATGACGACGAGGTCAAATTCAAGACCTTTTGCCAGATAAGACGGAACGACCGCAGTTCTTTCGGGATAAAGAACGTCTTCCTTGCCGATAAGCGTCAGTTTTCTGTCCTGCTTGCGCAGTTCGGAATAAACCGCCTTGCATTCCGCAAGCGTGCGGCAGATAACGGCTTTTGAAGTATACTGCGGGTTTGCGTCAAGAACTTTGCCGATGTCTTCGAAATCTATCTCTTCGACAGGGTCGCCGTGACGTTCAAAGAACGAATAGTCCGAGTCGTTGTCGCAGAAACGGGAAGCAAATTCGTTTATTTCAACTGTGGAGCGGTAACTCTTTTTCAGTTCGCGGAAACATACGCTCCGCCCCTCGAATATTTCCGCAAGGTCGCCTATCGACGCATAATGACGCACCGCACCCTGCGAAAGGTCTCCGAGCACCGTAAAACGGCATTTCGGATAGATAATATTCAGGGTTTTATACAGAATGTAAGGATAATCCTGAGCCTCATCTATAACGGCGTGTTTTATATGAACATCTATTCTTATTTGTCCGAGGATAGCCTTGACAAGAGCGCAGGCAAACATATCGCAGTATTTCAGTTTGCCATTTTCAATACCGTCGGCAACGTCTTTTGCGTATTCGGGATAAAGCGTTTCAAGACAGCGAAGATAGACCTTTTCTGCGCGCACATCAAGCATCGCGGCTACGGAATCGAGGACTTTTTGTCTGTCCTCTTTCCAGCGCTGTTCCAAAGCCTCTTCAAGCGCTTCATCGGAATAGTCGATAATGCCTTCCTGCGTCAATTCTGCGGCATACAGGGAACGTCTCGTGTTTTTGAAATCCGAGTCGAGGCGTTCGCCAAGTCCCGTCAGAATCTTTTCTTTTCTGACATCGTGGGCGAATTTTCCGTAAAGTTCAAAATAGATTTTTTTCAGTTCCGTTTCTGAGCAAACGACCTCATCGTAAAACATTACGTCGGAAATATTTATCTGCTCGTCGGAAAGTTTTCCCGCATTCGCAACTATTTTTTCGCAAAGCGTCTTTCCGCCTTTTGCAACTATCTCTTCCGCCGTTATTCTTTCTTCGAAAAGGTCCTCCGCCTGGGAAACAAAATCTCCGAACGTTATATTTTCAAAGTACGGAGAAAACAGGTCGTGAAAACTTGTCTGCGCCACGCGGTCTTCTCCGAGTTCGGGAAGCACGTCCGCAATATATGCGTCAAACACGCGGTTCGGCGAAAAAATAATGATATTGCCCGCGGCAAGGCTGTCTCTGTACTTATAAAGAAGATATGCAAGTCTGTGAAGCGCGATGGACGTTTTTCCGCTGCCCGCAACGCCCTGAACAAGACATACTTCGCTTGTTGTGTTTCTGATTATCTCGTTTTGTTCGCGCTGTATGGTATTGACAACGGTCTTCATTTTAAGGTTGCTGTCTTTGCCGAGTTCGTGCATGAGAACGTCGTCTTCGACCGCCATATCGCTGTCAAACATATATTGAAGTTCGCCGTCACGGATAACAAATTGGCGTTTGAGTTTCAAATCGCACTCCATGCGTCCCGCGGGACAGTCATAGAACTTTTTACCGAGCCCCGTATCGTAAAAAAGCGACGCTATATCCGAACGCCAGTCGCAGATGAGAATATCGGAACTCTCCTCATCTATAAGCGAACGTCTGCCGATATAAACCTTGTCCGTGTCTCCGTCCTCCTCGATGTCAAGGCGGGCAAAATACGGATTATCCGCAAGACGAACAAGCGTTTCCTGCGTTTTTTCAAGGCGTTCGTATCTGCCGACGTCGCGCTGTTCGGTCAGCGCCATCTGCGTCAGTTCCTGCATATTCTGTTCGGGATGTTCGCTTGCGCGGGCAAAATCTTCCCATGTTCTTCTGCGCTGTTCGTAAATGTAATCGCGCAAAGAAGAAAGATCCGTTCCCGTTTCAGAAAGTCTTTCTTTTATATATTTTTCGATGAAAGCGAGGTGTTCTCTCTCCTCATTTTCAAAAATTCTTTCTTCCGACATCTGCCCTATTCCTTTCTCTGTCACGGTTTACACGAACCGCACGGCGAATATCCCGCGTTTATCAGCTCGGAGCGTTTACACTTCATTATCTGTTTGTTTTCTTCTTTCATCTTTTTTACCGAGTCACAGTCAGGCAGATGAAATTTTCCGTTTGAAATATTCAGCACATACGTTTTTGTTTCTTCTTTTTCGGCGGAAGTCGTTTCTCCCGAAGCGGATTCCACAGTACCGTCCGCAACGCTGTCGCCCGTCAGATAATCTATCTTCACGCCCGGCTGACGGTTGAAGACATAGACATAAAAACAAATGCCGTCGCCGTCGTCCTCGACGGAATACGCTTCCATATAAACGCCCGACGCAACAAGGTTCTTGCCCTCGAATACAGGTGTGACGCGGTAAAGGACATGATTTCCCGTTTCTTTTACATAGTCGGCGACCATATTCTCAAACGGAAGCATACCTTTTGTATTCAGATATCGCGTTCCCGTTATCAGATTTTTCTCGTTTGCGTTTTCCGCGGTCAACTGATACCCTATCAAGTGACAGCGGTTATAAAGATATTTTCCGTCAACGAAATCGTACTTCACGCTGTGCCAGCCGCTCGGCTTTATACTTCCTATCGGTCCGCGTTCCTCGGTCGGCATCGTTTCTTTGCCCACACAGGCAAAAGCAACGCCGCATCTGCCGAGAGCGTCAAGGTCTGAATAATTCTCAAACGCCGCCGCAGTTTTCTTTTCCTCGTCCGAAAAACGAGGAACGTTTCCGTTGACTTTTATATACGGTTCTTCCGTTTGGGTGTCCGACGGAACGGTCGTCTCATTTTCTTTGACGGAAGAACGCAGCAGAGTGCAAGCCGTCACGGATGCGGCAACAAGAAAGATAACGGCAATTAACGCCGCAATAAGCCGCTTATTCACGAACGTACACCTCTTTCGTTATTTTTTCGTGAGAGGAGCCGACAAATTCTTCCGTTGCCGTAAGACGAAAACCCCTCAAAAGTTCCTTCGAAAATTTTTCGTCGGACGGATAAAGTCTGTTCCAACGGTAAACAGTCCATTCGGAAACGAATCTGCCGTATATTTCAGGGTCTGTTTTTTCAAAAAAGAAATATGAATCGTCTTTCGGAAGTTCGGTGCAAACGCAGACTTTTTCGGCAAAATCCGAAAACAGAGGTTCGGAATACTTTTCTATATAAAGAAGCCCGTCACCCACGGTTTTTATCATATCTGCGCAAAGCGTTCCGTCACGGCTCTGGCGGCGGCTGCCGAACAGTCTGCCGAGGTCATCGTCAACGCATATAAAAGCCCTCATTTCTATCCTCCCTCAAAAAAAGTACATATATTTTATCAGATTTCAAAGAAAAAAGCAATAGCAAACGAGAAAAAACCGAAAAATCCCTTTTTTAACTGTCATTGAAAAGACAAGACGGTCATATAGATTATTGAACGCTGAAAAGCAAAAAAAATTTCAGAACAGAGGGTACGAAAATGTTTGTAATGGCTGCAAAGATCACGAAAGGCAAGATACTTGTCGCGGCGCTTGCGCTGTGCTGCGTTGCGCTTGTAATCATTGTCGCAGTTGCGGGAAGCGGCGGCACCGTTGCCGCGAACGCGGATTACGTCACAAAGACAAACGACGAAAGAGTTGATTTTCTCAAAGATTTCGGTTGGGAAGTCGAAAATGACCCCGTAAGCGTTTCGGACATCGTTATACCGACGAATTTTGACGCGACTTACGACACATACAACAACATTCAGTTGGCGCAGGGACTTGACCTTTCGAAATACAAGGGCGAAAAAGCGGTCAAATACACCTACAAAGTGACTAACTATCCCGACAACGCAGAGACCGTAAACGCGAACCTGATAGTCGTTGACGAAACAATAATCGCGGGCGACGTTTCATCAACGTCACTCGGCGGCTTTATGCACGGTTTTGCAAAGCCCGCGTCCGTGCTTGCAAGAGAAGCGGAAGCGCAGACCACAACAGTTCCCAATCTTGATATCGAGGGCGGCGGCAAATAAAAAGGGGTGCATTTTTTACAGCCTCGATTATTCACAAAAAAAACACTTGACAAATCGGAATTTATATTGTATTATATAAAAAATATATAAAAAACGCGAAGACGGGAAGAAGTAACAAAGACACGTTCCGAAAGAGAGCAGCCGGTCGGTGAGAGGCGCGGGAGTCGGCTTTGCGAATACATCCCCGAGCGGCGCACCGAACGAATAACAAGTAGGCTGCGACGGCAGTTTCCCGTTACGAAACAGAGTGTCAGTGTTTCTATACAAACAAGGCACTTGCAAAGGCTTTTTCCGCGAGGAAAATGCGAATCAAGGTGGTAACACGGCAAATGTCGTCCTTGAAAGTCTTTATCGGGCTTTCAAGGACTTTTTTTATTGAAAAAAATTTAATCTTATATGGAGGAAACTCAATGCAAATCTACGAAGAACTCGTCGCAAGAGGGCTTATCGCCCAGGTAACGGACGAGAAAGAAATCAGAGAACTCATCAACGGAGGAAAAGCCGTCTTCTATATCGGCTTCGACCCGACCGCGGACAGTCTTCATGTCGGGCACTTTATGGCGCTCTGCCTGATGAAGAGACTTCAAATGGCGGGAAACAAGCCCATTGCGCTTATCGGCGGCGGCACGGGATATATCGGCGACCCGTCAGGACGCACGGACATGAGAAACATGATGACGCCCGAGCAGATACAGCATAACTGCGACTGCTTCAAAAAGCAGATGAGCAGCTTTATCGACTTCTCGGACGGCAAAGCGCTGATGGTGAACAACGCGGACTGGCTTCTTAATCTCAACTACATAGAACTGCTTCGCGATGTCGGCGCGTGCTTCTCTGTAAACAATATGCTTCGTGCCGAATGCTATAAGCAAAGAATGGAAAAAGGTCTTTCGTTCCTTGAATTCAACTACATGATAATGCAGTCCTACGACTTCTACGCATTGTATCAGAAATACGGCTGCAATATGCAGTTCGGCGGCGACGACCAGTGGTCGAATATGCTCGGCGGTACCGAACTCATCAGAAAGAAACTCGGCAAAGACGCTTACGCGATGACGATAACGCTGCTGCTCAACTCCGAGGGCAAAAAGATGGGCAAAACACAGTCCGGTGCGGTCTGGCTCGACCCGAACAAGACTTCCCCGTTCGAGTTTTATCAGTATTGGCGCAACATCGCGGACGCGGATGTGCTCAAATGCCTGCGTATGCTGACGTTCCTGCCGCTTGAACAGATAGACGAAATGGACACTTGGGAAGGCAGCAAACTCAACGAAGCAAAAGAGATCCTTGCGTTTGAGTTGACAAAACTCGTTCACGGCGAAGAAGAAGCGAACAAAGCGCAGGAGGGCTCCCGCGCGCTGTTCGGCAAGGGCGTTTCGAGCGAACACATGCCGTCGTTCAAACTTGCGGACGACGATTTTAACGAAAACGGAGAAATAGACATCATTTCCGTTCTTGTCAAAGCGGGACTCGTTCCGTCAAGAGCAGAGGGCAGACGCGCAGTCGAGCAGGGCGGAGTCAGCGTCAACGGCGAAAAGGTGTCAGACATCAAAACATCTTATGCAAAAGACGCTTTCACGGAAGAGTTCATTCTCAAACGCGGAAAGAAAAACTTTATAAAAATAGAACTCTGATAAAGAAAATATCAGCAAAACGGGCGGGGATTACCCCGCCCGTTTTCGATAGAAATACTGTTTACAGATACGAATTTTGGCACTTTCCGTCACATTCCGCGCTGTTCAGACATTCGCGGCGGTTCTCGTTTTCGTGGCAGACTTTGACGGCAACGTTCTTTTTCAGTATCGGACAGTATTTTTTGATTACAGAAAAATCTTCCGGTCTTTTCATAATTGCAAATCTCCCGTTTCGTTCTTTCTATATTATACTCCGCGAAAAAAAATATATTCCGAAACAAAATCTTCTCAAAATGCTTGACTGTTAAGAAAAAATGATGTATAATTAGTTATATTTTAACAACGGAGGAAAAAAATGTCGAAAATCAGAATTTGTGCCGACAGCACCTGCGACCTTTCACCCGAACTCATTGAAAAGTACAATATAACGATCACCCCGCTCCAAATCTTTCTCGGAGATAAGGACTACACGGACCAAAAAGATATATTCCCGCAGACAATATACGACTATGTTGCCAAAACGGGAATACTTCCGAAGACAGCGGCGGTCATCGTGGGAACATATACGGACGTGTTCACGGAACTCAAAAAGGACTGCGATGAAATAATCCATTTCACCATAAGTTCCGAGATGTCAAGCTGCTATCAGAACGCGAAACTCGCGGCGGAAGAAATAGGCGGAATATACGTTGTTGACTCCCGCACGCTTTCCTCCGGTATCGGTCATCTTGCGATAGAAGCTGCAATAATGGCGCAGGACGAGACGAAAACGGGACAGGAAATATTTGACTATGTCACCTCTCTTGTTGACAGACTGAACGTAAGTTTTGTTATCAACTCCGTCAATTACCTTTACAAGGGCGGGCGTTGCTCGGGCGTTGCGGCGGTAGGCGCGAACCTGCTCAAACTCAAACCGCTTATCGAGGTTCATTCGGGCAAAATGGATATGGCGGGCAAATACAGGGGAAACATGAAAGACGTTGTAAAGAAATACATTCTCGACCGTCTGACGCTTCCCGACGTCAAATTCAAGAGAGACAGAATTTTCGTAACCTGCACCTGCACAGATTACGACCTGCCGAATTACGCAAAAGAAATTGTCGAAAGTCTCGGACTGTTTGACGAAGTTCTTATAACGATTGCGGGCAGCACCGTAACGTCGCATTGCGGCAAAGATACTCTTGGTATTCTTTACATAATGGCATAATCCTTTTCGGAGATGCGAAAAACGTATGTTTTTGCATCTCCGTTTTTTGTATGTGCTGAATGTATTCAGACTAAAAATATCGCGACGGCTTTTGCCGTCGCGATATTTTTATATCAAGTATTGAATTACTTGTTAAGGTTTGCTTTGAGAGTTTCAAGCTGTGCTTTGAGTTCTTTCGGAAGTTTGTCGCCGAACTTCTTGTAGTGTTCCTCGATCTCAGCCGCTTCTTTCTCCCAAACGTCCTTGTCAACTTTGAGAATGGATTTGAGAGTTTCGATATCCATATCAAGGTCGGTAAGGTCGATGTCTTCCGGTCTGGGAACGTAACCGATAGCGGTCTCCTGAGCGTCAGCCTTGCCCTCGCAACGGTCAACGATCCAGTTAAGAACACGCATATTGTCGCCGAAGCCGGGCCATACGAAGTTGCCCTCGTCGTCGGTTCTGAACCAGTTGACGTTGAATATCTTCGGAGCCTTGTCGCCGAGTTTCTTGCCCATGTCGAGCCAGTGCTGGAAGTAGTCGCCCATGTTGTAACCGCAGAACGGAAGCATAGCCATCGGGTCACGACGAACTACGCCGACAGCGCCTGCCGCGGCAGCGGTGGTCTCGGATGCCATGGTGGAACCGATGAATACACCGTTCTCCCAGTCTCTGGACTGATATACGAGCGGAGCGCACTTTGCACGGCGTCCGCCGAAGATTATAGCGGAAATGGGAACGCCCGCGCCCTTGTCAAATTCGGAAGAGATGCAGGGGCAGTTTTCTGCCGGAGCGGTAAATCTCGAGTTCGGATGAGCCGCATAAGTGGTCTTGTCGGCTTTTACGAACATGGAGGGATCCCACGGATTGCCTTTCCAGTCAATCAGTTTTTGGGGAGCCTCTTTGGTAAGGCCTTCCCACCAAACAGTATTGTCTGCGGGATTAAGAGCAACGTTGGTGAAGATAGCGTTCTTCTTTGTGGAAGCAAGAGCGTTGAAGTTCGAATGCTCGTTTGTTCCGGGAGCAACGCCGAAGAAGCCGTTTTCCGGGTTTATTGCATAAAGTCTGCCGTCGGAACCTATACGCATCCAAGCGATATCGTCGCCGACAGTCCAAACCTTGTATCCTTTTTCACGAAGATACTTGGGAGGAATAAGCATTGCAAGGTTGGTCTTGCCGCAAGCGGACGGGAACGCAGCCGCGATGTAGTGAATGTCGCCCTGCGGATTTTCAAGACCGAGGATAAGCATGTGTTCCGCCATCCAGCCCTCTTTCCAACCTTGGTAGGAAGCGATTCTCAGCGCAAAGCACTTTTTGCCGAGAAGAACGTTTCCGCCGTAAGCGGAGTTAACGGAGATAATAGTATTATCTTCGGGGAACTGGCAGATATATCTGTTTTCGGGGTCAACGTCGCATTTGCAGTGAAGACCTCTTACCCAGTCGTTGCTGTCGCCGAGAACTTCAAGAACTTTCGGGCTGACTCTGGTCATGATTCTCATATTGAGAACAACGTAAATGGAGTCGGTTACTTCAATGCCGACTTTTGCGAGCGGCGAGCCGACGGGACCCATCGAATAGGGAATGATATACATTGTTCTGCCTTTATAACTGTCGCGTGCGATGTTATAAAGTTTTTCATACATTTCTTTCGGGTCGCACCAGTTGTTGGTCGGACCTGCGTTTTCCTGTTTGCGGGAGCAGATGAATGTTCTGTTCTCAACACGCGCAACGTCGTTGGGCTTTGTTCTGTGAAGATAGCAGCCGGGAAGTTTCTCTTCATTCAGTTTGATCATTTCACCCGATGCAACGGCTTCCGCTCTGAGGGCGTTTGCCTGATCTTCACTGCCGTCTATCCAAACAACGTTGTCGGGATTGGTAAGATTCTTGACTTCGTCAAGCCATGCGAGAACGGTTTTGTTCGTTGTCGTCATACCTATTACCTCTTATTCCTTAATATTTTTTTCTTTCAAAATATCCTCTTCGCCTGTTTTCGCAATGCTGCGACAAGCAAAGAAATGTATGTGGTGACCCACATTTTCCACAATAATAGTATACCACAAATTTCCACGCTATTCAATATAGGATTTGTGAATTTTTGTTTGAGAAAGATTGTTAAAGAATTAACGCACGATTTTCGCAAACCATTGCAAAATGCGAACTTACGGAAAACTTTTACCGAAAAACATTCCATTTTATATATAAGATATGCTATAATTATATAAATGAAGCTGTCGATAAAATATCCCGTTCGGAGGTCAACTTGAAAAAGAATTATTCGCTTGAAACGGACAGGCTTCTGTCCGAAAAAGATATGCCGACGGTGCTTTTGCATTGCTGTTGCGCGCCGTGTTCGTCAACTGTTCTTGAACGCATCGCGGACAAAGCAAAAGTGACTGTGTTTTTCTTCAATCCGAACATCTCCCCCGCCGACGAATACGAGAAGAGATTGACGGAACTGAAAAGGCTGATATCGGAAATGAAGCCCGAAAACCCAATAGAACTGCTTGAAACCGAATACGACCCGCAGGAGTTTTTTAATGCGGTAAAGGGGCTCGAAAATATTCCCGAGGGCGGAGAGCGCTGCCGCAAGTGCTTCGAACTACGGCTCGGCAGAACGGCAAAAGAAGCGGCTGCACACAGGTTCGACCTTTTTGCAACGACGTTGACAATATCCCCGCTTAAAAATGCGGAGGTACTGAACGAAGTCGGAGAAGAAAAGGCAAAGGAGTTCGGCGCGGAATGGCTGCCGTCGGACTTCAAGAAAAAGGACGGTTACAAACGTTCCGTAGAACTTTCCGCAAAATACGAGCTTTACAGGCAGGATTACTGCGGATGCGTCTTCTCGAAAAGAGAAGCGGAAGAGAGAAAAAAGAGACTTGAAAAAGCATACAACGGAAAAGGAGAAAACCCATGAAAAAGGCAATGGCAGCAGTTCTTGTTGCGATACTTTCGCTCACAATCATCGCCGCTTGCGAAAAAAAGTATAAAGAGGAGTTGGTCAACATCGAAAACGTTTACATTGTGCCGAACACAGAAAACTTTTTGCGGGACGAAGTTCCGACAAAGACGGAAAACGGCGGACTTACGGCTTTTCTTGCAAAGAATGAGAGCGAGGGAATGCAGTTTCTGCTCCGCTTTGACAGCGATGTGAAGAATGTCAAGGTCAGCGTTTCGGATATTTCGAACGAAAACGGCGACAAACTCGATTTCACGCTTTACAGACAGCGTTATATCGAAGTTAACGAAGAGCGTTTTCCGACTGAAACGGGGTTTTATCCCGATGCGCTCATACCGATGTTTGACGGCTCGGACGGCAAAGAGGCAAATGACACCTGCAACATTGATGCGGGCAAAAATCAGGGTTATTGGATAACCGTCCGCTCGGCGCAGACGCAGGCGGCAGGCAAATATACCGGAAAGGTCAGCGTTACGTTTGACGGAGGCGAAAGAGAAATTCCCGTCAGCGTCGAAGTATGGGATTTTGCGCTCCCCGTCAAAAGTTCGATGCAAACGAATTTCTTGCATCATTGGAACAATAATTATTATGAAGATGTCGGCATATCGAGCAAAGAGATGAACCGAATGGTGTGGGAATTTTTCCTCGATTACCGCATTTCGGGCAACTATATGTTTTTCATCGAATACGACGGCTACGGCGCGGACTTGGAAAACTACGTCAAGTCGATGAAAGAATTTGTAGATGAACACCCCGAGATAACGCACGTTCAACTTCTGCTTCACCAATGGGATTACAGCGGCACGGTCGATTCCGAAGCGATGGCAAACAACAAGAACAATAAATATATGTACGAACTTCTGAAAAAGTACGATCTGACACAGATCGCTTCGTACTACGTTGTTGACGAGCCCGCAGACACGGAAGCGAACGAAAAATTGATAAAAGACCTTGCGGCGGGAATAAGCGGCTTTGCGCCCGACATAAAAAATATCGTAACAACGAACAATTCAAAATATGACGGATACATCTCATGCTGGTGCCCGCTTTGGAATATGATAGACAAAAGCTTTGTTGCGGGAAAACAGGCGCTCGGCGAACACGTTTGGTGGTACGGATGCGCTGTTCCCGCGGCGCCGTATCCGACATATCATCTCAACGATAATCTGCTTTCGCCTCGAATAGTTCATTGGATGCAAAAAGATTACGGAGTTGAGGGAGAACTTTATTGGGCTACTACGCTTTTTGATTACTACAAAGGCGGCGGCAACTATGTTGCCAGAGACGTATGGACAAACCCGTACACCTCTGAAGGTCTTCCGGGAGACGGCTATCTTTGCTATCCGGGCAAAGAGGGCGACGGCATAGTCGGCAGGAATATGCTGGTTCCGACATTGAGACTTGAAGCGATACGCGACGGAATGGAAGACTATGAATATCTGACGCTTGCGGAAGCAAAAACGCGGAAATTCATCGAAAGATATTCGATAGACGCGGAAGCGAAAGAACTTCTTTCCACATATACTCAGGCTCTGTTCAGAAGCGTCGGGGATTACGAGCACGACTCTTCCCTGCTGACACAGATGAGAAAACTCATTGCTGAATATCTGATGAGCGATGACACAACGCTTGTCACAACAAAAATAAATGCGGACGGCTCGAACACGGTAACAGTCTATTCCGAAAATAATATAAATGTTTCGGCAAACGGCAAAGACTTTGAAAAGGAAGCAAAAAACGGATATTTCGTATATACGCTGACCGTTCCGAAGTCCGCAAACACGGAAAAAATAACCGTCACGGTCGGTGATAAGACCGTTGAAAGGCTTCTCGGCGTTGCGGAATGCTCGCACGAGTTGAAAAAAGTTGACGAAGTTATCGCCGAATGCGAAAAGAGCGGCAGCTGCGAATACTATATCTGCGAAAAGTGCGCGGGGAGGTTTTACGATGCGGCGGGAGAAGAACGCATAGATAACATAGAAGACATTGTTGAACCGAAACTCGGCTATCACACGGACAACAACGAAGACGGCATTTGCGACGTGTGCGGCAAAGAGATTGAAGAATAATTATCATTACGGCAAAAAATCGCTCACCTATTTTATAGATGAGCGATTTTTCTGTTTTAACCTGTTTAGTATAAGTATTTTTGGTTTAAGACTCCGCGCCGATGCCGCAACGGACAAAATCCGAGCGATTGCCGTAGAACAAATACTTTGTATCACCCGAATCCGCAGAGAAAGTTATACTGCGAACGCCGATATACTATTTATTTTCAAAATAATCGTACACATCGCACACAGACGGGAAATTGAGCGTTTTTTCTCCGTCTTCACTCGAATGAAAAACAACAAGAGAACCGTCAGCATAAATAACATCGTTCGTTTGAGAGAAGACGTTTACGTCCGCCAGATTGCCGCCTGCAGAGCCGCCGGACAGGAACACCACGTCCATATTCAGCCCCAGTTCCGCTGCATGGTCTTTCAGATATTTCAGCCCGCTGTTGAGCTGAATGATTGCATCTGGGAAAATATGCTCCGTCATCAGGCAATAATTGAACTGCACTACATTGTATCCCTCGTTCGGCGCACGATACGCAAGCGAGTCCCGGTAATCGACTTCGCCCGCATTGGGATCGCCGCTGCCCTTATCGCCGTTGGCATAGCCGCCACCATGAATGAAAAGCAGCGTAGGAGGATTCTCAGACCGTGGTGTAGTCGTATAATAAACATCCAGAAATCCGTTGGGGTAAACGGTGTCATACTGTATGTTCGCAATCATCTGTGCGCCATTTTCCAATGTTTCCTCATAGCGCTCCGCCGATGTTACATTTCCATAGGCGTTGATGGCAGTCTTAAAAACGGAGAAGGAAGCCTTCGGAAAGAATGTGATTCCAAGAACCACAAATGCCAACAATCCGGCAGCAACAGAAAGCGCGGCCTCGCCTACCTTTGTAATGGGACGCTTTGCTTTGTGCTGGATCAACCCGCAAACGGTCAGCACAATGCCCGCCACGGCAGTCAATACGCCAAGACCGGTATATATCAGCCAGCGGTCAGAGAAAACGCCCACTAAATGAAGCGCCGTAACAACACGAATGAGCCAGATCTGCCACATCGGAAGCTCCTGCTTCTTTTTACGCATCCCAAATAGCAGCGCACAGCCCGCAATCAAAATGACTCCCTCTACAATGCGGCTTTCATTGACCAAGAACTTGTTCGACAGTTCCCAATAATATTCCCGCAATACCAATCAACCACACAATCATACTTGCTTCTCCCTCATAAATATGCTATAATTCTAAATGCAGCTTGTGTTGCGTTTACATTATAACAATCAAAATGAATTAAAGCAAGCGCTTTAATTCTAAAATGAACATAGTACAGATAGGTGTTGCGTTATGAGAACAAATCATTTTTCAAAAAAGTGGTTTTTCGAGGCACTTTTGCGGCTCTACCATCAAAAACCATATTCAGAAATCCAAATCTCCGAAATATGCCGGGAGGCCGGGTATAATCGCAGCACTTTCTATCGCATTTATCCCTCTAAAGAAGCGCTTCTTTTGGACGGCTTCAAAGAGGAATACATGATGGGATATTATCGGACGATCCCACCAACTGCCGTGGAAACCAAAGCGGTCTATATCCGCAATGTGGAGCTGCTGTTTACCTTTATCCGAAAAAATCCGGATTTCTTTCTGATGATGCGGGACGCCCATCTTGTAAATGAAATGTACCTGATGTTCCGGGAAGCATATCCCTATGACGGCACAGCGGACGAGTGCGCGTTTTACACCCGGAATTTTCTTGCGGCTGGCTATCTTTCCGTGATCTATGGCTGGTTGGATGATGGAATGAAGCAAAGCGACAGACACATGGCAGAGTTGGCGGTAAAGGTCATAGATTCAATTCATAATGTGTAGACAACCACAAATTTGCATAACAGTGCACTTTTCTTGTTCGGTATTATCCAAATAAGCGATATACAGTATTTTGAGCCAACGCATCCACCCCGTACAACGATATTTCAATGCCATGAATCACTTTCCTATTGGCTATAAAAAGCAGCACAACGCCCGAAACGCTTTCATATTTCCTTTTTTGATTTTATAGTACAGCCATAGTCCACAGTGTCACGCATCCTTTTCGACTCAGCATATACTTATCTTACCGCATAGCACTTAAGCAAGCATAAAGACTGTGATTATTATACAACAAACGAATGTGTTTGTATATAATTTCAGCAACCCATTAAATAAACCAAGGCGACAGCTCCCTTTCGGTTGCTGTCGCCTTGGTTTGTGTATTCCATCCGGTTTTGCATATTATCCGTTAAGGACATCACGCATTTTGCGGATGTTTTTAACGGAGAATTGCCGGGTGATACAATCACTTACATTCCGCCTTCAAATTTCATATGTAATCAAGGCGAGAGCAAAACAAAAAGACTCGCACATACGTCGGGACGGAAACACAAATGAGCGAACGGCTTGGTTCGCTTTCAATGTTCCGTGCCGATGTATATACAAGTCTTAAAACTCAAAAAAGGTAACCGCTTATGAGAAGCAGATGCTGCGTGTGGTGCTGTCTTTCAAGCGACAGGGTGACAGCAGTAACTGTTGCGGCACTTGGTATTCGGTTTTTACCCGACCTCGGTCGGCAGTCTTATTATACCATGCGCAGGAAGCTTTTGTCAAAGCGGGCGTATAAAGTATATGGATAGCGGGAATACTATTCCGTTTCGGCGTAAGCAAAGACACCGCCGAGAGCAGTTATAATGCTTGCTCTCGGCGGCAGTTCAATTATATGATTAAATATGCTCCCAGCATCTGTTTGTCATTATCCTTATCAAAGGTTAAATAACCTTGTCTGACAGCCTCTTCCAAGACTGCACCGCGCATAGCAAAAACATTTGCACAAGCGTGATCGATTTGGAATTCATCTTCTTTTAAAAAATCGGGAATTTCTTTATAGATCTGCTCGCGGCAGAACAAATAATGTCGTGCAGCGATCTCTGCTGCTTTACAACGAAGTGCCTCAAACTCTTTGCGTGCATCCGGGGGCATTTTGCGTGACTTATCCCTATACATAACCATGATAGTCGGAACATATCCCTCATCTGTGCTTTTAATATATCCGTATGTTTCCAATCTTTTCAGTATAGTCTTGTCTGCACCTGCGCTGTTACCGTCAGCAACTGCCACCATTGCCTGACCGTCTGCATAATTGAGAAACGGAGGCGTCCTATCTTCAATTCCGCCGAATTTAAACCTGTATTGACGGAAATAAATTTCAGGCAGATCTTTCTCATCGGGATTTGACACACAACCGCTGAGTCCGACAAAATTCGGCTTGCTGCCGAGATAATTTTCCATGCCGAGAAGATCCCATTCTCCTCCGTCGGGACGAAGAGTATGTCCCCAAGAACCGATATTGGTAACCTCTGCCGCATTTTTATTAAACGGTTTTAGCGTGTAGGAATTGACAGCATCCGTTTCTGCCATAAGCAGTGCCCATTTCATATCCTCAAACGGCTGATACCCCTCATGCCATTTCGGACAATTATCGTTTCGCCACTTGATATCATATTCCATGGCTTCTATTACAGCTTTTGTGAGTTCGGGGGTAATTCCGCGCAAATATGCGTAAATCTTTTCCTGCGCTTCTGCACTTACGATGAAGAAATTTGTTTCGTATTGATTCCCGTTTTTCTTCATTAAGGTGGCTTCCGTAAGCGTCGATAGTTCTTCTTCCATATACGGAAGAGCTACCCCAACCTCCATTGCCAGCTCTTCTGCCGTAGAGGGGTTTCTGTAAGCTGCAAGCAGAATGTTTTTGCAGAGCAAACGCGAAATATAATTCCATGGTTCACCGCTTTTTCCTACCATTCCGTTCATAACAAACGTAATGTTTTCGGGGTTATAACTAAGCTTTCCGAATTCTCTTGCCATATCCATACCTTCTTTCAATATGATTCTTGCACGGTGAAGTCTTTGCTGAACCGTACTGATCGAAAGGGAGAGAGATGATGCAATATCACGAACACTTTTGCTTTCTATATAATAGGCAACGACGATATTGCGATAATCGCTTTTGATGAACGCCAACTCTCGCCGAAGCAGAGCCGTTTGCTCTGTATGTATTATTTCATCAAGGATGCTTTTGCTTTCATCCTCAACCTCATAATCGCCGATATCGGAACCGGTTACCGACTCGTTTCGATTATGCTTTACAGTTGCCCATACGGAATAACGATTTCGCGCGATCTGCCATACCCACGCCGAAAAACTCGTTGGCATCGCCCCTCTGTTCAAAGCCGTTATAATCTGAAGCGCGATATCTTGCGTCAGATCTTCAGCTTCAACATTGTTTCCTGTCTTCTTCAAGCAAAAGTAAAACAACTTTTCCATATAGTTTTCGGTAAATTCATTGATAAGCTGATCGCACATTTGGTTCGTTTCCTGCATTTTCCCGCCTCCTTTCACTCATATAGTGTGGTATTTATTGATTTGCTGACAAAAATATTTTCTTTGTTTTTTCTATTATATCACAATGTTTGCTGAGAATAAATCGGTTCCGGCAAGGTTACAGGATTTGTTGACGAAAAAGCAAAAGAGAGTACAGCCTTTCGACTGTACTGCCGTTTTGTTTATCCTATTCGGTTTTCATATTTCTCCGTTAAGGACATCCCGCTTTCGGTCGAAGCATTTTTAATGTGTGTTGTTTATTAAATATTCAAAAGAGAGCGTATGACCTCGCCCGCACATATCATGCCCGCAACGGGCGGAACAAAAGATATGCTGCCCGGGGTCTGCTTTCTTTTCGACGGGTCGGGAGTAGGCGGTTTGGGTTCCGCTTTTGAGTAAACGACTTTCAGTTTTTTGACGCCGCGTTTACGAAGTTCCCTGCGCATGACACGCGCCAAGCGGCAGGTATCGGTTTTGTTTATATCCGTCACGCAGAACTTTGTTGCGTCAAGTCTGTTGCCCGTGCCCATGCAGCTTATGCACGGAACGCCGAGGCGGTCGCAGCGAACGGCAAGTTCGAGTTTTGCGGTCACGGTGTCTATGGCGTCAACCACAAAATCGCAGACCGAAAGGTCTATTTCGTCTGCGGTATCGGGCATATAGAACATTTCGTATGTTTCAACTTTTGCAGCGGGGTTTATATCAAAAACACGCGCTTTTGCGACTTCTGTCTTCTTTTTTCCGAGCGTCGAATGCAGCGCCACAAGTTGGCGGTTGATGTTCGATTCGGCTACGGTATCGTTATCGACAAGAATAAGATGTCCTATCCCGCCGCGCGCAAGCGCTTCGCACACAAATGAGCCGACGCCGCCGAGACCGAACACGGCAACCGTTTTTTCGGAGAGTTTCCGAACGCCGTCTTCTCCGACAAGCAGCGTTTCTCTTTCAAAAATACTCATTTATTTATCCTTTTCGTTCTTCTCGCGAACGATAAAGCGTATCGGGGTGCCTTCAAGGCCGAAAGTCTGTCTTATCTGATTTTCAAGATATCTCTGATATGAAAAATGGAACAAATCGGCGTCGTTGCAGAACGCCACGAACGTGGGCGGATTTGTTGCGGGCTGTGTCATATAGAATATCTTCAAACGCTTGCCTTTGTCGGTCGGCGGCTGAACCTTTGTCGTCGCGTCCGCAAGAACATCGTTCAGAACGCCCGTCGAAACGCGTCTGCCGTGCTGTTCGTGAACATAATTTATAAGTTCGTAAAGTTTCTCAACACGCTGTCCCGTTTTTGCCGAAATAAATATAACGGGAGCGTAGGACATATATTTCAAATCCTCTACGACCTTTTCCTTTATCTTGTTCATGGTCTTGTCGTCTTTTTCAACAACATCCCATTTATTTACAACGATAACGGACGCCTTGCCGCGTTCATGTGCAAAGCCAGCGATCTTGGTATCCTGTTCGGTGACGCCCTCGTTTGCGTCTATCATAATAAGAACGACATCCGCACGATCCACCGCCATATAAGAACGAACAACGCTGTAACGCTCGATATTTTCATTGACTTTGCTCTTTTTGCGCAGTCCCGCAGTGTCGATAAACACGAATTTGCCGTACTTGTTTTCCTTGACGGAATCGACGGCGTCGCGGGTCGTGCCGGGAATATCGGAAACAAGCATACGTTTTTCGCCGAGCATATAGTTGACAAGCGACGATTTACCGACATTCGGCTTTCCGATGAGAGCGACCTTTATCGCGCCCTCGTATTCGGGTTCCTCGGGAGCGTCTTTGAGTTCCTTTACCACCTCGTCAAGCAGATCACCTATTCCGAGACCGTGAACGGCGGAAACGCCGAACGGGTCGCCGAGACCGAGGTTGTAAAACTCATATATTTCGGGAGGTTCCGCCCCAGGTTTATCAACCTTGTTAACGCAAAGAACGACCTTTTTATTCGCTTTCAAAAGCATTTGCGCAACGTCGGCATCGGTTGAAGTCATACCGGACTGAATATCCACGACCATGATAACAACGTCCGCTTTATCTATCGCCACCTGCGCCTGTGCGCGCATCTGTGAAAGAATGACGTCATTGGTGCGCGGCTCTATACCGCCGGTATCAACAAGCGTGAATTTTACGCCGTTCCACTCCGTGTCGCAGTATATACGGTCACGGGTAACGCCGGGAGTATCCTCCACTATCGAAAGCCTCTGATTGACTATTTTATTAAAAAGCGACGACTTTCCCACATTGGGTCTGCCGACAACAGCAACAATCGCCATATCCCCTAACCTCTCTTCTTTGAATGTCTGACGCAGAATTCAACAGCGTCCAAAAGTCCCTCGGCACCGTCTTTCGCAACGCGCACGGGAACGGCAAGTTCTCTTTCGACGTCCGAAACTGTCAGATCGTCAAGGAACGTATCGTCACGGAGCATAACGTCGGGAATTATGAGATACGCCCCGAGATTTTTGCCTTTGAGCTGCGCGATAATATCGGTAGCAGTCACAAGTCCGGCAACCGTTATCGTGCGTCCGAAATAATCGTTATATATGGTATATAAGGTATAATCAAGTCCCGGGTATTTATCCGAAAGCGTTTTTAACGCGCCGTCAATCGTTTCTGCGGCGGCAACACCCGTTACAAGCGAAATTTTCACCTTTGAATCATTCGGTTTCTTTTCTTCCGAATAATATGCAAAATCGTCCTTGAAGCAGGAAAGCATCCCCACGCCGTTTTCATACTGTTCCATGTCCTCGTAAAACGAAACATCGGGCACGGGGACTTCGGCTTTCAGATAAAATTCGTCCGCGCCGTAAAAAATGCGTGTGCCGTACTTTTTCAGGCACTCGTCCCCTATCTCGTTGATACGCCGCAAGGCGTCCGCAGCAGTCTCTTTCGTGAACGGCACAAGCGGGGCAAGCCCGTCGCGGAATTTGGTCAGTCCGACGGGAACTATGGAAACGCTTGAAACCGCAGGATAAAGAGACGCAAGGTCTTCCAAGGACTTTGTCAGACCGTCGCCGTCGTTTATCCCGGGGCAAAGCACTATCTGGCAGCGCAGATTTATTCCCGCATCTTTCAGTTTGCGCAGATTTTTCATAATATCTTTCGCACGCGGGTTGCGAAGCATTTTATATCTCGTTTCGGGGTCGGTAGAATGAACCGAAATATTAAGAGGAGAAACATGAAGTTCGCATATTCTGTCAATTTCTTCGTCGTCAACGTTTGTCAGCGTCACATAGTTGCCGTACACAAGCGAAAGACGGAAATCGTCGTCCTTGAAATAAAGAGTGTCGCGCATGGCAGGCGGCATCTGGTCTATGAAACAGAAAACGCATTTATTTTTGCAACTGCGCTGTTTGTCCATCAGAAAATTCGAAAAAGAAAAACCGAGATCTCCATCGCATTTTCCGGAAAAGCAATGCTGTTCCCCGTTGCGGCAGACAATAACGGTAACATCACCCGAAATATCCGCCGTTTCGAACATATAATCCAACACGTCGCGGATTTTTCTTCCGTTCACGCTGACAAGTTCATCGTCGGCTTTGATTTTTCCGTAAAAAGGACTTTTTCTGTCAACAGAAATTATTTTTGCCATAAACTCTCCCCATAAATGATTAAAGGGAAAACGCGGCGCGCACTGAAAAAGCACACCGATGTTTTCCCATCAACAATCATTTTCCGAAAACGTCCGAAGACGTTTTATCATTCGGCGTCTACCTTAATAACCTGTTTGCCGTTGTAGTAGCCGCAAGCCTTGCAGACTCTGTGCGACAAAACCGCCTCGCCGCAATGAGAACACTTAACTATGCCGGGCATATCAAGTTTCCATGTGCTGGATCTTCTCTTGTGCTTTCTCTGTTTGGAAATTCTGTTCTTCGGAGCTATCATTCAAAAACACCTCCCGCTCGTAATAAATATTATTTTTTTAACTATGTTATTCAAAGTTCTCCGTCGTTTTGTTCGCAGCGGCAAGCCTCGTGATTGAGATTTGCACCGCACCCCTGGCATATACCCTTGCAATCCTCGGAGCAGTGGACTATCAGAGGGATTTCAAGCGACAGCGCATCGTATGCGGTTTTGACAAGATCTATCTTGCCGCCGTTTACCGTAACGGAATCGTCCTTGGACTCATTTTCCGTGACAATGGTATCAATTTCCGCTTCAAGAGGAACGGAAACCTCGTCAAGGCAACGGTCGCATTCGGTCTTATAAAGCCCGCTTACGGTCACTTTAAGGCTGACAACGTCCGCGGTATTCTTCATTTTTCCAACAACGGTAACATCGGAAAACTCCGACTGTTCGGGAGGCATCGGAACGGAGAAATCAAGAGTTTCGGTCATTCCCGTACTCTTAAAAAAAGACGCTATATCAAGCACGGTTTTAACTTCTCTCATAGCGTACCTCCGCAAAAAGTGCATACCTATCCCATTACAGTCTGCCTATTCATTATATCATACTTCGCAAAAATGTCAATACCCGATATTGAAAAAAAATTATGAATTTGCCGATTTTTGCGAATTTCGGCTCACAAAAGAACTTCATGGCAAGGGCTGTCGGAATTAAAATACCGTATCGAAAGAAACCACACCCGAGGAATACATTTCGTTGAGCAAGACAGAAACTTCCGTCAATCCGTCGCGCAATTCTTCCCCGTCCGCGCCCGCAGAATACATTTTTGAAAGTTCCGAAAGTTTTTGTCCTATCTCGGACAGGTACTCTCCGTGAACGAAAAGCGCGAGCACTTTACGTTTTCTCGAGAATTTTCCGACCATATCCGAAAACGCCTCTTCCCTTTCCGTCGGAGCCTGCGAAACGTATTCAACGGACGCAAGAAAAGATTCCACACAATTTTTCAGATATAACCGAGTTCCGACGGCAAGCGCAACAAGAACCGAAATAACAACAACCGAACCTATGAGTTTTTTCATTTATTCTTAGCCACCACCGTAAATTTTTCACCGCAAACGGTCATCAAAAAGACCCCTTTCACGCCGAGTCCGTGTTCCCGAGCGACCTCGGATATATCTTTTTTTGTCAGCCCCAATTTTTTCAGATTGCGCAAAACCGGTCTGCCGTCAACGACAAGCGAATAAGAAAGATGTTTTTGGTCCGATGTTTTCGGAATAACGCTCATTTTTCCGCTCGTTTCGAGAATACAGAACCTGACGTCGCAGATGTCCAAAATTTCATGTTGCCGCAGTTCTTCCATAAGTTCGTCAACCGTCAACTGCGCTTTTTTCATCTGCTCTATGTCGATTTTTCCCTCGTTTATGACGATATTGTATTTACCCGCAAGAAAAGAGCGGTAACGCGCGCTGTTCAGAGATATGACGCTTGAAATCATTTCCAGCCCGACAAGCGCAAAAACGGGAACAACAGAAAAAAGCAGCGGCAGTTGCATATCCTGAAGCGGAAGCGTCGCTATTTCGGAAACAAGTATTGTCGTAACAAGTTCCGTCGGTTCAAGTTCCCCTATCTGTCTTTTTCCCATAACGCGAAGCGCAACGACCGTCAGCAGATAAAGGATAACGGTTCTGATAAACATTATACCCATAAAAATCCCCCTCTCGGAAAGTGTTTCCGAAACAGGGGGAAATTATTAAATATGTATCGTCAGTTATCCGTATTTCGCTTTATCTTGTCTATAAATGCGCGATAATAAATATTACGGAAATCAATAAATTCTTTTCTTTCCGAGCCGAGTGTATCTTTTTCGGGAAGCGCCGTAGGAAGAGCGATGCGAACCGTTGCCGTAACGGATTTACCCCTACCGAATGTCTCGATTTTCAAATCGCCGCCCGCCGTTTCGAATATCCGTTTTGCGAACGCCAGCGTATCTTTTATTTCTCCGTTTTCGTCCAGACTGAAAGAAAAGGCGTCATTCTCGTTTATATCCGAACGCAGAACCCCGCGTCGGGATACCTCAGCAACAAAAAAATAATTTTCTTCGCACAGACGGGTCGTTATCGGATGTTTTGTTTTGAACGCGGAGCGAAGCCCCGAAACGTAGCAATATATGTCAAGAAACGATTTGCGAAAGGCGTCTTTGTCAAGAAATACCAATGTCGAGTGTTCCTCTGTTTCGGTCGAAAATTCCGTTTTCAGTTCTGCCGAAAGTGCGCGGAGAAACGGAACGGGATCGAATGCGGAAACATTGAAATGACCGTAAGAAGCAAAAGTAGAATATATAGCCGCAATACGGCTGACACCGCGTTCGAGCAAAAACGCATTTTCGCCGATGCTTTCAAGATAGAGTTTGCTTTTCTCATCACCGATGCGTTTTTCGAGCAATTCGACAACAGAACTCATAACACCGATGGGGCGCAACAGCGAAGAGGCTATCATGGAAGCGAGTTTGCCGCCTGAAAATTCGGTATTCAGAAAATCTTCGGAAGAATACGCTTCCTCGGCTTGAAATTTTATAAAAGGAAGTCTGTTTCCTTTTGAGTCAAAAACAAGGCTGAATATAAACGCTTTGAAAACCGTTATTTTTTCGGGTATCAGACGAAAGAAAACGGCATCGCGCAAACCTGCCGCGACACGGGATTTTTCATCGTCGGAAAGGTGACGGTTCAGAAAATCCGAAGTTACAAGATACTTGTAAACAGCAGTTGCCGCCCTGTTGTAATATACGGGCGAAAATGTTCTGTCAAGCAGGATCACGGGAATCTTACTGTCGTCATAAGCATTCGACACATCGGAAAGAATTATGTTAGGTTCACCGTATATCATACCTTTCAACACTCCAAACTGCAATATTATTGTGCAAATTATACATTAAAGTAAATTTTTTACATTAAAAATTCTACACATTTTTTGGTTAGAAATTTAACAATGTGTCTTGTATAAAACACAATTTTAGTTTACAATATAATTAGGTAAAAACAAAAACATATTCAGGAGGACTTTACTATGTCAGTTAAAGTTGCTATTAACGGCTTCGGCCGTATCGGTCGTCTTGCGTTCAGACAGATGTTCGGCGCAGAGGGCTACGAGGTAGTTGCGATCAACGACCTTACCGATCCGAAAATGCTTGCTCATCTTCTTAAGTACGATACCGCTCAGGGCGGCTACTGCGGCAAGATCGGCGAAGGAGCTCACACCGTTGAAGCGGGTGAAGATTCCATCACCGTTGACGGCAAGACCATCAAAATCTATGCAATGAAAGATGCAAAAGATCTTCCTTGGGGAGAGATCGGCGTTGACGTTGTTCTTGAATGCACCGGTTTCTACTGCTCCAAAGAAAAGTCTCAGGCTCATATCGACGCAGGCGCAAAGAAAGTTGTTATTTCCGCTCCCGCGGGCAGCGATCTCAAAACAATCGTTTTCAGCGTAAACGAGAAAACTCTTACCGCTGACGACAAGATTATTTCTGCGGCTTCCTGCACCACCAACTGCCTTGCACCCATGGCTAAAACCCTTAACGATTACGCTCCCATTCAGAGCGGCATCATGTCCACCATTCACGCTTACACCGGCGACCAGATGATTCTTGACGGTCCTCACAGAAAGGGCGACCTCAGAAGAGCAAGAGCCGGCGCTGCAAACATCGTTCCCAACTCCACCGGTGCGGCAAAAGCAATCGGTCTTGTTATCCCCGAACTGAACGGCAAACTCATCGGTTCCGCACAGCGCGTTCCCGTTCCGACAGGTTCGACCACCATCCTTACCGCTGTTGTTAAAGGCAAGGACGTTACCAAAGAAGGAATCAACGCGGCTATGAAAGCGGCTGCTTCCGCATCTTTCGGTTACAATGAAGACCCCATCGTTTCTTCCGACGTTATCGGAATGAGATACGGTTCTCTGTTTGACGCTACTCAGACCATGGTTTCCAAGATCGACGACGACACCTATCAGGTTCAGGTAGTTTCTTGGTACGACAACGAGAACTCCTACACTTCTCAGATGGTAAGAACGATCAAATACTTTGCAGAACTTGCATAATTAAAAGTATAAATTCGTTTATATCCGCCGCGGAACAACAGTTTCGCGGCGGAATTTTTTAACAATAAAAAAAAATCACGAATGCAATATCCATTGTCTCTCCGTCGCAGATGAAACATTCACTTATATGATATATTATAGCACACCGAATATATTTTTCAACCCTTTTCAGACACATTTTTGCAATTTTTATTCCGTTTTTAATTTATCGCAGTAATAAAAAGGACAAAAGAAAATTTTTGATTCGTCATACCTTGCACAAGAATACAAACAAAGGAAAGGAATAAAGGAAAAAAATCAATCAATTCCGCTCAAACTGTTTTTTGCATAACAAAAACATTGCAGCCCCGAACCTTTGAATGAGGTGCGGGGCTGCGGTGTTCATTTATAACGATTTTTTAATCGTCCTCATCATCCCATGACGAAATAATGTGAAGCTCTCCGCTGTCCATGTCCATAGCCATATTGTCGTCCATGCGCATCATCATATTCCCGTCGGAGTCGATTGCCATATTGTCGGAAACGGTATACGCAAAATCGCCGTCGTCATAGTCGAAGAAATGCTTACTCATAGATTTGCCTCCTCAATCTTCAATAATCTCGTATTCCACACGGGAGCCTTTGACTCTGCGGGCGTGGTAGTGTGCACCGTTCGCTTTCCAGTGCGGGAAGTGATCTGCTTTTTCCTCGTTGGTATCACGATGGCAAATGATGATGTTTTCGAGGACATCGCAGCCGCCGGCGGAAAGCGGGCGGATGTGGTCAAGCGTCGGGTGATAGGCGCTGTTCGGATTTCCACAGGCGGATTTTTTCATCAGCCGTCCGGTATAATCATACGCCTCCTGCTTCGCACCGAAAACCCTGCTCCATACGTCTATGGTCTTATACTTTGACATTTTGAGTACCTCCTTTCAGTGATGCTGCCTGTATTATAGCAAACCGCTGAAAGGAAAAAAAGGGTACAGATGTACCCCTCCCCCTCAATCTTGAAGTAAATCGGTTATATCCCGTCTTGTTTTTTCAGCTATTAAAATGATATTTTCAAGCTTTGGGCATCTGAATTTCTTACTGTTAATGTTTTTTCTCCAAGATTCAATGGCAGACACAGCGAGATTTAATTGCTCTGCGGCTTTATCAATGTTTTCAAAACTATCAAGAACTATGTGGTAGCATTGATGAGCTACGGCTTCTTTATCGCATTTTTGATATCGTTCCAAAAGCTCCTGCAAATCAAATATATCTCCGCCGGTGACTTGCTTCAGAGCATCGTATTTGTTTTCCTGCGTGACGGTTGTTCCGCCATCCGTCATCATAACAAAATGCACGCTTTTCCAATCGTTTGGAATAAGATACGGACTGTGTGTCGAATAAATCACCTTTATTCCTTGATGTTCAAGTTCAAGTAATTCTTTCAAAACCTCTTTTTGCGCAATGGGGTGAAGCATGGCGGCAGGTTCGTCAATAATAAATAGGTCGCCGTTTTTAAGCGTATTTTTCATAAAATAGTATGTGAAATACCACCGTCTGCCGGCGCTTGTCGAATTCAGATCAACAATTTCACCGCTTTTTTCGTGCAGCAGTATCGACGGGAGTTTTCCGTCGGACTGTTCGACGGAAATGCGGTCGTACATACCGTTTTCAAATTCGGGAATGTGTTCATTGAGGGATTCTTCAAATTCATTCAATGCGGCTTCGGACAGCGAAAAATCTTTATTTTCGCTGATCTGTTTTTGACTTTCTTCTTTATCGGGACCGGTATAAACTCGGTTTAGATATGTTTGCAGAATCACGCGGGATCTATCGTTTCGGAAATATTCGCGCTCCGGGTCATCTGTTTTGAAAATGACTTCGCTGCTTTCATTCCGCAAAAAAGCGCATTTTGCGCCGACGCATCTTTGCACCTCCCAAATGAATTTGTAAAACGCACCGATGTTGACAGGCATCTTTTTGTAGTCGCTCAAAGCATCTTTCAAACGCTTTGCCCGCTCGTCCAGCTCATGAAGTAAGTCCGTGACCTTATTGCAGGCGGCTTTCGATGCCTTGTTGATTTTTGTGATTTCCCGCTTTATCGCTGCTTCATTGACTGTAATGAATTTCTCTTCAAATGGGGCTAAATCGGGTTTTACATAACGAAGTTTGAATGAGAGTTGTTCCGGGTCATTTAAGCCATAATAATCGACATATCCAAATTTCATAAAGCTCTCTTCGGCAGCGAAGTTTTCCTTAACAAATCCTGCAAATTTTTCGGCTTCCCGGATCACCATTTCAACCTGCCATTTGAGGGAATCATAACTTGTCGTTGAATTTTTGAAATTTGTGATCTGAAGCCCCTGTAACGGATGTTCGTTTTCACCGTACGCAATTTTGTTCAGCTGCTTTGTATATGTATCCAGAGCGTCTTTCAATTCGCCTGCAAGTTCGGAGATTTCGTCGATTTCCAATCTCAAAAGCGGAACCAAATACTCCGATTTGATTCGGTTTATCTTGCAGTCTTCTCCGGAACAGGCGACAAATTCGCATTTTTCGTCAATGCTTTTGCCGGGGAAAAGCCTCTCGGCATCCTCCTTTTCAAGGCGGATATGCACCTTATAACTCATCGACAGTTCTTTGCGCAGCCCGAAGTAATTGCCGTTTGCCTCCGCAATGGCACTCAGCGCTTCCAAAATGTTGGTTTTTCCGCTTCCGTTCTTGCCGATCAGCACGGTCGGCAATCCGTTATAAAAGTTTATTTCAACCGGTTCTTTTATCGACTTGTAATTTGTAATTTCGATTTTCGTTATTCTCATATAAACCTCCATAAGTAATTGAGATAATGTATACAGTTATTATATCATAAAATTCCGGTTTTTCAAATACACGATTATTTTACGGCAAGAAATAAAGAGGACGCAAAGCACATTTTTCTTTCTGCCGTTTTGAACCCCAATCACTAAAATCCACACCCGACTTTTGGTGCGGTTGTCCGCAACCGGGTGTTTTGAAAATCGGCAAATTTCCGTTCGAAAAAAATTATTATAATGCACCAAAAAGTAGGCAAGCCTTAAAAAGCCTTATTTCATGCGGTGTTTGGCGGTTTTTAATTCTAATATTCATGGGCGAAAAAGAGCATAAAATCGGCTCGAAAAAGCGACAGAAACACAAAAAATCGAAGCGAAAGAATTTTCACCGAATAGAAAAAACCCTTGAAAACACTGGGCTTTCAAGGGTTAAGTTGGCGGAGACGGAGGGATTCGAACCCTCGTCCCTCAAGGGGCATCATGATTTCGAGTCATGTCCGTTATGACCACTTCGATACGTCTCC
>JABLTK010077504.1_pt1 | contig 30743 bp, 53 predicted proteins | sample 7160131 | NCBI WGS metagenome assembly JABLTK01 (sample SAMN14651221, study PRJNA627086) | human gut metagenome | isolation source: feces | host: Homo sapiens
AAAAAACACTCTATTCCTCCTTCTCGTCCACCTCAGGAGCCTCTACTCCCTTGCGCGCATAGAACTCATCCAGAATGTCAGCAGGGATCTTCTTCAACATCTCCTTCGGGAACGTGCGCAACATACTCCAAGCCTTATCTAGCGAGTCAAAGATGGATCTGGATTCATATGGACCTATTCTTCATTCCTCTCTCCTGTTCCTACCCTGACTGACAAACGTGTTCTCAAAGTCCTCTGTGAACTTGAGATAGAAGTGATCTTCTGTCGTCAAAGCCTCCTCTCCCACCACAGCCTTCATAGCCATCACATCCTTACCAGTAGCATAGTTGGTATAAAGCTGATTAGAGACAGCACCATGATCATGACGTGTCATTCCCTTACCAATAGCAGACTTCATCAAACGAGACAGAGAGGGCAACACATTGATGGGAGGATAGATACCACGCTTATTCAAAGCACGATCCAAATAGATCTGTCCTTCTGTAATGTATCCTGTGAGATCAGGAATAGGATGTGTAATATCATCATTAGGCATAGTCAGAATGGGCAACTGAGTGATCGAACCATTACGACCTGTTACACGACCTGCACGCTCATACAATGTTGAGAGATTCGTGTACATGTATCCAGGATAACCACGACGAGAAGGCACTTCCTCACGTGCAGCTGACACTTCACGCAGAGCATCAGCATAGGAGGACATATCAGTCAGAATCACAAGCACATGAAGGTCTCGCTCATATGCCAGATACTCAGCAGTGGTCAGCGCAATACGAGGTGTGATGATACGTTCCATTGTAGGATCATTAGCCAGATTCAGGAATAAGGCTGTTCGTTGCATTGTACCATTCTCTGTGAAATCGTTACGGAAGAATCGAGCTGTCTCCATATTCACTCCCATAGCACCGAACACCATAGCGAAGTTATCTTCATGATCATCATGAATATCCTTTCCTGCTACCAGACCTGCCTGACGACAAATTTGAGCTCCCAACTATCCATCATTCCATTCATACAAACACACTTCATTGTGGGGCATACCAGAAGCAGAGAACAGAGGAATCTTCTGACCTCGGGCAATAGAATTCATCGCATCAATGGCTGAAATACCCGTCTGGATCATTTCCTTCGGATACGTACGTGCATAAGGATTGATGGGCTGACCATCGATATCCAGATACTCCTCAGCAAGTACTGGAGGAGCATTATCGATAGCAATACCTGAACCGTTGAACGTACGACCCAGCATCTCTTCCGAACTACAACTCAATCCATAACTAAACTACACACATAGCCATCTTCATAATGTCTCCAGTAAACTCACAGTGTGTGCGGGTGTTATCAATTCCAGAGGTTCCCTCAAAAACCTGCACAATGGCCTTGTTACCGTAGATTTCCAGAATCTGACCCTTACGCAGTTCGCCATTGCCAAGTCGCAGATTCACAATCTCCGAGAAACGAGGTCCCTACCGATATCACAAAGTACTCACCAAAACCCACTTTCACATTCTCCAAAACAACAAGAGGACCATTTACTCCACTGATCGTTCGGTAGTCTAACGAATCATTGCTCTCAACGCTAAAACAAACCCAAACGAGGCTCCACGTAATAGTCACGCATAGCAGCCGCTGCATTCACTTCGAATGATGATACTGACATCCTGTTGCGTTTGCGATGATTATCTACAGAGAATAGAGATGTGACACAATTCGGTACCCACTTTGTGGCTGCCGCCATTCTATTTTATTAAATGATTCGTTACAATGTCTCGTTACGAACAAATCCGAATCATTATCAGGGAAAACAGACTTGATGATGCTCTTGAGGTATTCCGCTAGTTCTATTTACCATAATGGTATAGCTACTTGCCGTTGAGAGAATGAATTGGTTACACATTCAAGACGAAAATGGAGTCTCAGCTGATTCGGAGCGTTTTCTGTTGCTAACCAATTTGAATGAGTTGCTTATCAAAGGAATGAAGGAAACTGGAGATTATTCTACCCCTCTTCAATTGGATCTGCAACATCTTCTATTTCGTTTATATGATATTAAGGATATCCCACTAGAAACAAAACTGTGTATCTTGAACAATTTGGTATTGTTCTATGGAGAAAGGGGTCAAGTCTGAATTCATAAACATAATGAGAATTAGATAGGAAATATAAGTTATTATTACATGGACATTCTTCGTTGGTGCGGTTTTGTTTCGCATCAAGCAGAACCTTCAGCTGTCCTTCACTATCTAATGAGTCATTCAACAGAAGAAAATGCTATTCGATTTGTTTCTGTACTTTCTTGCATTCTCATCTGTGCACATCACTTCCAGAAAACATGTCATATAGTTCAAGAAGCCAAATCAGTCTTATCATCGGTAGCTACCGTCTTTTCTCTGTCCCCTATGGTTCGTCTCATCCTCAACGGAGCTGCTTCTCCTCCTTCATCTCTGCTGTATCTGTTTGAAGACTGGTGGGACATTGAATTCTGCTATCAACAAAAGAACTATTCCCAGTGCCAGACTATTCTTCATTCGTTCCTTCAGACACATACCAACGATGCCTTCTTCATCACTTATGATCTGATTCTTTTGAACATCAAGACATCACTTTTCATACCATTGTGTCAATCGTTTCTTACCTCCCTTCCTTCATGTCCTAATTGTCCTTTCCATCTATGGTTTGGAATTCGACCATCACTGACTTCAGATTGTATCACTCTCCAACAGTTTTTCGCCTACAAGCTCCTTCTGCTTCTTTTAGAACATGCTCCCTCGGAAGGAGTGATGATACGAAGGGCTCTAAGCCTCTGTGGAGACTGGGAGAGAGTACGAGAGATCAAGTTGATTGCAGAAGGATCGACTGATCGGACGTCTGTGTATGGATGGATGTGAGTGTAAATGATGGGATTCATTCTTAGTCTGGCGTTTCAGGATGCTTTCAACAAACATGATTGGAATGAAGCTGCTAGTGCCATGCAAGAAGTTGATAGGAGGAAGGGGCAATACAAGCCAGCCACTCGTATGTTGATTGATGTCTGGATGTTTCGTAATCAGTTTTTATTAAAGCAGGTGACAGAGAAAGAAGTGGTCTTCCGAGAGGCCTGTGCAATGCAGGCATTCCATACCTCACGGAGTCGACTCTTGTGTGGAGATGTCACTGATTCAACGACTGTCCATCTGCTAAATGTATGTATCGCCCTCCTACGACGAAGTGAAGTGACTCGATGCTGCGTGGTGTGGTCTCATTACTGGGAAGAGGATATTATGATGGCGAGAGAGGAACGATGGATGGAAGAGCGATTGAAGGAGGTGGAGAAGGCAATAGCGAATGTGAACGGGAATAAATTGTGGAGACAAATGCTTGTACTGGATCGATATGTGTTGAATCATTGGACGCAATTGTTAAAAGACCGCAATGTTGCTAATGAAGTGGCTGCTATGGAAGCCAATGGAATTCTGTTTCATATGTCTGTGAAATAATTAGTACATGTTTGTATCAAACAAACTGATTACTCAAAGAACATTTGCTTCATTAGCACTCCAATTACAGCTAGAAGGGATACAATACTCACTGCTGATGAGAACGCTCCATCTACCAAAGTCCAATTGAGATTGGTACATAAAACAATTCCGTCAGATGCAGAAGTAATAACAATAGATTGTTCATCACTAGTACGGACTGACCAAGGTCGGTACACATCCATACTCAGATAGCCATTTTCATCAGTAGCACGAGTACCCACAATTTCATTGTCATGGTCACCATATTCGGCAGTAGCATTGTTGCGATAATAATAGCCTCCCTGATGAGGATAGCACGGCATTGTGTGTAAACGGACTGTCATTACGGTTCCATTCAATGGCTATCAATCATTACATTAATCAGATTCTACGATATTGAATTCTGGAAGCATCGACCCCTCATTACTGATTTCGAGGAATTGGGCATTCACATGAAGATGGGTCTCATTGCTATGAATAATTAATTTCCTTTCAGTTTTACTATCGAACAATCGGAGTCAAGGTATACTGAGTCTCATTGATCACCACTGTTCGCTGAAACGGATAGAAAACACCATTGGCTATGGAGCCTTCATGATAAGCTAGCTATAACTATACGCAAATACTGCTACTGTCATAGGGATCCTTATCATCAGCTTGCGTTGTGTACTTAACAAAGGGAATTCGAGCAGTTACGCAGACAAAGACAAGACACAACAGATAGATCGATCTCATAGTATATTATTGAGAGTGGAGGAGACGAAGAAGAAGGATTCAAGTACTCCATTCGACGAAGAGATGTCTATCAAGCGCGAAGACAGTATAGATTCAGTTAAGAGGACACGAATCTGTCAATGGGTCTTTAGTTTAACCATGGAGTATGTATGACAAACGACTATTCGATGATCCAATAACTTCTTTTTTCAAAACAATATGTTTTTCTAGAGAATTCAGTGGACTAGAATAGAATACATATTATCAATTCTGCCCCATAATTAATAATTCTTAACACATTTTTGTTTATGAACGAGTGGATTGTTATTAGTAAGGTAAGAATTATCCCTTGATTGAATTTAAACTCTCTGAGTATTCATGATGGTGAAAGTTTGAGATCATTTGTCTAAATGAGAAAAGTCTACTGAAATACTCAGCCTTGAACTATTCTAATGGTTATAGTAGATTTTTACTGTTTGTTGACACATCATTTGTTTACAACAAGAACGAACTAAAGCTGACCACATTGGGTTACTATAACATCTAAAATGGGTTTGTCTTTTTCGCAAGGGAGGTGTTCAATCTTATGAACGATTAAAAGGGAATCGGAATCCAACACACGTCCAAACGCAACATGCTTTCCATTCAGATGTGGTGCTGGGGCACAGGTAATAAAGAACTATGATTCAGTTTCTTTCTTTCTTCCTACTTGACAGCCATTTGTATTGGGCCCTGCATTTGCCTAGACATCATACTTCTCAGTCTATCCGAACCATTGCCAATAATCCGGCTCTATCAAAGCGGATATCGAAATTTTCGTCTTCAAAATGATCTCCATAGATACTGAGACTTCCAGTACCATCTCCCTACACCATTAGTCTCCAAGTCCATTTTTACTTTCATAAAGTCTCCTCCTTGAATCATGAACCCTTTGATGATACTTTGATTTATTTCAACACACCTATTGCCTACCGGTGGATCCTTGTCTTTTTATATCCCATAGGAAGTCTAGACACAGAATATTCTCCAGTACAAAATTGTCTACACATGATCACCACCATCGAACTCTCTACCGGAAATTCTCTACTGTCTATAATATTATACCACCCGTAATGTGATATACCTTTGGACATTTATTTTTGAACAATTCGAGCTTAATTCGTCCTGAAGGACTTCCTCCGATACTGACATCCAAGAAGACGACGATATTCCCTTTCCTTAAACTTTCTAGCACTTCAAGATCCATTTGTTTAAAAGATGATTGATGTAACAAACACTCACACTTATTGCCTGCATGCTTAAACTTGGTCTCAGCATTTCTACCCATTATTCTCTCAACCGATTCTCACTTTGTCTGCAACTCATTGAGCCAATCTTTCGTTTTTGTTGTATCTTCATTCCGCAGATAGGTCCATTTGCTCTGAGATCGCTTTCCAAAATCTCGAACCTGCATTACCTTCGGCATCGCCAATTTGTTCACCTTATCACGTTCTGTTGGAGCATGGAAATCACGGTTTCGAATATCATCCGGACTAGTAATACTCTCATCATCCAAATAAAAGACTCCTTTGTGATAATACTTCTGCAAGAAGGTGCCCTGGACATGTTCTTGTTTCTTCTTCCGGACTCCTTCTTCTTCCAAACGCTTATTTTCTGCCGCTAATTCTTCATCTGTCATTCGTCCACGACGCTTCTTCTCTTCTTCATCCTAGAAATGATTTCACTCCATATCCCTCACTTGCTTTCTCTGCTCTTCTCGCTGACGTTCTCGAAGAATCCGATAGAACTCCCTCCATCGCCAGGCCTCTTTCTCGTCAGGATTGTTAAGATCGTCTGTGTCATCAGGAATTTCCTCTTCTGTGCGAGGATCTTTCTTCTTCCCACGATTTTCTTCCTCCTCAATTTCCTTCACTTTTACCTCCTCAATCATCTTCTGTGTCTCGCGGACCCGTTGTTTATATTTTAGTTCTTCCAATTCCTCCAATTCACGTTCTTTTCGAAGCTTTTCTTCGGGATCTTCGATGGTTTTACGATTTGCCTACACATTAACCACAAGAGACTAATTCACTTTGGAAATAAATGTAGGACGATGTCGTAGTGCAAATAAAGTACCCTCATCTTCTGAATCACTGGATTTATATTCATCGTCAGCTTCACTCTCTTCCTGTATTGGCTGTTCTTCCGATTCGTCCATTGTCTCCAACTCTTCCTTCTCATCATCTAAAGCACGAGAGAGAAGCAAGCGACGTCGTTGGGCCTCTTGTTCTTCCGTCATTGTCTCTTCTTTATCCATATCTATTGTTAACAATTCCGACTTGGGTGATGCCACAACCGATTCTCCTCTCATAAGCAATTCTTCCTCCTTTAGTCCAACTTCCTCTTCCTGCACGTTACGTTTAATCATATTCTGAGCTGCATGCAATCGCTCTAATCGAGAATCCTAATTATTACGTCAGAAGGCGATAATTACTCTTTTCTTGTCAATTACAATCCTTTTATCCTTCTCTTTTTGTGAGGCCTCTAGTTCGTCCTTCTTCTTTGCAAAGTCGGGAACCTTATTTTTATAAGTAGTCAATTATTCCTACAACACCAGGACGATATCGTTTCACCTTTCCAATAACCTTGTTCTCTCTCTCCTCTTTTTTGTTCAATAGTTCATTTCGAAGCTCCTTACTAAATATCAATCCAACTCCAACATAATCACTTATCAAAGCGACTATTGAACAGAGCTCCTGCCGTATCCATTGTTCTGAGCATGGTAATACTGAGTTAGGCAAACTCCACAGGAATGAAGGATTTGAAATACGGTTTTATGATTGTAACCTATCCCTTTAGTTAATTACCTCGTTTTGATTTCTGTTTCAAAACATAGAGATATTCTTTCTTAGTCATTTTCAGACGTGGAGACATCGGAAATGGATCAAACCACTTCTCTCTTTCCTAAAGTAGACCGCTTGGAACTATTGGCACTTCATACACAAGAGGTGTATAAATGGGGAGCCTCGCGTCAAAAGACTGTGAACTATTCATGGTAGTGATGACAATAGATGAAATGGAAGAAACACCATCTGGTGGATTATATGCGTGAAGATGCAACTCAAGATGCCCACCAAAGGCAGGAGTTGGAAGAAATAGCTGATCTGAACAAAAACATCGATGTATCTGGAGTTGAAGTGGATCATGTATCAATTGGATATTAGTTTGATATAGATCTATGATAAGGTGATAAATTATGTCAATGGATCCCTGGACGAAGGGTACTATCGTAAGGGGATTGGCGTAGTGGTTCATTGTATATATTAATGAATAGCAATTCAATCTATCGGAGATTGCAGACCTATTATGGTCAGACTTGGATAATCAGAAGATTCCTGTATCGAGAGAGCAATTTCGAGTATTATTTCGTACATGTCGTATTAATGCTCTTCTTGCTTCATCCAAACCCACTCCATCTCATGATATTCACTGTTATTATCTCCATTATGATACTTCGAATGCAATTCGCCTAATAACAACGACCGTATGAGTGATACTAGACTCTTCTTTAGGATTACCGGAATGTAATGCAAGAGCTGTGTCGTTCCTTGTTGACTCCCTCTCATAAGAGTGACTATGCATCCAGTTTCCAATTTCTCCACTTCGAGGGATGGAATGAGGAGTTAGTCCAGTTGTTAGGAGCAGTAATGAACCTGGATCTAGATACGATTCTTGATATCGTTCCTGAAAACACATCGATTGAAACCACCTCTTTTGATTCATATGTACACCTCACACTTCCGTGGATTTTTCTCGACAGAACTCTTCTAAAACGATCCATTCTCCATGTTTTACTCTTCACAAAGAACAATATCAGTAATATTATAAATAATTCATTACATAGTCATTTCTATTCAGGAACAGACTCAGAAAGAGACAATTGGTTCATTGAAGGATGACATCACATTACCATTGAATATGGTTTCTGTTATTTCTACTATTCGCCGATTCCACTTTCGTTATCATTCAAACGTGGCTGTTCTGTTTTATCTCTTCGATTTGCATGTAGGTTCTTGGAGTGATTTTAATGAGGTGGACCATATCGTCGACATTGTTCTTCACATTCTTCGGTATCTCAATCAAGTAGAAGATCAGATTGTGTTGAATGACAAAAATGGACGCTATTTTAGTATCGATTGGCTAAAACAGTATTCCATTCACAATGTTAGTGACTACTACAGTATTCTCAAGAAGATTATTCGAATTGTTCGTTTCAACTGACATGTTCATGAGTAGAGTGACAAACTAACAACTGCCATTTCGACAATCCGTGATCTAGTAGATAATCTTACAGATTCTTACTTCAACGATATTCGGCGATCAGAACTGAATTACAGTATTCGGGATATTCAGGATCATCTAGCTGCTGTTGAATTGGAAAGATCAATTAATGAATAGGTGAAATGGTACGCAAATGAAGGAGTAAAACGATTTCACAATCTGAGTGACAAATACGAAGTAATGAATAAGAAACGGTTTCATTGATTGAATGTTTTGAATTGAAGAAGTGCCACCTTCTTTTATATTGTAACTTCTTTTCAATCGGTTTTCCTACCTCTACAAACCATTACAGCAATTTATGGAATGAATTTTGATTATTTTCCCGTTTGTTTGGATGGTGAATCTTGATCCATAGGAATTGCATTTTAAGTATTCCTATCTGATCTTTTGGGTTATTTCTATTCTGTTTATGATTTTAGTGACTATATGGATAACTAGGTGAATTGTTTGTATCAACAAACCTGAATAGATAAGAATTCGAATGAGTTCCCCTATAAGAATGCAACAGCAAGCGATAATCATCCCTATACACACTCGATCAGACCATTTCCGCTTTCGATCATCAAGAATGGGAAGTTCCACATTCAGTACCTCTCCATCTGTAACAACCGACTGCCACCAGACTGGATTTGTATTCAACTAGACATCAGTCACTTCTCTCATGGTTACTAGGAGCGTATCTCGAACTGGAGTTTGAACGAAAGCAGCAGGTACAGGAATAGTCACATTCATAGGTCCCTTCGCATATGTAGCACGTCGATGCAGCGGTAGCGTGAAGTTCACATCGAGCTGAGGCGGTCTATGATCAATATACCACACAGAGAGTACAGCGGATAGATAGAAGCTTCAGCAATCAGCACCAGCAGCTGTGAGCCTGCCTGTTCGTAGACAGCGTCAGTATCGACAAAGGCCTCATAAGCAATATATGCGGGGATCTTGCCACTCTGATACATCAAGGCAAGCTCGGCCAGCTCCACATAAACACCACGAGGGAGATAGAGGACCACACCAGTACGACTGTCGTAGATGGGGTAGTGAGGATTATACGTACCATCTTGAGCTGATAGTGTACCAGTCACGGTGAGCTGATCAGAGGAAGAGAGAGAGAGATCGATACTTCCTGACCAGAAAGGACTACTGATGAAGAGAGAGAAATACATTGACTATTCACGCTCAGGGTAGAGAACCTTTCTGCCAGAGGCCGTAGTACGTGTGATCTTCCCTTTCTCGCCGATCTCATAAATGATGAGATCCACTTCGCTCTGATGAATATCAATGGAACTGGTGTTGTAGATAGTAAGAGGACCTTCGAACTAAGTTTGACCAAGATCTGGGAACCCACATTGAAACTATCAAAAAGCGAAATAGCATTATTCCGACCAGTTGTTAAAGTAATTTGAACAAAGCGAAGGTCCGCATTGACGGTATGAGGGAACCAAGTGGATTTCCTTAGATTGAACTCAATTCTTATTTTTACATTTGGAAGATACCAATATCATTGTAAATAGATGCAGGACAACCTCCAGAGAGATAATTCTTCACATGAAGGCGTTCCCAGGGAACAATGATACGGGCAACTCGAACCCATTCTTCATCAGCTATTTATCATCCTAAACAACAAACTCTACTCATAACGAGAGGAGTAACAACCGAATAAGGAACCAAATCTAAAGGCGTCCAAACTGCATCGTCAAGGTCAATATCATAGACTGAATCACTTACTACAATGAAGGATAAGATGCATTTCTACCATTTGTATTGCACTGTTTTACATTGAAACAAGGAAGGATCTGTGTGAAGAAATCACACAATCCTGTCAAAGGACGACGACGATCATACTGCAATGACAAATACAGACCCACGAAAGGAGCCTCATAGGAATAACGACCAATATTCTTCTTTTCATCTGTGAGAATAAATTCAATCATCTGGAGTCCCTCAGGAAGCGTCACATTTGTATATCCAAAGAGTTTTGTCTTCTCTCCAATCTTTGTCGTTGATGTTACTCGAATTAGGTCATTAACGGAATCGCGCTTTACATCAATGATGGAATCATTATCGGAGAAGATACAGATTTTTTCATAGGCAAAAATCAAAACAAGAAGGAATAACCAACAGAGCGATCGCATCCTATCGCAGAGAAGGGAAAATATTGGCCATCTTCTCGTTATGAAGTGTACGTCTGTTGTAACTCCTCTAATTTTTCTTTTATTTGTTTGGAGTGTTCTCTATTCGTACAATCATGACTTCCAAGAGACCTCCTTAAGCATTGATGTTTCACTTCATTGTGTTTTTGATACCTAGATACCTGCAGGAGAAAAGAAGGAGTTATGCATCAACAATAGTTCATCTCTTCTCGATCTTTGGAACAAACGGTATTTGCACATCTCCTCGTCGAATCCACAGTTCGAGCTGTACTCGAAGAAAACTATTATTGTTTCATTCCTGCGCAGCAAGAGAGTTTCCGATCGACTAGAGTTGGATTTATAAAACACTCTTATATCTAGACAAGTTGGCGATGGTTCATCCTATGGTGCCAATGTTCGCATGTTCTTTTCTCAATGTTACCTCATTGAGAATAGGGCGCAGGATCTTAGCATTCACATTGATGCACAAACATATCGCTGTATTATTCGTAATAATCTATTATGGATAGCGTTCTGTTACTGTAATATTGTGTTGATGTTCATTTTTCTGGTTACAACTCTTTATGACTGGAGGTAGATTTGGTTCTAATTCCTTTCCCCTAGAATTGTTCGAAATGAGGCTTTCTTCTTCGGTCTCTCTGTGATTGCTTTCTTTGTGCAGTCTGCATCCCTTATTACGTATGTTCCAATTGCTTTTGAGTATATCTACTCTTCACCTTTCACTTAGAAATCTTCCTGGAATGCAAGTGATATTGGAAGGACTCTTGTATGCGATCCTTTACATCGTATTCGGAGGGGTCTTTCTCGTTGCAGTATTGTCGTTCTGCCTTCGTGTAGCCCTCAACTATTATCATTTCTCGCTTCAACACATGCATCGAGTTCCACATATCATTAGTATCATCGGACCTTTGATATGCAAGTACCAGTACTGGTAGTGGGTCTAGATAGGATTAGAGTGTAGGGTAATTGGGATTTATGTTGTTGTTGCCTTATGGTCGATTCCAATGAACAAGGATATGGTTCCGATAGTTTTGATTCTTGGAGTTGTATTGATGGGTCTCCTTTACCACTATGGACGTAAGATGATGCTTGACAACCTGTCTAATGGTCTTGTTGTTGCCGGAATTGTTTCATTGATTATGCTTGTTGTGTGGGTTTAGTAGGAATAGTTCTGTGAATAGATTTCTAGTGGTGTAATGAATCTTGTGCTTCCAAAGGAAAACAAGGATGAGGATAAGAAGAATAAATAGACTGTTTGTTGTGATGTTACTCACGTTCTCGAAACACAGGCATGTTAGCTTCATCTCTCTTTGCATTTCTCCTCCGCTTCTTTTCCATATACTTATTCAACTTGCCACGCTTATTTAATGCTTCGAATCGATCCTTTAACTCAGCTTCACGCAATTCGCGTTTCTTCAAGAAGAATGGCTTCTTTCCCTTACTCACTGCTTCCCGTTCTTGTTTCATAAACTCCCGCTTGCGTTCCACACGTCGATCGTTACGATCTCGAGTCACCTTCTGTTGCATAACACGAGTCATTTCTGCCTAGAAGTTAGCGCGATGAACAGACTTAACCTGAATTCGTTTCTTCTTGGAGTCGTTTGTTTCATTGAACATGGACTGTTTCAACTCCTTGATTTCTTCTTCTTGCTTTTCCTCGATAAATCTGTAGGATTTGCGATACAAATCATAGTTGAACTTTCCTGAAAGACCATCAAAACGAGGATCTATCCCTAATCATACCTTTCTTCACATACCTCGCACTTCTCGCTTTTCTACTGTGTGACGCTTGTTCTTAGGTCTTTGTTTCGAGGAGAGTTCTTGAGGCGCGTTCTTATTTGCTCGTTTAGGCTTCTTAGTCTTTTCATTATCTTGAACTTATCTATTCCTCTTAATACTACGAGACTCTAGTTTCACTCCTCGAAGCTCCTGCCCATTTTTGCGCATTTCCATCAACTGTCCTAGTGGAATTGATTTTAGTCCATCTGAATCCATTGTGAGAATGAATGTTGTTCAAAGAACTGAGATTTGTGACTCGATCATCACTCCTATGAGTCGTATTATACAGTTGTCTTCTCAAATCACCAGTAACAGAGAAGCGGAAATACCAAATTCCCGCGGTGACAAAAAGAACCAGAATATAGAACCTAGAAAACCTTTCCCTATTTTGCTCTATCCATCTAGATTTCTGTAGGTGATTGGGCAGTACTGTCTAGCATGTTTTGAAGCATGAATTGATAGTTTATGGTTATACTGGTTTATCTAACCTCTTTGGGTAGATTAGTATGCAGACGACTGACATTGTCTCTAAGTTCTTCATCTCGGAGTATTACACGACTCTCCATAACAACTTTCAGAACATGGCTCATTTCTATGACAAAGAGAGCGTCATTTCTTTTACCAAGAATCAGCACGTTTGTACATTTGGATGGAAGTGATTTTGCTAGCAATCAAAGGTTATTACAGCGGTTGATCAACTCCCTACTCTTTATGAGCAGTGCAACATGAAGAACTGTTCTGTGAACCTTGATCATGGTCATGTGAGTGTTCTACCTGCTGAGAACGGTAGATGCAATCCTAATCAGTAATTCCTAGGAGGTATGGTCATCTTGGTCAGTGGCCAGGTCTATCTTTGCAACGAAAGGGAGAGAAACTTCTCTCAGATGTTCTTGCTTAACAAGAAGACCGGTCCACGTGGTGACTTCTACGTGATCAAGTATGATATGCTGCATCTGATGGAGGTCCCTGAGGTGACACAGGAGATTGTGGAGGAGATTGTGGAGGAAGTGCCTGTGGAGGCACCTGTAGAGGTACCTGCAAAGCCTGTGGAAGCACCTGCAAAGCCTGTGGAGGAGCCTGTGAAGCCAGAGCCGGTACAAGAAGCCGAGAAGGAGGTTGAGAAAGTGGCTGTTGAGGAGGTTGAGAAGAAGCCAGAGGTGCCTGTGTTTATTCCTTCATTCGCCACAGAGCCTACTGCTCAGCAACCTGTTCCTACGACGGAGCAAGAACTGGTGGCAGAGATTTTAAAGACGGAGAAGCCTGTGGAAAAGCCTGTGGAAAAGCTTGTAGAGAAGCCTGTAGAAAAGCCCGTGGAGAAGCCTGTAGAGAAGCGAGTGGTGAAGAAGGAGGAGGCTGCCCCTGCGAAGCCTGTACTGGCGAAGAAGCCTGAGGAGAGAAAGAACCGCAACTACAGCAACTTGTTCCCACATAGCCGTAGAGCGCCAAATCGCCACTTTGCAGAGCGGAAGGCAGAGGAGAAAAAGGCAGAAGAGAAGGAGGAGGGTTTTGTAGTGGTGAAGTCGCGCTTTACGAAGAAGAGCACAACATGTGGAAGTACGGTACGTGTCCACTTCCGTAGTGATTCGGTGAATGAGGAGGCATTACTGCAACTCTTCAAGGTAGGAGTTGGAAAGGATGTTGAGCGATAGTATGAGGGAACTATTGTGGATGTGAAGGTGGTGGAAGTGAATCACTGTGCTTTTGTAGACTTTGCTGAAGAAACTGCTGCTGCAAGGGTTGTGGAGAAGGCTCAAGAAAGACCCTTCTGTCTTGGTGATGATACTCTGGTCGTTGAAGTGAAGAAACCCAGACCTGCGTATCGTGGAAATCAAAGATCTCGTCCTTCTCCTAAGAGGGAGTAAGGTCAGAATGGGGTTTATTTTAATGTATCGATACCATACGCTTGTCTGTTTGTTCAAAATGTGGAAACAGATGGCACAGATTTGAGAAATGCAGGAGACCAAAGGTGAAATCTCCAAGACTAACGACTCTCACGAAGCAACAAAGGATTCCAATGTTGTGGAGGTGAAGGAGACATCTAAACCTAGTGAATCTCAACCGGTTGATGAATCCTCCTATCTTTCTCTTTCTCAAGTAGGAATCTAGGAAACGATTTATAGTAGTTCTCTATTGCCTTAATCAAAAGTACTACAGGTCCTGGCGTATTGGCTATTCCATACGCCATTAGCAATGTTAAATCTCCTATAAACAATGACAAGTAGATGGGTATTGTGATGACGGTGATCCTCTTTGCAGTTATCGCAGCCATGAACATATGGTGTTCATTTATGTTAGTGGATGTGATGAAATACAAGAAAACCCATGTTTGTGTTATTGAAGGGATTGAACGATAGAAGTCCAAATATATTGCAAAAAAGATCGACAGCGACTATTCTTCAATTATCTACTATGTATTTGGTGATACTGGAAATCGCATCTTTCTGGTTCTTTACTTGATTGCTCTTTGGGGTGTTTTGATTAGTGTTCTTGTGGTTAAATCTGATCGTATTCATGAGTAGATCAGTGTCGTTGATTTCATTACCCATCTCCCTTGGCCTGAGACCCTCTTTGGGGGAGCTGAAAATCAGAAAGTTGTCTTCCATATTATCTCATCGGTTCTAGCACTCATTCTAGTCCTAATGAGTTCGCTGAAGTTCATCTTTTTACTCATTCTAATTCTCAGACCTCTCGTCTTCGTTTCTTCATTCAGTATTTTTGCTCTCATTTTCTCGTTTGTTATTCTCCTCATCTATGGGTATACCACCATTGGCGTTCACATTGACTCATCTGTGTTGATGCCACCTTCTTGGTCAGCTTTATTCTCGTCCATGGGAGTTCCTGCATTTTCGCTGGGTTACAACTTCTCCTTCTTGTCCTTCTATGTAGGTATGCTGATAATCTATTCTTGAAGACTGCACTAAAACCTTCTCTGAAGGAGAAATACGGAAAGACTAATATTTTGAGTATTTGTGGAGTTACCGTATTCTTAGTGGCGATGCCAATGGCTGCTTACTTTTCGTATCGCGGATCTCCTGAAGGAATGGCACAGAATGTGTTGGTGAGTATTCCTACAGGACAAGTGGCCTCTACGGTCATCAACCTCTGTATGTTTGTGAGTTGTCTATTCACCTACCCAATCATCACACCACCATTGAATGAAATTATTGAAGGCAATTGTGATGTTAAGGGGATGACATTATCGATAGTTAAAAATAAGACCGAAAAGTGCATGTTTGTCACGGATACGAAACGGTTCTTGGTTCGTGTAATTCAAACGGTTTGCATTTCGTTAGTTGCCTACTTCTTTCCTTACTTTGAGAAGATCATCTCTTTAGATATCCTTCTACTTTACATTGTCTAGACCCTTGATTGTAGTGGGTGGATTAGTAATGACGGCGATTTCGGTGATTTTCCCTCCTCTTCTCCATTATTACTGTTACAAGACATCATTGACCAAGATCTCTGTTTTCCTACATTTCTTCGTTGTAGGTTTTAATATCGTATTTATGGCTATTTCAACCTTTTATTCTGCTCAAGGCCTTGTGTCAGAAGAGTGACAATTGTTTGTGATAATCCTGATGCTCATCACACTTTCAAACAAACATCATAATCCATTTTCAAATACTTGATATCTCCGAGTTTCCTATATATGACAACTATCTTCTTCTCCTACCGAGGACAAGTCATCTGCTTGATAACAAATGCGATAGCAAAGAGAATACAGAAAATCCCTACACCAATATAGGACCAGCCTAAGAAATAATTCTTCCCTCCTAACCAATTTGTGGTTGTCAATACTAATGCCTTTTCGACATCCGTTACATAGAAATCTATTCTGAAAGAGACTATTTTAGGATACTTGCATTGATATGGAAGGATAAGCGGGTTCCTGCAGGAATATCCTCATTAATTCTACCATATAGTTTTCGGAAACGAGGGAGAGCAGCAGCTCGCATCCACACAATGAAATGCTCGTTTTCTACTCCACCACCATTATACGAAGCAGAATAAGGATCATCAGATTTATCCTTTGGAATCACATTAGGATAGCTCTCATATCTATTTTATTATGTCACCAGAACCAATACAGCCATTTGTATTTGGGATCGCCATACGATTTGGGATTCTTGAACTTTTGAAGATCATACTTCCAAGCAATTCCATGCTCATCTAAACGAAGTAATTCGTTGAAAGAAGGAGGAATAAGCGTAAATACATCGTTAAAGAGAGAGTTAGCAATCGAACCACAGGGATTGAGAATCTTGTCACCATCCATTGTTTTATTTCCACAATTCGTCTTTAGCGTATCTAAGTCCACTTCCTTTCCAAGCAACTGCGAATCATCACGACTTGATACATACAAGCGGTGGTTCTAGAGTTCACTCCTACAATTTAATGTACTTGATAGAATCCTTTTAGTTCATAATATACATGAATAGGAGCTTTCATATCCTTGTCGATTATAAAGGTAACCTATAAATATGAAGGAGGAGTGAATTGGTACTGTACATTCACGACCCTCATTGTTCTGATGGATTCGACAGGCCTCTGTTTCTGCATTCTTTCCATCATAAACGATTTTATATTCCACAATCTGCATATTAGATTCAACCAAATCCTAATACATCATTAGTAGCATTCAAGATTGGTATTCCGATAATAACAAAGATGACACCAATTAGAGCGAAGCAGATAATGACATTCTTTGGCGTGAAGAGAGGTTGCCAGTACTTCAATCGCTGTTGGTAGAACGCATTGTCTACAGGTGAAATTCTGGTTCATTTCAGACCCTTAGGTCTTTTTGAGGCAGGTTCACTCATATTATCTCACTAATGACAATTCCTTTGAACAAACAGAGACTCGATCCTAAAGTATTCCTTTTCCTCTTAATTGACTAAGCAGCTCGTTCACATCTTTACACAAAATCCCTGCTTTCCGTACTTCTGGTTCTTCTAATCGTACGATTCTAAACCTAAAATACCCTCCATGAATTCACTTCACTCGTTCCTCCTGAACTGTTAGAGGAATTACCTTCATCGGCTTCTTCTTCGCCTTGACAATGTCGGGTAACTTGGGATATCGCGGTGTATTTAAGCGCAAATCTGTCGTTATGACAGCTGGAAGGTGAACTTCAAGAGTCCTCCGTCCTGTTTCCGTTTCTTCCTCCACTTTCAACACATCAGGATTCATTATTGAAAGAGATGAAATGTAGGATGCCTCAGACCAGTCCAGCAAGCCAGCAAGCATCGGTCCAGTTTGACTATTATCTCCATCAATACTCTGTTTGCCCATCAGCACTAAATCGGGTTGTTCCTATGATAAATCCGTGAATGAGATGATACAGACTCAACAACTCCTTTGAGAGCCTTTGCAACTTGAAGCGGAGAGAGATCAACATCTCCAACAGTCTTTGACTCGACGAGAATACCTTCAAGTGAATGCAAATAATCATCCAAACTCCGATCTGCACCTAAAGCCATACAATACCGGAGTTGTTCCTGAGTTGCTTTCGTTCCAATCGATACTGCAACAATCTACATATCAATAGCTTTATAATAATCTACTTCATTTGCGAATTTCATTTCTTTTAAGCGAATTGCCTGCTCCAATGCAATTTCACAAAACGGATTGAGCTCCATCTTTGCATTGTTCAATTGAATCCGCTGTGTTGCTGGATTAACACGCACCTTCACAGCATGATCCACCACTATTATTCATTCACCCTTTATGGGTGTACCTCGCTTCACAGCTACAAGGATCTTCATTCACTTCCAAGAACGAAGATGATAGTAAGAATCTTTCCTTTTTATGGACCCCAAAAAGGGGTATATGATTCTATGATTCCTAGTAGAGACATGAGTGGTGACTTGAATAAGAAGAAAGTGCGTCAGGTATCTGTTGATAAGACTTGATAATGAAAAGGCTGTCGTGATCGTGAATTCGTTCTCACGTCTCTTATATCCATTGAATATGGATGTCCCCATCGTATCTCACATCAGAGACTTGATTAGGATTAGGGATTACTTCCTTTAGCTAATATGCGGTTGATTGATTACTCGATGTACTGGCTAACAGCTCAGAATATGGACGAAATCATTGTTTGCTATTCTACACATGATAAAGACATCAAAAGGTATTTTGAGAAAGTGAACTACTATGAAGCTCGATCGTATAGGTTTATATCAGAATGATAAGTAGATCGGAATGCAGCCAATCGCGATATGTCTCTTCTCCTGTGATTACTCTTCATTACATGCCTTCATGCAATTCTACAGGAGATATTCTCCGTGAATTAGATAACTGTGGTGTATTAAGGGGAAACAACTTTGTTTTGGTAAATGCAGGTGCCATTACGAATCTTGACCTCGCTCCCATCTGGAAGGAGCATGAGAATCGTTGGCAAAAGTCCTCTTATAATGCAATGACATCAGTGTTCACTCACATTCCTTATAACAGCAATGTGATGCGTTCTCGCGATTTAGCAATGATTGTGAATGCTGATAATCGTATTCTTGCTTACGGTGACGTCAAGGGAAAGGACTTCTTTTCGGTTCTCACAAGCTCTCTCTTAGAGAGTGATTCTGTAGATGTGTGGTAGGTTCATGATCTAGGCATCCGTTCGATTTGATATTGCTCCTGCAGGGATTCATATTTGCAGTCGAGAGGTAATAATGCACTTCAGTGACAATTATGATTACAAAGAGATTTGTGAGGATTATCTTACAAACGAAGTGAATAATGTGGATTTTGGTTATCGTTATTATGCCTATTTCAACGATAAGATGTACTCCCAATTCGTGATTGTGATGTTGATGGATTGTCGTCATATCTAGGATTTGCGTACATATCGAGACGTATGCTCTGATGTGGTACGTAGATGGTGTTATCCAACAGTTCCTGATAATGCGATTGCTGGAGATCGTATGATCCCTTATAGTCGTGGTGATGTGTATGTTCATCCTTCGGTCTCACTGGACTATACAACAAGTGTGGGACGACGATCTCTCATTCAATATGGTTGTGATTTAGCAAAGGAAACAGTTGTTTCGGAGACGTTATTAGGAGTGAATTGTCATATTGGACTAGGGTGTGTCTTACGAGGATGTGTTATTAGTGACAATGTAACTATTGGTGAACATAGCACTCTTACAGATTGTGTGATTATGGATGGAACGATTATTCATGATCATTGTACTCTGGATAAATGTACATTGGGTATGAATGTAGTTATTGCTCCTCATGTCACTCTTTCTGGTCTTCGTATTCACAAGTAGGATTCTCTTGGCTGTTATTATCATTAGTTTCCCGCGGGATATGACAGAAGAAGAAAGTGATGAAATTCGTTGGAGTGAAGAGGATTCCTTGCAAGCAGAAGGAAAAGGTCAGGGTTATATCTTACGAAGCGGAAGTACTTCAACAGAGATTCGTGAGAAGAAAAAGAAATGGAGTCGTTCTTCGCTTCGAGGTTGTCAAGGGTTTGATATGTTATTGAAATGATAGATAGATTTGAATCAGATGAAGAAGAAGAAAATGAATTGAATCCAGATCAGGAAGCTTATAATGGTTTGAAGGAGTATGTTAGTCGTTTAGAACAGAGTCAAGGAGCAAATAGTGATGAAATCTATATGGAGATTAATTGTTATCGTATGGCAATTAATTGTGAGTATAGTGATCTTCTTCGGGTATGATTAGGAAGAGTCTCATTACTATAGAATTTGGTTCGAATTCTGATTGATAGTGTTTGGCACGAAGGTATTTCTTTGGAGGCATGGCGTAAAGAAGCTGTTCGAACCAAACAGACAATTCGTCTCCATAGTGTATTGTTACGTCGTTTCCTGATTGGTGATAATACAGAAGTTTCCATTATTGATTGTGTGGCAATGTATGCAATGAATGTGGTTTTGTTTAAGCCCTTTTTTGGCTTGTTCGTACAGTACTTGTGGGATGAGAAGGTGATTGGAGACGAAGCTTTATTGTTGTGGAAGGAACAGGTGGAAGAAGAAGAAGTGAATGTGGAATTGTTGAAGGATGAGTCTATAAGGAAAATTATGCAGTATTTGCAAGATAGTGAGAGTAGCTATGACAGTGATAGCAGTTATAGCGAGAGTGATAGTAGTGAGGAGAGTGATAGTGAGGAAAGTGGTAGTGAGGAAAGTGGTGATAGTAGTGAGGAGAGTGATACCAGCAGTAGTGAAGAGAGTGATGAGGATGGTACTAGTAATGATGACAGTAACGATACAAACAGCAATACTAGTACTGATTATTCCAACAGTGAGGATACATACGATTCTACAGACTCGGAATTACCTGTTTCCTAACAAACACTCAATATTTTAAAGAACATCTTTTGACGATAGAACTCGTTCGCAATTACCAGCCACATCCCAACACATAACTATTAATCATTTCTGTCCAATGCGTAGTCTTCTCAAAGTGATAAGTGAAAGGGATATAACCATGAACAAATTCATGTACAATGTAGATCAAGATACTATTCATTCCCATAGCTTTCACTGGGAATCCCGACCAAATCCCCCATACATCAACAAACAAATAGATAAAAGCAAATACAAGGAATGCAGTTCCTGATGTGATACAAATGAAGGAGGTATTCCATTTGTTCTTGTTGATGGGCATGTATCCATCAAATTGCTTGAAACCACACAACAAACCTCCACACAATAACAAACACAAACCCGAACCCAAATAGATCCAAACCCGTTTCGATGGCTTCTGGACTGTTAGAAAGACCCATGAAACTAGCGTTCCCAAATATGTCATGAAAACGGCATTTAACAAACCCATCACACCTTCACATTCAAAATAGTTGCCTTCATACACATAAGCAACAGCAGCTTCATGATAGATATGATTCTCTCCGAATAACTGAACATCAATATACCTGTAGATACCACCAGTACAACCCTCATATCTGCCACCATCACTGATGCCTCCAGGACCAGTATAACCCACAGGACATCCAGGAGCTGGAATATACATGGCAATAAGCCAGTGTCTACAAATGAAAGAAAGTGAAGAGACTTACAAGAGAGCACATAAACAGGGAACAAGAGGATCAAGTCTAATGGGACAATTTGAAAGTGATTCCTACATATGCCACACCTGATAGTCTTCTGCATACTCCGCTCGAGCCCGCCAGCGGGAAATGAACCCTAACTGAGAATGCCATACTGGGATATAGAGCAAGACTAAGCTGTTAACCAGGCCAGAAACAGAGAAATAGGCAAGAACACCCAAATAGCGAAGCGATTCGAAATCCGTAGAACAATTCACAAGCCATGTTAAGAGATAGAGAATGATCGCTCGTTTCAAGCACTAGGATGAATATAAGAACAGATTTCTACCTTCAAGGTACACTTCCAGGTAGCTTTTAAGGGAGAACAGCCATTAGCCATATTGCGTTTAAATTCACTGGTAATAGAGATCCGCAAAGTAATTCCCTGGATGAACACAAATCTATATTATACAGTACTTACATAGGTACATGGGAAATGCAAAATCGGAAAAAGTAATTCCATCCCAAGTTGCATGAACAAGAGCTCGGTGGTATTGACCAGCCCCATAATTGGCGAAGATCATACAACACAAATCCATCCCTCTGAATACATCTACCGAAACTATACGAGAGGACTTAGAGGTCTGGATGAGTGGTTCGTCCTTCTTTCTACAAGTAGTTCTTAAATTCTCAATCTGTCGATCAAGTCAAATAAGTAACAGTACTAGCATCACAATACCAAAAATGACAATTGTAAGACCAATCATAAAGAATAAGGGACCATAGTAATTGTGACCAGATCGATCAGTAACGACTTCCATCTTCATATCAATAGGAAAAGGAAAAGCGTACTGGATTTGTTAGATTCCCAATTGTGATCGTATAAACGCCATACTCTTTGAAAAGAAACTTTTGATACAAAGTGATATTTGAAGAGCCAACTGCTTGAATTTCCTGTGTATATTCCATATCAATAGGCTTGTATTCCCTATATGTTATTTCTGATGCCATTATCTACGTTAAGTCAGTCCCCACATCTTCGAAGAATGGCTGGAAAGGACAGTGGTGGCAGTTCGTCGATCGAACCAGAATCTACTCTTGAAGAGATTATACGATATAAACATCGACATTTTCAATTGTTGACTGAAAACGGATATGTGCTCGATTCATCATCTCCGGAAGGCCCTCCCCTATACTCTTTAGTCAATGAAAATCAATAAATTCTACACCTAGAACAAGACATAGAAAGAAGGCAAACCACTGCATGACAACTTTTGATTGTCTGCAAGTATTCGCCCTCATTCCGTGGGAATCTGAAACAGGATTGAGATGATTCTACAGGGTCTAAATACCTTCATTTTCCATCAATTTTATTTTGGAGTTGAATTATTGGCGATTGGGTGGACTTCATGTAAGTCAATATTAGGGATGTGATACTATTAAGTGTGGGACCAGAAGAGGTGGATGAGACGGATCTATATGGTACTATTAAAACCACAAATTGCGTTTCTGGTTGCGTCATGATCGATCGGTTTCTGATTCTATTGTGAGTCGTTACATATGGAATGCAACAACAGTGATCTGTTCATTCGACGGTGCTGAAATCATTAACCTATATTTCAAGGTTATGTGAATATTCCTATTACCTTCAATATACCAGACTGATGGTAAGATGTTATCATTATCATTAGCGGCTAATGCATAAAGTGAAAGCCACATTACGGAAAAGATGTTTGTTATTTGAAAAATGTTTAGTTCACAAATGAGAAGATAAAATTCTAGTGGGTGCTATTTCGTAATCATGAAGATCCATTGTTTCTGTCGATATGTGTATTTCTCATTATACATCATAATGACCGTTATCCTGAGTCTCCAACAGATCGAGAATTGATAGTCTCTCAATACATAAATGAATCCTAGTTGGCGCAATAAGTGGTGACAGAAATTGATAATCACTCCCGTTTGATGTAGTTCAGAAATGAATGAGCTCTATGATGAAGGATTAGAGGAAGTAGGGACTTACATTTGAGATTGGTTTGGTTGTAATCTTTATGTAGACAGCGATTCCTGCATGGTTGCTTTCCAGTGGTTCTACTTATGGAAACCTAAGTCCTCGAGAACGGTTTTCAAAGGAGTTGACAATTTTACTTGAATGGTTGACCCTTTCAAAGAAGGAACTGCGTTTGCGAAAGTTAATCGAGGAGGAGTTACAAAACATTATAAATGCAAGTATTCCAAACAGAAAATTGGGTATTGTGGGTTCATCCTACACTGGTTTGTATGTGCCTTGTTCTTTTGTTTATCCTTAGAATGCTTCCAGATAGCGGGATTGACTGTATAGTTTCTGTATCCGACGCCAAACGAGATACCACCAAGATAGTTAATGCACTGATGGTTTCTACCAAATTCCAAGAAATTGTTCCTACTACAACAGACGATGCAATTATGAATATCGAATGCAAGCATGTGTATAGTGGTATTGCCATTCATTTGATTGTTGCCAAGGAGTGTAATACAAGCTTTTCTGGTTTTATCAGATATGCAAAACGTATTCAGGGATTTAAGGATCTGTATATATGTTTCCGATACTTCTTAAAGAACAATCGCATCGAGAATGACTGTAATCATACTATGGTTATTTATCTCCTAATTATATACTATATTCAGGTCACTCTGGGGTATTGTTCTTTCTATCATGTAACCAATAGAGGTCATGCCGAGCAAGTGGCTCTTGGCGATATGTTCCTGGGACTTCTTGATACGATTCCCAAGTCGTCTATTCTTATGCCCTCGCTGTCATCGAGTCGATCAGGTCTTTCATTCTTTGGCTATCTAAAGAGTGTTCAATCGAAACTTAACATACATCTCGATTTGACTTCAAAGGAAGCTGTTCGAGTTTTCAAAGTAGTTATTGTGTGTGGACCTCATTATAGCGAATCTCCATGCTGTGTGAAGATGCGAGCAGGACGTTACATCGATTTATCGACTCTCCATCATATGAGGGACGTATTGCTTCGTCTATACTTCATGAATCATCACGGATCACTCCAGCCATGGCCCAATCGCCCTTCTGGATATTGGTTCAATCTTCGGATGATAGCTTCGATGAAAAGGTGGGAGGAAAGAAACCGGACGACGGGCTTCGACTCGTTCTCGTGCTTCTGTGTTTACTGTTGGTTACATTTGTATTCATTCTCATTATTCTGTATTGGCGATATTCGATCACAGCGTCGAGATCTAGGACACCACAAATTATTCTTGGGGACTATATTGAGTCTAGAGAGGCTTATGTACATTGGTTTGTTTGTTTCATGAAACATCTCAATTTTGTGACGAATATCTCTGCGTCTGTCTCGATTCATAAGGCATGTTGTAGCAGGCAGCCAACATAAGGCACACATCATCATCAACGAAATCTATAATCAAATTGTCCAAAGAAGAATACTGGACTGGAGAATGAATTGCAATTGAGCAGGCGGAAAGAGACTAATAAGTTCTTGTTTATTGTGCGCAATCTGACATAGCAAACGAGCAGTGTCATTTACTACTCTTTTGAGTTCCCTCATGTACCCTTTGATTGAAATGGAGAAGAGGTCATACCAAGTGTGAAACGTAACAATGAGCAACGATCCGTTTTGGCGTTGCTCTTACTTTGCAGTGTTGATGTAAACTCTAGCAGATCAAATATATGATCATAACATTGATTAATCCGAGCTCTTCTTCTCTATGTCCTGATTCATTCTGCAGATTCTTACAGACTCGCATCGTCTGTGCATCTCCTTTTTCAGTGCTATCTCAGTAGCGGTCTTTTCTCGTTTAGGTTTGGGATTCGCTTTCGGTTTCACTTTTCTCTTAGGAGTACGTGACTTTTCCTCATAGAGTTCTTCATCGGAACCGACTGACATGGTTAATCTGAAATCTTTATGATATAGGTAATTTGGGCTAGTCTACGGAAGTAGTATTGGGCTCCCATAAATTAGCCCAAATTTCCTTCCATTTTCGAGTTGTTATGGAAGAGGGAGATACAACAGTCAGTTCCGAATTATTGGCCTTGACCTATGGAGCCTTCATTTCCCAGATTGTGAAGGATTACGAGGATGTCACCGAGATCAACAAACAAATAGAACATCTAGGGTACGGTATTCGATCCATCTTAATTCCAGATACAATATTGGAATACGGCTGGTTGAAGAGTATTTGGCAAAAACACGAACGAGAGGAATTCGCTCATTTCGAGAGTCGTGTGAAAACATTGCTACTAAGGCACTACCGATGTATGCTGGAACTCAAGCAACCGTAGAGAATTGGAATGAAGATGAGCAATCCTGTATTATTAGTACGATCCTAGAGTTTTGTTTGACCTGTAGAATTCACTACAAATCCTCTCACTCACTTTGTAGAACTTCCTGATGAGTTAGCTGATCTTCAATACAACAATATATATTGTGGGATCTTCCGTGGAGCATTGGAGATGATTCATGTACAAGTCGTAGGTATCTTTGAGTATAGATGAAGGTGGAATGTGCATTTAAACAAGATATGCTGAAGGGAGCCCGTGCAAATGAGATCAAGATTCGATTTGTTGAGTTTATGGACGATTCAACCCAGTTTATGTTGAATGATGAGTAGTTTTCTTCTTTGTTTCTTCTGTGTTTGTTGGATTTAGTAACGACGGAAAATGAACAATCTGGGTAGAGTGATGGTTCGTTCTATCTCCACATCCACACAGACTCTTATGAATGGACTTCAAAAGGAATATAAACGATGTAAAAGCAATATGAAAGGTGATTTAGGCGATTAATTTAGATAGTAGGGTATCAACAACGGATGCAGCGAGACGCAAATCAGCTAAATAAACTGTTTGAAGCTAGAAATGGCTGTGATTCTAAGGGGCTGGTCAGTGGATAGTAGTTCGGGCTCGTCGATAGTCCGATTGCAAAAACGATTTAGTGATACAGAATTCCTTTCTGTGTTAATTCGAGCAGATGATAAGGGAGATTTGCATTCCCTGGGAAGTGATATGAAGTTATGTTCGCTTCACTGCATTCACAACATTGAAGTATCGGAGTTGGTGATTACAAAGCAGTTGTACTATACCATATCCTTTCATTCGAACCAGGAGTCACTTAATAATCAAATCACAGTTAATTCATATGATTTAATCCCTGAGCTAATGCATTTGGATGGAGCATTTCAGTGTTCGTTAGATGATTCTCAATTGTATTCACAAAAGTCGTATCCAGGTCGATCATCACGGTATTTGTCAGATTCTATATGTACTAAGTCTTGAATATACGGTGATTGTCACTGTTAGTGTCATTCAGTATTTGAACGGAAATGGACTGAATAAACGGGTGCTGCGAATCCATATCCTTTGCTACTAGCTACTTAGGTTCTTTCATATATACTCTTTGATTTTGTTCTAACGAAGGAAAAAAGCGAACGAGGCCTGTGGTTAAAGAAGTTTGCAAGTTAGTATGTTTGTTTCCAGAACTCTTGTTTATCAAGGAATCACTGTTTCCATGTTTCAACTTTAACATTGTTGCGGTTTTCCTCAATAATGCGTTGGCTATCTTGGTTCTTCTTTTGTGCTATTGTAATTGAAGCCATTTCTTTATCGGAGAACAATCAGGAACAGGCTGTCTATGAACTGATTGGTCGTATGTTTTCCAAAGTGGGTATGACAAGTCGATTTCACATACAGCATCTGCAAGATTCTGTCGACCTATTAGTTGTGGAGAAGGAAAATCCACATCGTGATTTCTGGGTTGTGAAGAATGGCAATCAAGAAGGAAGGATTCTTGTGGAGGGAACAAGTGGAACTGCACTTGCAAATGGATTGTACATGTAGAGGTCTAACTGAATGATTATTCAAAGGTACCTAAAGTATTATTGTAACACAACCTTAAGTTGGGGAGAAGACGGAACTGGAGATCATATTTCGATTCCGTCCCCTCTTCCCTCTCTTCCTGCTCCCTGGAAGGAGGAGGTTCGTTTTTGTTGGTCTATGAACTTATAGATCTTTGCAGAGTATCGATACAATATGAATGTGTGCACATTTGGGTACAGTTATGTTCATTGGGAATGGGATCGTTGGGAACGTGAGATTGACTGGATGGCTCTTAACGGAGTGAATATGCCTCTAGCTTTTAACGGGTACATAAAGGACTTCTTTCTCATCCATAGGCAAGAGTACCTCTTCTACCAAGTATATAGGGAGTTGGGTCTCTCAGAAGAAGGGATTCTCCGTCATTTCACTGGAGTCCATTTCGATGTTCAAATCCCTGTATCCTCTTATTTTTAGCCATGGAATCGTATGGGAAATATCAAGCAATGGGGAGGTCCACTTACACTATCCTTCTTACAGCATGAATTAGAACTCAATAAGCGAGTATTCCCTTAGAATCCTTCTTACTGTAGATTGTTGAACGAGAGGTTTCTTTGGGTATGTACCCAGTTCTTCCTGCTTTCGCTGGCTATGTCCCTGATGAGCTCATCGTAGGCATGTATTCTTAAGACTGAGTCCAGACGATCTATCCTAATGTCTCTTATTCCATCTCACCGTCATGGACTAACTGGGAAGCACCGTATGGACACGTAGACATTATGAAGACTTTCCATGTAGTTGATTTTGCTGGAGCCTGTGGATCCTTTATTCAAGACCATTGGAGCAATGTTTATTAAAGCACAGAAATATCCTTGTTTTGTGTCATGATGGAATTCATAACGAAATGGATTATTACGGTTATACATCACATTTTTACAATGGTGATTTGTTTATGGAGATGGATGTATGATAGTGAGCATTGTCTGATGAATAGCCCAAATCTATGGATCCAGAATACTTGCAGTCCTGTTCCTACGGAATGATCCAGTCTATCAAGGAAGGTGATTCTGATGGAGTCTGGCTCATGGAGACATGGGTCTTTATCAACTCCCATGTCTGGACCGAGGATTATATCCAAATCGTGCTGATTTTTAGATTCCTTTACCAAAGGCGTAGCTGCTTTTTTGAGTGGTATTGAGAAGTCTGAAGATGCAATTTTGTTGGATTTGATGAGTGATTTGGTGAGGAGACAAGAGTGAGAATCACTCATAGACACCTATCTACAACAAAGCAGGTGATAACAAAAAAAGAGTGGATATTTGGAATTCCATTCATTCATAGTTCATTTGGGGTTCCTTGCCAAATTTTGGCGCTGTGAAGGGATTGTATGGTGATTTAGGAGCCATAGCGAAGGGTCCTCAGGAAGCCTATCAATCGTATCCAGAGTACATGGTAGGTATTGGAGCCTTTATGGAAGGAATCGATCAGAATGTGGTAGTGTACGATTTGCTATTTGTTTGTTCTGGGGAGGAGGTTTATCACTAGGAAATGGCATGGCGCAAGAAAGTGGATTTGAGTGAGTGGTTACATCGTTATAGCGAGCGTCGCTATGGTATATCCAGTCCTGAATTGAAGAGGATGTGGGACGTTTTGTTGCCTAAGGTGTATTCACAGAGTACAGAGAGAGTAGTTGTATGACTGTATTAGAAGTCCATATCTATCCACATCCTCCAATGGTCTGGGAACCATTCTATAACCGAGAATACAGTGTGACTGACATGGATGCGATCGCAACTGCATATCATATTATAGTACAGGTGGAGATGATATGAGATGATGATGAATAGGAAGCTAAGAGATTGCCCCAACCTCCAGAACCCTTCTTCTATGATCTCGTGGATGTCACACGTCAGCAGTATCAGAATCTCTTTGCAGAGAGATTGCGATTGTTCGGTACACATATTCGAGAATGTATGCCCTTTACAGACACCTTTGAGTTTGTAAAGGATGCTGATGTCTATGATAGTATCGTTGATGTGGTCAGATGTTCAGATGGTCAACACTTCCGACCCTGTACCATCGAAGAGATACAGAAGGAGTGTGTGAAACATCCTAACTGTGCTGCTTTCAACAGCAACGGTTATCTGAAGAGTTTTATTCGGAAAGGTGAACGAACGGAAGGAACTGATTTGTATGTGCGTGGGACTGTCTTTAAGGGCAAGGAATGCATTGCTACGTAGGTATGAGAGGAAACTGGAACGTAGATCGAAAGGTATTGCAGTCTTCCTGCTGTTGCTGATCCAGCAGCTGGATGAGCTCTTACAAACCAACAAGAATTTCCAGCTGGGTGTGTGGACTCGTGGAGCTCTGAAGAAGGCTGCGTTTGCTGTTGACGAAACACACTCGCTAGAGGAAATGCAGCAACAGTTCCTCTTTGCGGCAAAGAATCAGATTTCTCTTTGGGGACCTCATGGTGAGATAAATGATTATTCAGCTCGAGAATGGGCTGGCGTTGTTGGTGACTATTACTCAGGCCGTTGGACACTCTACTTTGAGATGCTCTTTGATGCCTTGATGAAGAATCAGACTTTGGTACATGAAGACTATCATGCGAAAGCAGTAGAATATGGCTTGCAGTGGGACTCAAAGCAGGATTTGTACAAGGTATCTCACTTTTCTCCAATAAAAACGATTGAAAAACAGTACCATGATATCTTTGAGAATTCTATGAAACGATTCGAAATCGAAGAAAATGCTACGATCAAAGCAACAGCATATCATCTCTCCAAGAGTCATGATCCTGAAATGCTTGCTGCTATATGTGCAGCTGATCTCGAGTGCATGGCATTCAATACCAAGGGAGAGTTGTTCCGAGAAATCAGTTCGGTCATCCCAGAATCAGGAGTGAATGTGTATCTGCGCAAATAACTCAAGCTGTTTGTTTCAAAATCTTATTCTATAGATTCTAACACGAAGAAGGGGCGTTTCGTCAGAATGTAACTCCCTGAGATGACGTCACTTCATAGTTGAATTCATTGTTTTTGTAAGTGATTGGTTTTTCGATGTGCTTGATCTTCCTTATGGTATAATCTAATTGTTTGGAGTAGAGCACGGGATGGCAGAAGAACAATCTCAACGCGATTTGCAGAGTTATTCTGAAGGAAAAGACTATGCTCAGTACACCGTAGAAGGTATTCTCGTATTTGTTTTCGTTTATGGATGTAGATCCTGAGAATACACGAGGTGGAGAGGTGAATGGTGAACCTTATGTCCAGCCTAGTCTCTTCATGCACATTTTAAAATCTTTAAAGCCTGGTATATGTATGCGATTCAATTAAGATGATAGGTCAGGATCTGACTCGTGTTCTAATTCCAGTATTCTTCTTATCACCTCGATCTCTTTTGGAGCATCTCGGTGATATGCTTATGCATGTGGATCTTCTGGA
>JABLTK010020361.1_pt1 | contig 30694 bp, 28 predicted proteins | sample 7160131 | NCBI WGS metagenome assembly JABLTK01 (sample SAMN14651221, study PRJNA627086) | human gut metagenome | isolation source: feces | host: Homo sapiens
AAGGGGTGCACCACCACGGGTACATTTCTTTCGTGAACTCTTTTTTCAATTATAATTTTGCTTTCGAAAATCCGATTATTTTGCAAATGCTTTGATTTTCTCGTAGATGCTGTCTGTATCAAGACCATACTTCTTCAGAAGCTCAAGTGCCGGACCAGACTCACCGAATGTATCATTCACACCGATCTTCATAACCTGTGTCGGAGCTTTCTCTGAAAGTACATCACATACAGCACTTCCAAGTCCGCCGATAACGGAATGCTCTTCAACTGTAACAACTTTTCCTGTCTCTTTTGCAGCTGCTACAACAAGTTCCTCATCGAGAGGTTTGATTGTATGGATATTGATCACTTTCGCATCAATTCCGTCTGCTGCAAGCTTCTCAGCTGCTTCCAGACAGTTACTTACAGGAAGTCCTGTTGCAATGATCGTCAGGTCTTTTCCTTCTCTTAACACAACACCTTTTCCAAGCTCAAACTTGTAGTCCGGTCTGTCATTGATCACCGGCACTGCGAGACGTCCAAATCTCAGATATACCGGTCCCTGATGCTCGTAAGCAGCACGTACAGCTGCTCTTGCCTCTACATCATCAGCTGGGTTAATTACAACCATTCCCGGAATTGTACGCATCAAAGCGATATCCTCATTACACTGATGTGTTGCTCCATCTTCTCCTACAGAGATTCCGGCATGTGTTGCACCAATCTTTACATTCAGGTGTGGATATCCAACAGAGTTTCTTACCTGCTCAAATGCACGTCCTGCTGCGAACATTGCGAAAGAACTTGCAAATGGCACTTTTCCTGTTGTTGCAAGACCTGCTGCAACACCGATCATATTAGACTCAGCAATACCACAATCGATAAAACGATCCGGATGTGCTTTCTTGAATACACCTGTCTTTGTAGCTGCTGCCAGATCGGCATCAAGTACTACAACGTTATCATGTTCTGTTCCGAGTTCAGCCAAAGCATTACCGTAGCTGTCTCTTGTTGCGATCTTCTTTACTTCTGACATAATGCTTCACCTGCTTTCTCTAATTCTTCCATTGCAATCTTGTACTCTTCATCGTTCGGAGCTTTTCCGTGCCATCCTACCTGGTTCTCCATGAAGGATACACCTTTTCCTTTTACTGTCTTAGCAATAATAGCTGTCGGCTGTCCTTTGACTGTCTTTGCTTCTTTGAATGCAGCATCGATCTGATCAAAGTCATTTCCATCAATATTGATTACATGGAAATTAAATGCCTCAAACTTCTTATCGATCGGGTACGGAGAGTTGACTTCTGTAATTGCTCCGTCAATCTGAAGATTGTTATTATCAACGATAACAACGAGATTATCCAGTTTTCTATGTGCTGCCAGCATGGAAGCCTCCCATACCTGACCTTCCTGGATCTCACCGTCTCCGAGCAGTGTGTATACTCTGTAGTCTGCATTGTCAAGCTTTCCTGCGATTGCCATACCTACAGCTGCTGAAATTCCCTGTCCAAGAGATCCTGAAGACATATCAACACCTGGAATGTGTTTCATGTCCGGATGTCCCTGCAGATAAGATCCTGTATGACGAAGTGTCACGAGATCTTCCTTCGGGAAGAATCCTTTCTGCGCAAGTGTAGAATATAATCCCGGAGCTGTGTGTCCTTTAGAAAGAACGAAACGATCGCGATCCGCTTTCTTTGGATCTTTCGGGTCTACGTTCATCTCTTCAAAATAAAGGTATGTAAAAATCTCTGTTGCTGAGAGAGATCCACCTGGATGTCCGGCCTTTGCGCTATGCAGTGCTGTTACAATCCCTTTCCGGATCTCATTCGCAGTTTTCATAAGCTCTAACTTGTTCATGATATCTCCTTTTTAATTTCCATTCTGATTCCATTTTCAGTCTTAACGTTATTTCCCGGATTACTCACCAAAAACAGCAATATAATCCTTTTTAAACTTCTCGATACCTGCATCTGTCAGTGGGTGATGTGTCATCTGCTCGATTACCTTGTAAGGTACTGTTGCAATATCTGCTCCTGCCAGTGCACATTCTGTTACATGGATTGGATTACGTACACTTGCTGCGATAATCTCTGTCTCAATTCCTGCTACTTCGAACATCTCTACGATCTCTGCAATGAGGTCAACTCCCTTTGTAGAAATGTCATCCAGACGTCCAAGGAACGGAGAAACATACGTAGCTCCTGCTCTTGCTGCAAGAAGTGCCTGGTTTGCTGTGAAGATCAGAGTTACATTTGTCTTGATTCCCTCTGCTGTAAGAACTTTAACAGCCTTCAGGCCTTCTACTGTCATAGGAATCTTAACTACCATGTTCGGATGGATCTTTGCAATCTCACGTCCTTCTGCAATCATGCCTTCTGCATCTGTTGTTGTAGCCTTAACCTCTCCACTGATTGGTCCGTCTACGATAGATGCGATCTCAGCGATAACTTCTTCAAAAACACGTCCTTCTTTTGCAATCAGAGACGGGTTTGTTGTAACTCCGCAGATCACTCCCATGTCATTTGCTTTCTTGATATCCTCTACATTAGCCGTGTCGATAAAAAATTTCATTTTTAAGTCCTCCTATACATGAATCTTCCTCTTACCACTGATACAACTCACTGTTTTTCCAGCAGTAATTCGTTTGTTTATGAGCTGATTATATAGCTTCCAAAACCTGAGGTCAACTGTCTGAAAAATTATTAATAGTCATTTTTCACTTAATAATCCGACATATTAACCGTTTTTATTAATATTAGTTAATATCAATCGTTTTTATTCTGTATAAAAATCTTTATTTTAAAGGCTTTATCAACATTTTCTAAAATCAGAATCGTTTGTTTTTGTTGTTTTTATTAGTAATAATTTTATTATTTTTTATTAATTTTAAATAATCCAGCGTCTATACATCAACTATTTTGTCTTCGCATAAGACGTTGTTCCACGAACCACGATCTGTGGCTCATATTCCACATGATAAATACTGACCGGTTCAAATTCCGTATACTTCCAGTCCCTTGAACTGATCTTTTTCATGATGATATCACAGGCATCCATTCCTTTGTGAACTACAAAATGCTCGATTGTTGTAAGTGACACTTTCTTAACTTTGGAAAATAAAGTATTATCACATCCCATAACCGAGACATCTCCGGGAACTTTATACTTCATATCCTGGAGTGCATCCATAATCCCAAATGCGATCATATCATTCAGCCCCACGATTGCAGTGAGATCTTTTTCTGTCCTGAGCAGTTCTTTTGTCAGATCATATCCGATGCGGTACTCTGAATCGATTCCCGGAACATTCCGGTCAAATTCTTCATCTGCTTCTTTTACAATCACCTGATCGCCATATCCGGCTTTTCTGAATTCATCAAGAAAACCTTCTACCCGGCGGAATCTCTGCTTCTGTCTTGCAGTTAATGGCGGTGTAATGTATGCCACATGCTGATGCCCCAGCTCCAGAAGATGTCTGCCCATTAATCTTCCAAGCTTTGTATTATCCAACTCCACTGCATCTACATCCAAATGCTTCTCCTGATTATTGATCACAACAACCGGAATCCTTTCAGACATTTCTTTGAGCTGTCCGAGAAAGCATTTCCCCGGATTGCACATATAGATAATTCCCTGTGCATTCAGAGTCGAGATCATTTTCAGATAACGCTCTTCCAGTTTTAAATCTCTCTGTGTATTACAGACAAAGATTCCGAACCCCTGCTCTGTTGCCCTTGATTCAATTCCTTGCAAAAGCATTACATAGTATGGGTTTGTCAGGTTCGGGCTGATGACAACGAGCAGTTTTTCTCGTCGCTCTCCACGCTGTGTTCTGCGTTTCGGAAGTTCATACCCCAGTTCTTCCGCCGCTGCCTCCACTTTCTGGATTACTTCTTTTGAAAAAGAGACGTTATACTTCTTATTGAGTACCATCGAGACCGTTGCCTGTGAAACTCCCGCGCGCTTTGCCACATCTGAAGATGTAACTTTTTTCTTCGCCATAGCCAGTCCTTCCTGCCGGTGTCTCAAATGCTTTTACAATTCTGTTCTTCCTTCCAATGCCCGGAGCAGTGTTACCTCATCAATGTATTCCAGATCACCACCAACCGGAACACCACTGGCAATCCTGCTCACCTTGATTCCGACCGGTTTGATAAGTTTACTGATATACATTGCTGTTGTCTCGCCTTCCAGACTAGAATTCGTCGCAATGATCACTTCATCCACATCTCCCTGCAGACGCTCCATCAATTCTTTCAGACGGATATCCCCGGGACCGATTCCAAGCATTGGAGAAATTGCTCCATGAAGTACATGATAGACTCCGTTGTACTTTCCGGTCTTCTCATACGCTGCCAGATCACGCGGTGTCTCCACTACCATGATTGTCTTATGATCTCTGTCCGGATTGCTGCAGATTGGGCAGATATCCTTATCCGTCAACGTACAGCACTCCTTACAGTAACGGACATTCTTGCGGGCATCTACGATTGCATTCGCAAGTCCTTCTACCTGCTCTACCGGCATATTGATCACATGAAATGCAAGTCTTTGTGCTGATTTATTCCCGATTCCCGGAAGTCTCGAGAACTCCTCGATCAGACGGCTGATCTGATTACTGTAGTAATCCATTAGAACATTCCGCCTCCAAGACCGCCAAATCCGCCTGTCATCTTAGATACTGCTGCATTTGTCTCCTGCTCAACCTGACGCAGTGCTTCATTTGTTGCTGCTACAATCAGGTCTTCCAGCATCTCAATGTCGTCCGGATCTACAACTTCTTCTGCAAGTTTTACTTTTGTTACTTCTCTTTTGCCGGATACAGTTACTTCTACTGCTCCGCCGCCTGCAGCTGCTGTGAACTCTTTTGTCTCAAGTTCTTTCTGCTGCTCTTCCATCTGACGCTGCATCTTCTGTGCCTGCTTCATCAGATTCGCCATATTTCCCGGCATTCCGCCGCCTGGAAATCCTCCACGCTTTGCCATGTCTAATCCTCCACTGTTATTTCCATATTTATTTTCTGTTCTATGTCCACAAATGTATCCTCAAAGTGTCTGCCCTCTTCTACATGACGGACATCCACCTCGACTTTCTTTCCAATCTTCTCTTCAATGAGCTGTTCAAGTTCCTGCACATGATCTTCTCTGCCAACCATATCTGCCGACATAGCATCTGGCAGTACAATCAGCAAACGATTGTCACCACCAAGACTCAGTCTTGCTTTTTTAAGAAAGCCTCTGATCATACCTGACGCTTCATCTGCGATAGAACGGAAATTCTTCACCACCTCCTGCACATCCTCCGGAATTGCATTCGGCAGCTCCGGTTTCGCCTTCCTGCTTCCCGCAACGCCTGATCCGGATGATGACGCATCATCTCCATTCACGTAAACAACTCGCTGCGGCATATCTGCGGCTGCAGCAAGTCCTTTCTCTACTTTTTCTTCTACCGCACGGATTCTGTCCAGAAGTGCATCCTGACCAGTCTCCATCGCCGGAGTACAAAGCTTGATCAGTGCAACTTCCAGAAGCACTCTCTTCTGCGTCGCATACTTCAGCTGACCGGAAAGTTCTGAAAATATACGGATATAACGCAACAGCATATCAAGTTCGATCATCTTTGATTCTTCCTTGAGCTGCAACATATTTTCCGTAGACACATCCAGCACGTCCTCTATATTATCAGAAGTTTTAACCAAAAGCAAATTTCTCAGATACCATGTAAAATCTGCGGCCAGCTGGGTCAGTTCACGTCCCTGCATAACCAGATCTTCCACGATATCAAGAACTCCGGCAACATCTCTTTCCAATACTTTCCGAAGCAGGCGGCTGAACACATCCGTATCCACCGCACCAAGTACTTCAAGCACATGATCATACGTCAGCTTCTGTCCCAGATAAAATGCAATACACTGATCCAGCAGACTGAGTGCATCACGCATAGATCCGTCTGCCGCCTTTGCGATATAGCGAAGTGCTTTTTCTTCCACTTCTACCTGTTCTGTCTGCATCAGATCACGCATACGGTCTGTAATTGTCTCAATGCTGATTCTCTTGAAATCGTAGTGCTGACATCTGGAAAGAATCGTGATTGGGATTTTATGCACTTCTGTCGTCGCCAGAATAAAAATAACATACTCCGGCGGCTCCTCAAGTGTCTTAAGCAATGCGTTAAATGCTCCGATGGAAAGCATATGCACCTCGTCAATAATGTATACTTTATACTTACCTTCTGTCGGTCGATATGTCACTTCCTCCCGGATCTCACGGATATTATCAACACCATTGTTCGATGCAGCATCGATCTCGATCACATTCATTGAAGTGCCGGCAGCGATAGATTTACACATCTCACACTCTCCGCATGGACTTCCATTTACCGGGTGCTCACAGTTTACTGCCTTCGCAAATATTTTCGCAACCGTTGTCTTACCGGTTCCTCGCGTTCCGCAAAACAGATACGCATGTCCGATCCTGTTCGCCTTAATCTGGTTCTGAAGCGTTGTAACAATATGATCCTGTCCTTTTACATCTTCGAATTCAGAAGGACGGAACTTTCTGTATAGCGCCGTATATGACATGAATTACACCTCGTCTCCGAAGCTGATACCGATTGTTCTCGCTTCTTTGATTAGACCACAGTTCGGATCAACATATTTCAGCTTTCCTGCAACCTCTTCCAACGGAACTTTCACTGTCTCACCATTTCTCATGGCTACCATATATCCGTATTCTTCATTCAGGATCAATTCTGCTGCCTTCGCTCCGACTCTTGTTGCAAATACACGGTCATAAGCACAAGGTGTGCCACCTCTCTGTGTGTGTCCAGGAACTGTGATACGAACTTCCTTGTCTGTCTCTTTTTCAATCTGTTCTGCCAGTTCGTAAGCGATAGAAGGATATTTTCTGTTTGCCAGCTTCTCTTTGTATTCTTTCTTTTTCAGTTTTGCATCTTCTTTGGAAATCGCACCCTCTGCAACAGCAAGGATTGTAAATCTCTTACCTGCCTGTGTACGTTTGTCGATCACATTCTTGATTGCTTTAATATCATATGGGATCTCCGGAAGAAGAATTATATCTGCTCCGCCTGCAATTCCGGCATGCAGAGTTACATGACCTACTTTGTGACCCATAACCTCGATAATAAATACACGGCTGTGGGAAGTTGCTGTCGTATGGATTCTGTCAATCGTATCTGTTGCGATATCAACTGCACTCTGGAATCCAAATGTCATGTCTGTTCCCCACAGATCGTTATCGATCGTCTTCGGCAGTGTCACTACATTGAGTCCTTCCTCACGAAGAAGATTTGCTGTCTTATGAGTTCCATTTCCTCCAAGAATAACGAGACAATCCAGATGAAGCTTATGATATGTGTGCTTCATTGCCTCCACCTTGTCTATTCCATCCTTATCCGGCACACGCATCAGTTTGAACGGCTGACGGGATGTACCAAGAATTGTTCCACCCTGTGTCAGGATTCCCGAGAAATCCTTTGATGTCAACATATTGAAATCCGAATAGATCAGACCTTTGTATCCATCTTTAAATCCATAGATTTCTACATCTTTGCGCTTGTTGCAAATTCCTTTTACAACACCGCGCATTGCTGCGTTAAGTGCCTGGCAGTCTCCACCGCTGGTCAACATTCCTATTCTTAACATAGCAACTCCTCCTATTACTCTTTGCACCTGTCTTAATCAGTTACTTTCTTTTCTTGTTTATAAGCCCTAAAAAAGCAGTTGGTTCTTCTTTCCCTGCCGCCATTCCTGATATTCCATGACCGGCGGCTACCAACTGCTTTTTATTATACCTTATTTACAAATGCTGCTCAAGAAATTTTAGTTTTCGTTATGTTAAAAATTCTTCCAGAATCTGACGAATCGCCGCTTCTCTTTCTGCATTTCTTCCTGAATCTCGCTCCGAATCTCTATCTACGTCTCTCTCTGAATTTCCTTTCGGATTCCTTGCCGGCTCTACCGCTCTTGGTTCTCCCTCGATATTGATCGGCAGCTCCGTCCTCTCTGCTTTTGTTTTATTTCCATTCTGTACGTTGTCTTCTCTGTGAATCTCTCTTTCCCCTTTCTTTTCTTCCCACTCCTGCTTTCCGGTATTCTCTGCAGCGATCACATTCAATTCTTCTCTATCCGTAGTCCGCTGTCTCTTTACGTGAAATGCACAATTATTCTCAAGATAATCCACCATATACATCCTGACAGCATTAAGCTTGTACTGTTCGTCCGAAAGATGACTGATAACAAAAAGGAGTACCATCTCCGCTAATCCTGTTTCTATATATTGATACGCCGCATCTGAAAATCCATAAGTAATATAACATTCGAATGCACCAAGAGCTGCAAGAATTCCAACAAACCACACCGTCAGTAATTGCATCTGTCTCCAGGTATGAATCCCAAACAAAAATCCTCTATATTCATAAATATATTTCTCCACAAATGCATTCGTATTCTCTACACTGTCATGCACCATACATGCATGTTCGTATTTTGCTCTTACGAGTTTTATCAGTCGGTGTGTACTCTTGGACATATTCCCTGCCGCCTTCAGCATCTGATTCAATGTCTGCTGATTCACTGCTTTTGCCAGCACTCCGATTATGCCCAGAAGTGCCATCAGATAATAGATGACTCTTGTGTTCACTGCCAGTTCTCTTAACATAGCAACCCCTCCTGGTTTTAAAAATATTGCGCGTAACTGTTCGGGCCTCCCCTTCGTTACGTTTGTAGATATTATAAACCTGATTTTATATTCTGTCCGCATAAATCGTTCTACAGATTTCTACAGCAAAAATCAAAATTGTCGTATTGAGGAAAATTATGCCGAAAGATGTGAAAAGAAAAATTGTTTTTTTATATTTGATTTGCTATAATTCAAAAGGTAACTAAAAGATCTAAAAATTTAAAAGAAAGGATATCTAGATATGGATTATAGAACAAAAGGTGTCTGTTCCCAGAGCATTCACTTTGATATCGAAGATAACAAAATTCATAATGTTTCCTTCGTTGGCGGATGTAACGGTAACCTGCAGGGAATTTCCCATCTGGTTGAAGGAATGGATGTAGATGAGGCCATCTCACGCCTGGAAGGAATCCAGTGTGGATTCAAGAAAACTTCCTGCCCGGACCAGCTTGCTCAGGCACTGAAAGAAGCAACAGGAAAATAACTTAAAAAATGGCAAACTAATAGGGAAGGATCGCTACTCTTGATTCAATCCTTCCCTTCTGCCCTACTAGTCCATGGACTGATTAACAGCCGCTTATGGTGATTATATGCTCATTTATTTAATTGTGGTGTATCAAGGAACAAGGCTCTCACTTTTATCTATTAGAATCTAATTTGTGAGTGTCCGAGCGAACCACCGCGCAGCGGCTGTTAGGCCAGCCCACGGGCTGCATCTTCTGCCGTTGATGTGGGAGAAAGATGCTTATGGGACTAGGATGCCGTCAGTGTAGGAATAAGTTTCCTCATCTGGTGAGCCTGCCATACGTACAATGTGAGAGGCATGAACTCGATAGTAATACCCTCTGTCAACTTGAATGGATTTTGATGTTGCTACATAATAATCATTCTCTACTTTCTTGGAAAATGCATCTATTTGATCCCATTTACCATCTTTCTCATTATACTGATCAACATAGACAATAACCGCCAAAGCATCAACTGTATGATTTGCTGTTGTAGAACCATAAGTATAAATACGTTTTGTTCCCGCTTTTGTAATTGAACACTCACCATCCATCATGTGTTCGCCTCGCACAATATTCTCTGGAGTATAGCCTGTAGAAGAATCTGCTGAAATCAAATACGACCCATCTACTTTCTTTGATTCACTATCATCAGCTTTTACGCTAAACGTAGACACAAAAAACATACAACTAAAAACTATAGCACTTATCATGATTGAATTAATTTTCTTTTTTATCATATACTATCTCCCCCTCTTTTGTTATTGCCTTCTAATAAGTAAACAACTAAGAGAGAAAAAACTTACGCATTTTTTACATAAAAAATAAATTTTTCAAAATTTCTTCAAAATCATTTTTTTCCATAATTCCCTTCAATTGATATTGAATATCTTTATATTGAAATTCTGCTATATATCTTTTTTCTGTTTGGTTTTTTACATCATATTCTTTTACATGTATTATTTGATTTCCGTTTTCGATATCATATTCATTTAATAATTTGTCAATGGTCTTTTGTCCAAAAGAAGAATCTTTAGAATTAGTATACATCGAATACCTTATTACTTCTTTTCCATACTCATAAAATAAAACCACTTTCCTTTGGTCTTTATCTACTGTATATCTAATAAATCTCATTCCTTTTGGTTTATATTCAATTTTTACCAAAGCTGTACCTATTACCTTAGTAATTTCTTTATCAGCTTTCAACTCATTAATATCCTCTGATTCCCTCGTCTCCATATCCTCTACATTGATAATATTAGAATTCTCATCCCCATTTTCTCGTTCCCACAGAACTTTCCAATACGACTTACTCCCCACACTTGTCATCACACTTCCGCACACCAGAATCAGCACTGCTGCCAGTGCTCCGATTACAAGCTTGCTTTTCTTCTTTTTGCGGACGACCTTTTTATGCCTCTTGTCGTATTCGTAATCCTGAATCTTATTGAAAAGCTCTTTCTCCATCTCATCAGACACTTTAATGTCATCCAGAGATCTGTCCTCTCGGACTTTCTTTTCAATCTGTTCAGCTTCTTTTTTCATTTCATTTTCCAATGATAATTTTTTCAGTTTTTTCATTTTCTTTACCTTATTCTCTCCAGTTTGTGTGTCCCGTTTTTCTTGACATTTTTTCAAATAAGGGTAATATGATGCTATAAGGCTAGTGTTCTCAATTTACTTCGAACAGTAGCACTCTACACTAAATCTGGAGGTTAATTTATGAAGCGAATTATATTGACCGGCGGCGGTACTGCCGGACATGTCACTCCGAATATAGCCCTGATTCCAAAGCTTAGAGAATTAGGCTATGATATTCAATACATAGGTTCTTACAATGGAATTGAAAAGGAACTGATTGAACCTTTTGGAATTCCATATCATGGAATTTCTTCTGGAAAGCTGCGCCGTTATTTCAGTCTGCAGAATTTCACAGATCCATTCCGTGTGATCAAAGGCTTTGGTGAAGCCCGTAAGTTAATCAAAAGCTTAAAGCCTGATGTTATTTTTTCTAAAGGCGGCTTTGTTTCGGTTCCAGTTGTTCTTGCTGGAAAGCGATGCAAAGTTCCGGTCATTATTCATGAGTCTGATATGACACCTGGCCTGGCAAATAAACTTGCAATTCCATCTGCTGTCAAAGTCTGCTGTAACTTCCCGGAGACGTTAGATGCTCTTCCGGAAGGGAAAGCTGTTCTTACCGGTTCTCCGATTCGTCAGGAACTTCTTACTGGTGATAAGGATGCCGCCAGAAAGATGTGTGGCTTTACAGATGAAAAACCTGTCATTCTCGTAATCGGCGGAAGTCTTGGTGCTGTAGCTGTCAACGAGGCTGTACGTGCTGCCCTTCCTGAACTGCTGAAAGAGTTCCAGATCATCCATCTCTGCGGAAAAGGAAAGGTTGATGATTCTCTGAAAGAAATCAAAGGCTACTGTCAGTTTGAATATATCAAAAACGAACTGCGTGATCTCTTTGCTCTTGCAGATGTTGTTATCTCACGTGCCGGTGCGAATGCAATCTGTGAACTGCTTGCTCTTAGAAAACCGAATCTTCTGATTCCGCTTTCTGCCCGTGCAAGTCGTGGCGATCAGATTCTTAACGCACATTCTTTCGAACGTCAGGGATTCAGTCTTGTAATCGAGGAAGAACAGCTTACGAATGCAACGCTTTTGGATGCAGTTCATAACCTGTACGAAAACCGTGAGCAGTTCATAAATGCAATGCATAATTCTGGGCAACAGGATCCGATTGCTACTATTATCGGCCTCATTGAAGAAGCTGCCACAAAATAGTGTAGTTCATCTACCGGCAACACTCTTCATAAAACTACAGTATTCAAAAAGATACCGGGAAACTATCGGCACCACTGTTCCTTATACACTTTTTCTTTGTACATTGAACAGTAAACATTTGGTTTTGCTCTTAGTCTTCCCGGTTCATTTCTTCGTACTCCGTTCCGTACTTTTTCTTAATCCATTTCTTTGCTCTGTGCAGAAGACTATGAAGCACTTCGAGTCGAATGCCCATTAATTCTGCTGCTTTTGCCTGAGGCATCTCCATGTAATATACAAGAACAATGGCATCGTACCATCTTTCATTCTTTTCCATCAAATTGGTGAAAATCTTTTCATGAAGCTCTAATCTTTGTTTCTGAAGATCATCTTCCAGAAATTGTTCCTCTGCACTGTATACCTGTGCTTCATATTTCTCGGTATCCTCTTCACTGTCCCAATTCTCATCAATCTCGAAGATCTCCCTGCTATGCTTTTTCCTGTAATTTAATGCCGCATTTTTTGCCGTTGTAAACAGCCATGAAGAAATATTTTTCTTCTTCATGCTGTCATATCCCATATACAGTTTCAGAAAAGTGTCTTGAGTAATATCTTCCGCTGCACTATAACTGCCTGAATAAGTATATGCCGCTTTTAGAATGAGATTTTTATATTGTTCATAAATCTCATTGAATTCGCGATTTTCTGTTAACATATCTTCTCCAGTACTATTTTAATTTTTCAAGTATCTCTTTCTTATCTTCTTCTGTAAGTTCTCCCATATGCCATCCGAGACCTACATTGTCATTCTTATATCTTGGGATTAAGTGCATATGGAAATGGAATACCGTCTGTCCAGCTGCCTCTTCGTTGTTCTGAACGATATTATAACCATCACATCCAAGTACATCTGTCATCTTTGTAATCATCTTTTTTGCCAGACAGATTGCTTTTGAAGCTGTTGCCTCGTCAATATCATACAGATTGCGGTAATGATTCTTCGGAAGGATCAGCGCATGTCCTTTTGATGCCGGTCCAAGATCCAGAATTACTCTGAACTCCTCATCCTCATATAATGTTGCTGATGGAATCTCTCCATTTGCTATTTTACAGAAAATACAATTATCATCTCTCATGATCTTTCCTCTTTCCATTTTATTTTATCTGTAGTATAGACCATTTTTCAGAAAAAGAGAATACATTTTTCAGACAACAGGTCGAAAAAGGTCGAAAATAGTCGAATGATTTTTATTGAATGCTGTTTTCGGTGGTGCTACACTCTTACCGAACTCAAGAAAATCTAACTATTAGGAGTAAGTATTATGTTAACAAATATCGATCTTGAAAAAATGAACCACCTGATGGAAACAAACAAAGATGCAAAAGAGATTATCACACAGCTTCTGAAGAACCATGATGCTGCTGTTGCTACAATTGCGCATGAGATCCGCAACCCTATGACGGTTCTTTATTCTTCTATGCAATTAATGAGCTCTCTTTATGCTGAAACTGCTAAAGGTTCCTGTGTCTGGGAAGAATGCATGGATGGCGCCAGACATATGTGTGATTTGCTGGATGATCTGACAGAACTCAACAACGGAAACCAATTAAACCGTGCTTCCTTTCCTCTTGGACATGTTCTTCGCAACTCTGCTGTTCTGTTCGCCATGTCTCTCAACTTTGAAAAATCAAAGATTGAGATGACTTCCAGTATTGATAAGAATATAAAAAGGTTCAATGGTGATCGCACCAAATTAGAGGAAGTCTTCTTAAACATACTTACAAATGCCAAAGACGCTCTTGCCGATTGTAAGTATGCCCCACGTCTGCAGTTTCGCGCAAAGAAGCTTGACGACAAAATTCTGATTCAATGCCAGGATAACGGCTGTGGTATTCCGACTGAAATTGTTGATAAGCTTTATGAACCATTCTTTACGACCAAAGAAAACGGTACCGGTCTTGGTCTCGCAGTTTCCAAAAGAATCATTGAAGCACATAATGGAACGATCGACATTACATCTGACCATACCAATGGAACAATCGTATCGATCACACTTCCTGCGTAAAATATCAGATATCGTTAATATCAGATACCGTTAGGATCTTTTGATCTTTTCTTCGATAGGTTAGCAGCGCTGTCAGGAAACCGCAAATCAATCCGCCTACGTGAGCCAGATTATCTACACCTGTACTGGTAAATCCAAAATAGAGACTCAGTACAACCATAATCAGCATGCCTCTTCCTGACAGTGTTCCCAGCCTTCCCCTGTTCGCAAATACAATCCAAAGCAACCCTCCCATTAGTCCGAAAATTGCTCCCGATGCCCCGGCAGATACAATCTGTCTGTCGTGCATGGTATTCCAGTACAAAGACAGCAGATTACCACCTATTCCACTGATAAAATAACAGAGCAGAAACCGAATTTTACCGGCCTCTTTTTCAAAAATCGATCCAAGTGCCCACAAAAGCACCATGTTATTTAATAAATGTGAGATTCCAAAATGCAGAAAAAGACTGGTAAACAGCCGATAGTATTCCTGATTTTCTATAATATACGGTTCATACATTGCTCCATGCTGCAACATAAAATAACCATCCTCAGTCCGTCCGATCATAGTAAGAACAATAAACACCAGAATATTGATTCCTATCAACGTGATCGTCATTATTTCTTTTGGTCTCTCTTTCATTCTTTCTGACTCCCTTTTGACTTCTATGATATGTTTTTGAATCTGCGTATACTATACCACATCCTATATATCATTCATAGTCATCAGCTTCCGTTATCAGATCTTCCCATTCTCCCCATTTTCCAGACTTAAAGCGTTTTGCAAATTTCTTGATCGGACCATATCTCTTTTCTTCCATCACTGCATAATTCTCTCTCGCCTTGTTATAATAGCTGTTTTCCTGTACCTCAATGTTTTGATTTTCTTCCATTTCTCTTCTGTCTTTTTCTCTCTTACTTTCTTCTCTGATCTTCTCTTCTTTGAACTTTTCTTCCCTGTTTTTTGCTTCTTCCTCATACTGCTGCAGTATGCTTTCCAGATCATACGTTTCTTTTAGCGTTTCTTTGTGAAGCATGCAGGCAAGTTGAATACTCTCCAAATCCTGATAATCAACTTTCCTTACAAAATACTCCGTCAGCTCATGATAAGACACCTGCCAGGTCTTCTCATTCTCTGGGAAAAAACAGAAAAAATAGTTTTCATTCTTTTCAAAAATATATTTTTCTGAAAGCATCAGATAATTTGGTTCTAACATATAATCTTTCATTTTTTCCATAACACTGAGAAATTGTCTTGTCAATTTTAATATCTCTTCTGCTCTGATATCTTTATTTTTATAATACGTTTCCAACGACTGTGCATGCCCTGTATGATAATAATATCTACTTGCACCTTCCATTCCACACCCACTTACTCTCAATAATCCGGGAATCCGATTATTCTTAAGCATCCGCATCTGATAATTCTCCCGATACGGTTGTACGCTGTCTATTATGATTTCAGATTCTGCCACTCTGCTCTGCTGATTTGTCTTTTTTTCTTCCATCTGATTTTCTTCTCCCTTCACTTTTTCAGCTTTACAGAAATCTATTTTTTCCATCTGACTTTTTCTTCTGGTTTCACCTTCGTTGCACGTTGTATCAGATGAATCTTCATTCGTCCTTTTGATGCAAAAACTTCTACCTCTATTTTCTTCCCTGATAGATCAACTCTGGTTGTTATATTTTCCAGAAAAATCAATTTTCCACTCGTCCTTTCTCGGAAAAAAGCATCCAGATCTGCGTCTTCTATCTTTTTCCTGTCCATTTCAACTCCTGTCACAGCCGTTTCCGCTGCCGCTGCGTTTAAAATTGCCTTATCATGAAAGTAAAAAATGATCGTGATGAGCAGAAAAAATAGAATTAAGCAAAAAGGAATAAGGTAAGACATCTCTACCACTGTACTTCCTTTCACGTATTTTTTCGTATATTTTTCAGTAAACTCCACCAATCATGCCTCCCAGATAAGCAACTGTCAGAAATGGAATAAATGGAAATGAATTTTTTCTTGTATACTTCTTTCGTGCGATCATAATTCCTCCGTAAACAGATGCGATCAGAAATGCAGCAAACAGAATCCAAAGAAGATTCCATCCACCAGATAAAATTCCAAGGATCAGAATCAATATGCTATCTCCGTAACCAAATGACTCTTGTGTGAACCAACTAAAAAAAAGAAATACACCTCCACACAATCCACCGGCTACCATCATCCTGAGTTCTCCTTTGCTGCATAGTACCTGACATAAAACTGCAATCACAAGCAAAATCAAAAGACTTCTTACACTTACTTTCTTCCAACGAATATCTATCACAGACAAAATCAACAGATACACTGCTATAACAGCTTGAAAAAACATCCATAGATTTTCCCTTCCATTTTGCCCGAATACATTCATTATTTTGCACATTTAGAACATCCTCCTCTTCCTGCTACTTCGCTTTTATGAACTGCACGTATTGTTCTCTTCAGAGAACTGCAATTCAATGAGTTGTGATACCGGTTTCCATAACTGGTAATATATACACCATTCATTGCCTGTCCATAAACACATTGCTCACATTTATGGTATTTTCCTCCACCTTCATTTCTCATATTTTGTAATTCTGAGTATTGAACATATTGAATAGATAATTGAAGATAGCTGCACTGATAATCTGAATGCCATACTGTTCCTTTTTCTGTGATATAGACAATCTGTCCGTCTTCATTTCCCTTTCTATCTTTTTGATAACCATTCCATGCACTGACTTTAAACTCATCTTTCAACTTCACCGAAGGACTTTTCATTAGTGGAACCGGAATCTTTATCTTGTACTCGATAACAACATTTATCTCTTCTGTTCCCGGAATCCAATAAGACTTCCAGCAACTGATAGCTGATGTACCACCATTCAGAATACTTCTCTCAATTCTTTCTTCTCCAATCAGATTCACCAAATCTGATTTTAATTGAATTGTATTCAATACAGGAAGGACAGCCGTTGACTCTGCTGCCTGTTTGGCTGCATCACTTCCTGCTGCATGGATGCAGCCTCGTATACTCTGGATTTCAATTAAAAAAATCAAACTTAATACTGCAAACATAAAGAGGGGAACTGCAAATGCAGCTTCTATTGTTACACTTGCTCTTACCCCCGGTGCAGATGCCCTTTCTCTTGTTGGACTGGTATTTTTTACCTGTTTATTTGACATCGCAGCTTTTCCTTTCTAAAGTGTGTGGGTTTCCTGCAAGAGGGATTGCAGGATTCTGAGTGTACGTTTTGGGGTGTACAAAAGAAGGTCTGAAAGGGCATCTGCACCGGGGGTAATTCTGGCTTCATTCATATCCGAAATAAACCGGATATTGGTAATTTAGATTTTTATAAACGATTATCTTATTCTGTATTTCTAATTTAGTCACACATTGATCTGCCTGAAACAAAATATGTTTGGAATGGAGTGCCTCTTCTACACAATCTAAAGTCCGCATTGTAATTTCCGGCACCGATTTCAAAAAGAGAAACATCCTGATATAATCGGAATATCCGACTCCTTCTCCGGAATCATTTCCCCTTACACTTCCACCATCTGTCAGAAGAAGTGGCAGCTGTGACAGAGAAACAACCCATTTATCTGCACTTTTTACCAGTGGAACTTTTCTTCCATCCAAAAGACAACGAAGATCCATAACACTTTCTCCTCCTGCCCACGCAACAAGTATCATCTGTTTCAAAGCTTCTACCGCTTCAGGCATCAGTAGTAGTGCAGATATTGTCACAGCCAGCGCTTCTGCCTCTGCCACTCGTCCCATATCCTTTGCCAGACAGCCATAATTTCCTGATATTCTCAGAAGAAAAAGACGAAATAACACGGATTCCAGATTTTCTTTATCTGATCCTTTTCCTTGTAGAATATATTCCAGTTCGTATGCTAAAGCATCCGAACGATCAGACTGCCATTCCTTCTCTCCACTCTCATCCGTTCCTTCTGATTGTTCTGAATCCTGCCGAAATGCATAGCCGAATGTTTTGAGAAGATATTCATTGTACAGAAGTTTCTCCGTCGTCTGATCAAGTCCTTTTCTTGTTGGGAATGTCCCATATCCTTTTTTCAAAGTTCTCTTTGATGCCTGCCCCGACAAATCAACCCTCTTTTCAGATATTTTTTTTCCTTTCGGAATCACAACAGAAAGAATTCCTTCTTTTTTTATCTTTTGCATAATACGAAACGGATTCTCCTCATCTGGCAGACTTGGACCTTCTTCCACGTCTTCTCCTTCCGTTTGACTGCCGGATGCGTCAAGACTGTCATTCACCCGTTCCATTGCATCTGTCATTTCATCTGTTTTCTTTTCCATATCAGATTCTTCTGTCTCTGTCTGTTCCCATTTTTCTGTTGTTCCGGTAAACTTTTTAACCAGACCCATTCCATACCTTTGTTCCATATAAGCCAGCACTTGTTCTCGAAATGCCTGTCCGGATTGATCTGTCAAATACTGAATTCCCTTGATTTGATGATCTGTAGAACCAGAATTGTAATAATGCAAACGCTGAATCAGATTTTCTTCTTCATAATTTCCTGTCCTGTAACCAAGATCAATTCCCAAAACATGATATTGTTCCATAAGTTCCTGATGATATTCTCCGAAAACGGAATAGATTGCCCGATCTGTGTCAATTCTGCTGAGATTTTTTGATCCTTGAATCACAGCAGACTCTAGAATTCCAAAGATAAATGAAAGTAACAAAGTAAATGATAAACTTAAAAATACAGTAATTTCGCCTTTTACGGACCGCATGCTATATGCCGGAGCTTTCTGATGTCACTTTCTCAAAAATCGTAGTGATCAAACTAATCAACTGTTCTTTAAAAATCAACAGAAGCGCAATTAATATAACCAGAATTAAAACCAGTTCAATTGTTGTGATCGCAGCGACATATTTCTTATCTTTATTTTTTCTTATCAATAATTTTCTCATCTTGTATCTCTCCTTCTTTTCTCTCTTTTTTCTCAAATCTGAATCGTCAAAAACGCTGGGACAGTCACGATCACGAACACGACTGCCAACATAAGAAACAACGGTATCATCAACTTTGTTCCTGCCTCTTCACCAAGTTTCTTTGCCATATTTTTCCGTTCCTCAAAAGCTTCCTGCGCCTCTCTTTGTAACAGATTTGTCAGTCCCTTGGTTCCTTTTCTCAAATTCTGACTTAAAAGCATTCCGAACTTTCGGTAAACCGGACTCTCGCACCTCCTTCCAAATGCCTCGTAGCATTCACTTTCCGGTCTTCCATTCTTCAGTTCATTCATTGTATATCTCATCTCTTCATACACTGTTCTTTCTCCAAGATAGTGTTTCTCTTTGTCATATTCTTTTACAATTTGGATCCAGGCTCTTCTCACTGTCATTCCTGCCCCTATATACAGACTGAATTTATTGATCAGCTGCGGATAATCAAACTGCATCTGCCTGATTTCTTTCTTTCGTTGTTCTTTCTGCTTTTGTTTCTCTGCTGTAAACTGGAATACAATCATCACTCCGCCAAGCAAAAGAATTCCAAATGCTCTCATTTCCTTCACAGGCTTCCAGGATAATTTTCTTCCATCTACCTGATCTGGCAATATCAGGTAATCCTTTTCCCGCTGTTCCTGATCTGCTTTTTCTACTTCCTGGGATATCTTTTTCAGAACACCTTCCTTCTTTGACAACGGTGTGGAAAACAGGTGTGCATAAAATTCACAGGACATTTTTTCCTCATCATATCGAAGGACAGCGGTTAATTTGACGAGTGTTCCTTCTTCCGTCAGCTTCTCCTGCTTTAAAACACCTCTGCTGTTCATAACCTCGTAGTTATCAAGTTCCCATGACACGCTGATTCCCGTATGTGGAATTTCCATAATAAGATTCAGGTCTGACCTGACCTCATCCAGACTTTTGTTTTCACCAAGGATCTGAGCCGGAAGTTCTTCTGCCGCCTTAGAAAGCTGTTCTCCAATCTCTTCTTTTGCATACTTCTTTTCCGAAATCTGAACCTTCATCTTCTCTTTCCACTCGCCTGTCTCCATCTGGATTTTTTCTGTCTTTTTTCCTTCTCCCTGTCCTTTTCTTTCCAAAATCCGGTTTCCATTTTCATCCTGTGCTAATTGACGATGATTATCTGTGACATACACTGCACTAAACATTACGATTGACAATAAAAGAACGATTCCGGCCTTTTTATAGATTCCATATTTTCCTTTGTCAGGCTGAAGTACTTTTTTCCACTTCTTTTTAAATCTCAATCTGTAGAATCCTCCTTCCAAACCTGTATGCTCCAAGATAAAGCACAAGACAAATGCTCATTACGATACATCCGGTCCATGTACCATACAGGACACTTAAGAATTCACCAAATGTCATCTTCATGTAGAGAATCATTATAAATGGGATTACGCTCATGATTTCAAATTCCAGCTTTTTCGCAGCCAGCATGGTCTGTATCTCACGTTCTGTATCGATCTTCTCTCCGATTGTTCTGGCCGCATCTCTGATAATCGCAATTGAATCCCCACCACTGACCTTAGCTGCTGCATAAACTGTAATAAAATTCGTCACATCCTCCTGCTTTACTTCAGCCGCAAATTCATTCAATACGGTTACAACTGACAGATTCAGCTCCAGCTTCCTTACCATCTGACCATATTCTTTTCGAATCCTTGTATTCGCATCATACATTCCAATCAGATCATGATTTGTTTCCCTGATTGCATTCTCTACAGAATATCCTGCCTTAAGTGCCCCTGCCATTGTCTGGATACTATCTCTGAACTGCCTCCTGAATTCCTGTTCTTTTCCGATTGCTTTCTCTTCCATCCACTCCTTCATGTATAAGAACCATAACGGGAACAGGAGAATTGCCGGAAGTATCGATTCATAAAACAAATACAAAATCAGAAGAAATCTCACCGTACATTTTATGATTCCGACAGTATATTCAGATGGTGTGATATCCTGCAGCCAGGAGTTTTTCTTTATTCGTGATTTCATTTTTCTTCATAAGGCATCCCTGTATCTTTCCATTCTTCATCCCCTCCTCCTTAAATTCATAAAGAACCTTTGTCTGGATCCTTCCATCTTCATAACCTTCCACTTCTACAATCTGCAAAACCTTTCTTGTCTTATCTCGAAGTCTTCCAAGATGAATGATAATATCAAGTGCCGATGCAACTTGTCTTTGAATTGCCTGTAACGGAAGATCAATCCCCATCAGCATCATTGTTTCCAGTCTGTGTAACATATCTGTTGGATTATTGGCATGTCCCGTTGACATTGAACCACTGTGACCATTCAACATTGCTGAAGAGATCATATCTACCGTCTCTTCTCCTCTTACTTCTCCTACAACAATTCGATCCGGTCTCATACGAAGTGCTGACTTAATCAAATCTCTGATGGTTACAGCCCCTTCTCCTTCTGCATTCGGTCCGCGTGCTTCTAAGCGCACCAGATTCTGAACTCCTTGAATCTGTAACTCTGCATTATCCTCGATCGTGATCAGGCGTTCTTCTTTTGGTATATAGTTCGACAACGCATTCAGGAAAGTGGTCTTTCCTGCTCCTGTTCCACCACTGACAAAAATATTATATTTTGCTGCTACCAGCTTTTTCAAAAAGTCAGCGGCTTCATCAGTTACGCTGCCTATACGGATCAGCTGTTCCATCGTAATTGCTTCCGATGGAAACTTTCGGATTGTAAGGATTGGTCCATTCACAGCAACCGGATTCAATACAACATTTACTCGAGATCCATCCTTCAGCCTTGCATCCACAATCGGAGAGGCCTCATTTACATAACGGTTCGATTCACCTACAATCTGTTGAATCACATCCAGTAATCTCTCCTGAGACAAAAAACACTTCTTAGACCGGAAAATTCTTCCTTCTTTCTCATAAAAAATATGGTCGATTCCATTTACCATAATCTCTGTAATCGAATCATCTTCAAGAAGCTCCTGCAGAACATCCAGTTTACGAAAAGAGTTGAATAACTCACGCCCGATTCTGATCTTATCACTCAACGAAATATATTCTTCATCTGCTGCCTCATCCAATACTGTGCGGATCAGCTCCTGCAGTTCTTCATCATCCGTCTCCTTCGTAAGATCGATTTGTTCCAGGATCTGTTCATACAGCTGCTCTTTTCTAATCATCCTTACGACTTCCTTTCTCTGTCCGGAAATTCTGTAATTTTACTTGCAGATGCTTCTAAAGCAACAGGATTTCTTGGCTTTCCCATTCTGCGTCTTACCGTCTTCTTAAGAATCTCGCCATATCCTGCTGATCTAAGATTCTCTTCATACTGATTGAGTTTTGCTTTTGCTGCACCTTCCTCAATGTAAGGCGTATAAACTTTACTGCATCTTCCTAACAGATCATACAGACCGTCTACCGTATCTCCAAGATCAAGAATAATCACTTTGTAAATACTCTTCTCCAGAATCAGATCCAAAAGTTGATTCCATTCTTCTTTTGTCACTTCTCTGAAATCTTGTTCTGCCCGGATCGGTGCGATATAATCCACCCCATTCATATGGCTGATCAAAGTACTAATCTTCCATACCGGATTGATACTTTCCTGCTTCATGTAATACAGCAGATCTCCAAGATTCATTCCAGATTCTTCCGGCAGGTAATAATTTAATCCTGAATACCCTTCCAGATTCAGATACAACGTAGGAATCGATTCTGAAAGAACTCGTCCCATACGCATGGCAAACCTTGTCTTCCCGATTCGATGAACCGGTGAATAGATCCCGATCAGACCATTTACATTTGCTTTCACTGTCTGCGATCTGTCTGAGACGAGTTGGATTTGATGCGTCTGTACTTCTGAATTTTCCTGATCTTTTTCCTGAAGTAAAAGTTCCAGCATACTGCTGACACTTTGATACCGGAAGAATGGAATCTCTGTGGGACTTCTCTCGTTCGGAATCTTCTCGCCGATCAGAAGATACTTCTGTCTTGCCGGAATCTCATCCCGGTCTTCTTTTCCATACTCTTCTCCGATCAGCAGAATATTTACCTGCATACTCTTGGCTGCTATTTTCAGATTCTCAATATCATGAAATACATGAAACTGAAAATAACCGGATAATTTCTCAGATAATCTTCTGAACAGATTTTCTGAATAACTCTTTTGTGTATCACAAATCACAAAATTCTCAGCAGTTCCTCTTACTGCTCTTTGCTCAATTGTCATAATTCGAAACTTTGCTGCGATCATACAGCCTGAATAAAGAAATTGTACCGAAGGTCCAACGCTTCGATGCAAAAGATACATCAGTAATTCCCCAATTCACTGATGCTGCAACAGATGATTTTCTGTTGGTAAGTGAGATTATATACGGGCACTTCTGTTTTGTCCATACCAAAATTAAAAATATAATGTTTTTGTAAAAAACTCACAAAAATTGATACCATGTAATGCTATAAAGAAGACAAACCCCAGGAATTCCAAGGGTTCCGGATGTCAAAAAGGTCATCGGATTCAAGCCGACATTAATTGAAGAATCTGCTGGAAGAACATATTTGTTTATTATAAAAATCAACGCCATTCCTATGGTTGCACGTATAAAAAACTTGAGAAAAAAGTATCCTGTTTTCTTTTTCATTTCACTCTTCCAATCTGTTTTTCTTGATTTATTTTATTTTTTCCGTCTCTTTTTTATTCCTTTTGATTCCATTTTCAATTCTTTATACTCAAAAAAGAAAGCGGATAAAGTTCACTGTAATCAAGTAAACTCCATCCACTTTCTCTTATCTTTTTATTTTTCAGGACAGCTTACAATCTTCTGTAAAACATAACAACTTTATTCCTCTGTTGTTTCCTGCTTAGTTGTCTCAGAAACTGATCCTTCCTCTGATTTTTCAGACTCATCTTCATCAGAAATCTCAACTTCTTCACCGTCGATCTCGGCAGAAGCCTTTCTCACCTTCGCAACGCTCGCTACAGTGTCATTTTCCTTCAGGTTGATCAGTTTTACACCTGATGTGATTCTGCCGTAAACAGAGATATCAGAACACTTCATACGGATAATAATTCCCTCTGTGTTGATGATCATGATCTCACTGTCTTCATCTACAGCTTTCATTCCGACAACATTTCCTGTCTTCTCTGTGATCTTATAACATTTCACACCTTTACCGCCACGATTCTGACGAGTAAATTCATCCATGTCTGTACGTTTACCCATACCACGCTCAGATACGATCAGCATATCTTTGCCCTGGCTTTCGATCTGCATACCGATCACAACGTCATTATCTGTCAGGTTCATACCGCGTACGCCCATAGAAACACGGCCTGTAGAACGTACATCTGTCTCATTGAAACGGATACACATACCGTATTTTGTAACGAGGAAAATATCCTCTGTATTATCTGTGATCTTAACTTCGATCAGCTTATCATCCTCACGCAGTACGATTGCCGCAAGTCCTGTCTTTCTGACATTTGCATAGTCCTGAATCGGAGTCTTCTTCACAAGACCTTTCTCCGTTGCCATGAACAAATACTTACCTTCCTCATACTCACGAAGCGGAATGATCGCAGTAATCTTCTCTTCCGGCATCAGCTGGAGTAAGTTAATGATTGCTGTTCCACGCGCAGTTCTTCCTGCCTCCGGAATCTCGTAAGCTTTCAGTCTGTAGACACGGCCTGTGTTTGTAAAGAACATAATGTAATGGTGACTGGTTGTAATAAACAGTTCTCGGATGTAATCATCCTCCAGAGTCTGCATTCCCTTAATACCTTTACCACCACGATTCTGGCTCTTGAATGTGTCCATAGACATTCTCTTGATATATCCAAGTTTTGTCATTGTAATTACGACATTCTCGCGCGGAATCAGATCTTCCATGGAGATGTCAAATTCATCAAATCCAATCTTAGTTCTTCTGTCATCACCGTATTTCTCAGCAATTACAAGAATCTCTTTTTTGATCACACCAAGAAGAAGTTTTTTATCAGCAAGAATTGCTTTATACTCTTCAATCTTCTTCATAAGCTCTGCATATTCAGCTTCAATCTTCTCACGTTCCAAACCTGTGAGTGCACGCAGACGCATGTCTACGATTGCCTGTGCCTGGGCATCACTGAGTCCAAAGCGTTTGATCAATTCTGCTTTTGCTTCCTGAACATTCTTAGAACCACGGATGATGCGGATGACTTCGTCAATGTTATCCAGAGCGATCAGTAATCCTTCCAGGATATGAGCTCTCTCCTGTGCTTTATTCAGGTCATACTGTGTTCTTCTTGTCACAACATCTTCCTGATGACGCAGGTAGTACTGCAACATCTCAAGAAGATTCATAACCTTCGGCTGATTATCAACGAGCGCCAGCATGATCACACCAAATGTATCCTGAAGCTGTGTATGTTTATATAACTGATTCAGAATTACATTCGGATTCACATCACGACGAAGCTCAATACAGATTCTCATACCTTCACGGTTAGACTGGTCACTTAAATCAGTGATTCCATCAATCTTTTTATCTCTTACAAGTTCAGCGATCTTTTCGATCAGACGTGCTTTATTTACCATATACGGAAGCTCAGTAACAATAATTCTGTTCTTTCCGTTCTGCATTGGCTCAATGTTTGTCACCGCACGCACTCTGATCTTACCGCGTCCTGTTCTGTATGCCTCTTCAATTCCTCTTGTTCCAAGGATCTCCGCACCTGTAGGGAAATCTGGTCCCTTCACGATTTCAAGAATTTCCTCGATTGTCGTCTCTTCTTTATCTGCAATCTGATCATCTATGATCTGAACAACTGCTGAAATAACCTCACGCAGATTATGCGGCGGGATATTCGTTGCCATACCTACTGCAATACCTGATGTTCCATTTACCAGAAGATTCGGAAATCTGGACGGAAGTACAGTAGGCTCCTTCTCTGTTTCATCAAAGTTCGGGATAAAATCTACGGTATTTTTGTTAATGTCCGCTGTCATCTCCATGGAGATCCTACTCAGACGTGCCTCTGTATAACGCATTGCAGCAGCGCCATCACCGTCCACTGAACCAAAGTTTCCGTGTCCATCTACAAGAGGATAACGGGTAGACCACTCCTGTGCAAGATTAACGAGAGCTCCATAAATCGAGCTGTCTCCATGAGGATGGTATTTTCCCATCGTATCACCGACAATACGCGCACATTTACGATGCGGTTTGTCCGGTCCATTATTTAATTCTATCATTGAGTACAGAATTCGTCTCTGTACCGGCTTAAGTCCGTCTCTAACATCCGGAAGAGCACGGGCAGCGATTACGCTCATGGCATAGTCGATGTATGAAGTCTCCATCGTCTTTTTCAGATCGACTTCATGGACTTTGTCAAAAATATTGTCTTCCATCACTTGTCTCCTTTTTTCTAGGGTCAGTCTATCATATTCAAAACCTGACTGGGTTTCGCGTTCTTACGCTCCACACCAGCTCAAAAATCTGACGATTTTTTCGCTGGGTTGGCATTTCTAATGCCAACCCAGACAACTACGTCCAGGTCTGCTTTCGAGTAAACTCGAATCAGCCCTGCCCGAAGTTGCCTGTTGTGTCGCTATAACTACTATATATCCAAGTTTTGTACATACTTTGCGTTTTCTTCGATGAATTCTCTTCTTGGTTCTACTTTGTCTCCCATAAGGGTTGTGAAAGTAAGATCGAGCTCGGAAGAAGTCTCATCATCCATCGTTACGCGCAGAAGGATTCTGTGCTCCGGATCCATAGTTGTCTCCCAAAGCTGCTCTGCATCCATCTCTCCAAGACCTTTGTAACGCTGGATCTTATTGTTGCTGTCACGACCAACTTCTGTAAGAATCTGGTTCAGTTCGTCATCGCTGTATGCGTACCATACCTTCTTGTTCTTCTCCAGCTTATACAGCGGCGGCTGTGCAAGATATACATATCCCTCTTTGATCAGATCCGGCATGAAACGATACAGGAATGTCAAAAGAAGTGTACTGATGTGCGCTCCATCGACATCGGCATCGGTCATGATAATGATCTTGTGATATCTCAGCTTACTGATATCAAAATCTTCGTGGATTCCCGTTCCGAATGCTGTGATCATTGCCTTAATCTCAGCATTTCCATAAATCTTATCAAGACGTGCCTTCTCTACGTTCAGAATCTTACCACGAAGTGGCAGGATTGCCTGAGTTGCACGGTCTCTGGCTGTCTTTGCAGAACCGCCGGCGGAATCTCCCTCGACGATATAGATCTCACACTTGGACGGATCTTTATCTGAACAGTCTGCCAGTTTTCCCGGAAGGGACATTCCCTCAAGAGCTGACTTTCTTCTTGTAAGATCTCTTGCTTTTCTGGCTGCTTCACGGGCACGCTGTGCCATAACAGACTTTTCGATGATCATCTTTGCAACACTTGGATTCTGCTCCAGGAAGATCTCTAGCTGTGTTCTGACGATATTATCAACAGCTCCACGTGCTTCACTGTTTCCAAGTTTCTGCTTTGTCTGTCCTTCAAACTGAGGATCCTCAATCTTGACACTGATAATCGCAGTCAGTCCCTCACGGATATCCTCTCCTGAAAGCTGCTCATTCTCTTTCAGCAGCTTATTTTTCTTGCCATAATCGTTGAATACCTTGGTCAATGCACTTCTGAATCCCGCAATATGAGTACCACCCTCCGGCGTTGTAATATTGTTTACAAAACCGTAAGTAGTCTCATTGTAGGAGTCATTATGCTGCATAGCAACCTCAACTGCAACATTATCCTTCATACCTTCACAGTAAATAATCTGCTCATAGAGCGCAGTTTTACTCTTGTTCAGGTATGTTACAAATTCTTTAATACCACCTTCATAGTGGAATATATGCTCATGGATCTCTTCCTCACGAAGATCTCTTAAGTGAATCTTCAATCCCTTTGTCAGGAATGCCATCTCACGGAAACGCTGTTTCAGTGTATTATAATCAAATACTGTTTCCTCAAAGATTTCCTTATCCGGAAGGAAAGTAACCTTTGTTCCTCTCATTTCCGGCTCACAATCTCTGTCAACTCTGAGTTTATAGCATACTTTACCACGCTCATAACGCTGTTTATAAATCTTTCCTTCGTTGGCAATCTCTACTTCCAGCCACTCAGAAAGAGCATTAACAACAGATGCACCTACTCCGTGCAATCCTCCGGATACCTTGTACCCTCCACCGCCGAATTTACCACCGGCATGCAGGATTGTAAATACAACCTCAACTGCAGGAAGTCCTGCCTTATGGTTGATTCCTACAGGAATTCCACGCCCATTGTCTGTGACCGTTATCGAATTGTCTTTGTTAATGTCTACCTGAATTTTATCACAGTATCCGGCCAGAGCCTCATCCACCGCATTATCTACAATCTCATAAACCAGGTGATGAAGTCCTCTGACGGAAGTGCTGCCAATGTACATACCCGGTCTTTTTCTTACGGCTTCCAATCCTTCCAAAATCTGAATCTGGTCCGCTCCGTATTCAGCGTCAAATTCTGTACCTGATGCACCCATTCTTAAACCTCCTAGTTTTCTTTTGCTACATGTCCACTTTTCACATGGAATATCTTGTTGATAGAAAATCTATGATTTACAAACTCATCCAGTCCCGTACAAGTAATCACCGTCTGTATATCATGAATACTATCCAGTAAATAGTTTTGCCTGTTTTTATCTAATTCAGACAAAACATCGTCTAATAACAGGATCGGCGTATCCCCAATGATCCGCTTCACCAGTTCAATCTCAGCTAATTTCAGCGACAGCGCAGCTGTTCTTTGCTGTCCCTGAGAACCAAATTTTCTAATATCCAAATCTCCTGACAGGAAACACAGATCATCTCTATGAGGACCTACAGACGTACTTTTCATCCGCAGATCCCTCTCCCTGTTTTTCTTCAGAGCCTGCTCCATCGACATCTCACCAATACTTGATTCATAAGTCAATGACAGCCGTTCTTTCCCGCCTGTCAGACGGAAATGAATCTCTGAAATAATCTCATTCACCTGTCGTACAAATTCTTTTCTTCTGTCCAAAACCTTTGTTCCATAAGCAGCCAGCTGCATATCCCAGATATCCAGTGTCTCCAGCAAATGCTGCTGGTTCGAGCCATAGATATCCTTCAAAAGTGAATTACGCTGGTTAATAATACGGTTATAGTTCGAAAGATTGTTCAGATAGATCTTATCAAGCTGGGAAAGCTCAAGATCAATAAATCTTCTTCTTCCTGCCGGACCCTCTTTGATAATATTAAGATCCTCTGGAGAAAAGAAAACAAAATGGACAATACCGAATAACTCACTTGCACGGCGAATCGGTACCTTATCGATTGCAATTCCCTTCGGACTGTTTTTCTTCAGGTGCATATCGATCTGGAAAATGATTCCCTTTTTCTCAACTACTGTCTCCAGATGGGATTCATCATACCCGAACTGTATCATATCCCGATCCTTCGTTCCTCTGTGAGATTTCGTCGTTCCAGACAAATACAATGCTTCCAGTATGTTTGTCTTTCCTTGAGCATTGTCACCGTACAAAATATTTGTTTTCGGATCAAAGGTCAAATCTAATAAATCATAATTTCTGTAATTTTTCAGCTTTAAAGACTTGATTATCATAATTTCCCCGCCATCACGTTATAACACGAGCGAGAAAACCTCTCACATGTTATTCTACACGTTTTTTAATTATTTTTCAATTTTTATTTCATTTCCGTCAAAAGAAGCTATATCGCCCGGATAAAGCTTTCTTCCGCGTCTCGTATCAATTTCTCCGTTTACAAGAACAAGCCCGTTCTGAATTACGTCCTTAGCCTCAACACCACTTTCAACTAACCCGGCTGCCTTGAGCGCCTGACCGAGTTTAATGAATTCATCCTGAGGGCGCAGTTTGATTATTTCCATTTCTTATCACTCCTTAATTAATTTTTATCAGTGTTTTTGATCTTTATTTTTTATTTAAACTTTTTAAACATTTTTAAACTTTTAATTTTCTAGATTTTGAAAAGTCAAAAAATTGCAGAGCAGGGCGTCTGCTCCGCATAATCTATTATTTTCTGAGTTTAGACAGCTGCATTAAAATTGACTGGAAGAATCAGATAAATGTAAGACTGATTCTCGTCTTTGATAAAGCAAGGTGCTTTTGCATTCATAAAATACAAGTCTACTTCTTCATCTTCAATCACACGAAGTGCATCGATCAAAAACTTTGGATTAAATCCGATCATCAGATCTTTTCCGTCTTTTGTGCAGAAAATCAGAGCATCCATAGATCCAATCTGTGATTTGATCTTCAACTCCATTGATTCATTCTTGATGTCAATGATAATCGGCTTTTTGTCTCCCTCCTTGATAAGCAGAGTTGCACGATCAATACAATCTAACAGTTCTTTTTTATTCACATGTACTCTTGTCTCATAATCACTGGACAGCATCTGATCAATTCGGAAATATTCACCTTCAATCAGTCTGGAAACAACCAATGTTCTGTCAAATTCAAAGACAATATGATTTTTTGTAAACGAAATCTCAACTTCAGCATCCGCTTCACCGCCAATAATCTTGCTGATTTCCTGAAGAGTTTTTCCAGGAACAATTACTTTTCTCGGCTGATAAGCATCTTTCAGTTCGATTTTCCGGCATCTACTGACTGCAATGCTTTCTGTAGCTGCGAAA